>Ga0209801_1002667_pt1 | contig 10351 bp, 9 predicted proteins | sample GraSoiAngelo_127_FD_185884 | JGI IMG/M metagenome (GOLD analysis project Ga0209801, IMG submission 185884) | Grasslands soil microbial communities from the Angelo Coastal Reserve, California, USA - 14_0927_09_40cm (SPAdes) (version 2) | ecosystem: Environmental > Terrestrial > Soil > Grasslands ... | reverse complement strand
TCTTCACCTCGTCGAAGATCAGGATCGCGCCGACCTCGTCGGCCACAGCACGCACGCCTTCGAGGAACCCGGGTTCCGGCTGGACGTAGCCCATGTTCATCGGCACCGGCTCGAGGATGATCGCAGCCACATCGTCCCGATGCGTCAGGGCGAGGGACTCCGTCGCATCGATGTCATTGAAGGGAGCGACGATCGCGGTCTCGACGAGTTCCTTCAGGAGGCCCTTGGACGAGGGCACGACGTTCGGATGCTTGGGGTCCCCGGACAGCTCCTTCCGCGGCTTGATCGAGACCATCAGGGAGTCGTGGGATCCGTGGTAGCATCCCTCGAACTTGAGGATCCTCCGACGGCCGGTCACCGCGCGGGCCAGTCGGACCGCGAACAGGGTCGCGTCGAGACCCGTCATGGAGAACTTCAGGCGGTCCATGTGGAACCGCCGGCACAGGTGATCCGCGAGCCGACCGGCGTCGACGGATTCGTATCCGAAGATGGTGCCGTTCGACACGCGTTCGCGCATCGCCTTCGCGAGGACCGGGTGGCTGTGCCCCGCGACGAGCGCCCCGAAGGCCATGTTGAAGTCGACGTACTGGTTCCCGTCGACGTCCCATAACCGCGAGCCCCGCGCCTTGCGGACATACATCGGATATGGGTCGACGACGCGGTAGTTGCTGTTCACGCCGAACGGAATCCGCCGCTTCGCGGATTCCCACGCTCGCGCGGACTTCTTCGTCCGACGTCGATACGCCTGGAGTTCTTCCTCCCACGTGTGCATGATATCGTAGAAGTGGTCGCTCGAACGCCCGCATACTATAAACGGTTCGTGGTTCGACCCACCTATCGGGAGCTGAACGGGCAAGTTGGCAAGTTACCCTTGTGCAAGGGTAACTTCGAAGGCACTCCCGAACCTCCTATGCGGATGCTGTTAAGGGGCTAAGAGCGGTTCTCGAGTCCGATGGTCTTCGACATCCTGATTCGAAACGGTCACGTCCTCGACGGAACCGGCGCGCCGGCTCGAGTGGCGGACGTTGGAATCCGCGAGGCGGCCATCATGCACGTGGGTCGCAGCCGCAATCCGAAGGCCGAACGCACGATCGATGCGAGCGGCAAGTACGTTGCACCGGGCTTCATCGACATCCACACGCACAGCGATGTGGGAATCCTCGTCGAACCGACCGCGGAATGCGCGGTCCGGCAAGGCGTGACCACGCACGTTATCGGGAACTGCGGCGATTCGCCCGCCCCAATCAGCGATGAATACCGCGACCTAGCGGTTCGCCGCTTTGAGTACTATTCTGGGGCGAGCGACTGGACCTGGTCCTCCTATGAGCAGTACCTCGATTTCATGGAGAGACGAGGCGTCGGGATCAACGTCGCAGGGCTCGTCGGGCATGGAGCGATCCGCCTCGCGGTGATGGGTTTCGACGAACGCCCTCCCACATCCGCCGAGCTGAACAGGATGCGGGAGCATGTCGACGAGGCGATGCGTTCCGGCGCGTTCGGGATGAGTACGGGTCTCGTCTATCCTCCGGGCTGTTTCGCGGGCACAGACGAGATTATCGAGCTCGCGAGAGGGGTCGCGCGGCATCGCGGATTCTATGCGAGCCATATCCGGGGAGAACGCGAGACGATCGTCGACGCGGTGAGGGAGTGCATCGAGATCGGCGAACGGGCGGGGTGCCCCGTCCAGATCAGCCACAATAATCCGAAGTATGGGGGCCTGGGAAAGGCAGCCGAGATCCACCGACTCTGGGAATCCGCCCGAGCGCGGGGCGTGGACATTCTCGCGGACAACGACGCCCATACGGACTTCGGGCCGCCGCTGAGCCACGCCCTTCCGCAGTGGACGCAGAAGCTTCGCACGGACGACCTGATGGCCCTTCTCGGAGATCCGGCGAAGCGAAAGGAGCTCAGGGCCGAAGTCAAGGCGGACCGAACGCCCGGCGCGGGCTATGTCGGCCTGCTCGTGCACGAGCGGTTCGATCGAATCTGGCTTCTGCGGTGCCCACACGACCCTGCGAACGAAGGGCTCACGTTCGCGGAGCTTGCGGGTCGTCGCGGCGTCGATCCATGGACCGCGTACTTCGACGTGATCGTGGAAGAACGGGACGGGGCGGTGGGCCTGTTCGACTACATGGACCTCGACGAGATCAAGTCGACCTTGCGGCATCCGTTGGTCATGATCTGCTCCGACGGATGGGTTGCGCCGAAGGAGGAGCGGACCTCGCCGACCGCGCCGTACCAGCCCTGTACGTACGGAGAGTTTCCGGGGATCTTGGAGCGATTCGTCGTGAGAGAGAAGGTCCTGCGGGTCGAGGACGCAATCCACAAGATGACCGGGATGCCCGCGGCCCGTCTGGGCCTCCCAGATCGGGGTCAGATCCGCCCCGGGTTTGCCGCGGACCTGGTCGTCTTCGACCTGGCTCGCATTCGCGATCGCGCGACGAATCTCTGGCCCCACTCATTCCCGTTTGAAAACTACCCGCACGGCCATCCCGAGGGAATCGATTGGGTCTTCGTCAATGGACGGCCGGCGGTCGAGGACGGCAAGCCGACTGGCACTCGCGCGGGACTCGTGCTCCGGCATCGATCGGTCTGATGGAGGGATCTCGATTCGGCCTTCCGCTGGAACGCGAAGGTGGCCGGCGCGAACCCCGGCACCCGCAGCTTCTACGAGTCGTTCGCATCTGTACTCTTGCTAGATCCCTCGCCACGCGGTCCCGAAGGCCCGCGTCCGAGAAAACGCGAATCCGGGCTAAGAGTTTTCCGTCCAGAGTTGACGTCGGAACCCCTTTATGCCCAATTCCGATGGCGAAACAGATGGTCGTCCGGCGGACGGGGACCCACATCTCCGAGCGGAGAATCCGGGCGAGCTTGGTCCGAGTCCTCGCGGGCAACAAGCTCTGCTCGATTGCGACGGTAGCCAGGGAGAACCGCGCGCACATCAACACCGCGTTCTTCGCATACTCGCCGAACTTCGAGTTGTATTTCCTGTCGGACCCCGGATCGCTTCACTGTCGGAATCTCGTCGCGAATCCCTCGATGGCTATGACCATCTTCAACTCCTCCCAGAACTGGGATGCTCCAGGGCGGGGAATTCAACTTTTCGGGAGAGGCCATCGGACCCGGGGCCGTCAAGCGGCTCGTGCGGAGAATGCCTACGGAAGTCGGTTCCCTGCGTTTCGTCGGTGGCTAGAGGGAACGCACCGCGCGGAACGACGTCAGGCAGCCCTGTTGCGGTCGTATGCCCTCTTCCGGTTCCTTCCGACACGGGTGAAGATCCTAGACGAAGCAGAATTCGGAAGTGCCGTCTTCATCATTGCCGCCGTGCGTCGCCACGCGGAGGTAGCGGGAGGGCGATCGCGTGCCGAACTCTCCTGGCAAGGGACCGAGGTCCTGGTGCCAGCCACCGCGAAATAGTGCGCTGAAGTCGAGAACCCGAAGGAGGATGGGCTCGACCGGATTCGAACCGGTGACCTTCGCCATGTCAAGGCGATGTCATAACCACTAGACCACGAGCCCAGCGACCGCGCCTAACCTCCGATGCGGTTTAAGCCTTTCTTCCAAGCTCTCCATCGGTTCTCGGAAGGGTCGACATCAGGGGGTGCCGGCCCGGCCCATCGCCGGACGTCCGTTCGTCACTTCGTCAGCGAGGCCACAATGGCGTGGCAGAAGGCGGGGAGGTCGTCCGGGAAGCGAGATGTGATCAAGTTCCCGTCCACGACGCAATCCTTGTCCAGCCAGTCCGCCCCGGCGTTGATGCAATCGTCGCGGACACTCGCGTACGACGTCATCTGACGGCCTTTCACGATGCCCGCACTGATCGGCACCCACGCCGCGTGACAGATCGATGCGACGATCTTGCGGGCGTCGTTCATCGATCGCACGAACGCGAGGATCTCCTTGTGCTGGCGCATCCGGTCTGGGCCCGCGACGCCTCCAGGGATTACAACGGCATCGAAATCTTTCGACTTTAGGTCGGCCGCCTTCATGTCGACCTCGCACGGATAGGAGTGTTTCGAACTGTAAATGCGCTTCTCGTGTCCTGCGAGGACAACCTCGGCCCCAGCCTCGATCAGACGGTAATACGGGACCCATAGTTCGAGGTCTTCGTGGCCGTCTTCCGCGAGCACAACAATCTTTCTCCCTTCGAGCGTCATGAAAGCGGCAAGGCGGTCCCCGGAGAAATGCCTTGCGTTGAGCGCGACATTGGTCCATCGGGCCCTCTCAGCCCGACAACATGACCACGTTCGGGATTCGGCGGAAGTGTTTGTCTCCGGTCACCAGCCCCGAATTTCGTACTTGGGCGCAAGCAAGAATGATCGCATCGACCATGTGGAGACCCTCGCGGATCTTCAAATCGGCCGCACGCTCTGCCACGGCTGCGTCCACATCGATGATCGAGGTCCGCCCCTTAGTGAACGCAATGCGATCCGCGGGATTGTGCCCCTCTCGGAGGGCGGGAGAACCGGAACCGATATCTCCCGTCACGGCCTCGCATGTACGAATCCGAGGTCGCCATCCATGCCGTCGAAGGACAATTTCGAGTTCGCCCACCAACACCGCCGAGAGGTGGCCTGGATGTCGCAGAACACGAACACGCTCCCGGTGCATCCCGCCATCCTTGCGGCGATCCGTCAAAGCGTCGAGGAACGGGAGTTCAACCTCTATCCGCGGAAGGCAGGCGTACTCGGTCTGGTCGAGGCGATCCAGGCGGATCTTGGCCTCGAAGGCTCCGACGTGCTCCTCACGAACGGCGGAATCGAGGGGGAATACATCGCGACCCGGTCGCTCCTGGGTCCCGGGAACGAGGTCCTCTCCACGGATCCTTCGTTCCTCCCGATCCACGACCAAGTCGCCATGTCGGAGGCGAAGACGATCGAGGTCGACATCTATCGGAAGCCATACGTCCTCACGCCCGAATGGGCGAACGCCTCGATCACCCCGGCCACGAAGATGCTCCTCCTGATCGATCCGAACAATCCCCTCGGTTCCGGCTACACCCGCGATCAGGTCCGCGGCCTCTCCGACATCGCCCGCGAACACGACCTCTGGCTCGTCGACGACGTCACCTACCGGGACTTCAACAAGGGCCACGTCCTCGCATCCGCTTTCTATCCGGAACAGACCTTGACATCGTACTCGTTCAGCAAGGGGCCTGGCCTCGCGGGAATGCGCATCGGAGCGTTGGTGGCGCCTCCCGGCGGGACCGTGATGAAGGCCCTCCGGCGATTCGATACGAACGTCCTCGGCGTGAACGTGCTCGCCCAGCGAGCCGCCCTCGCGGCGCTCCAGACGAAGAAGGAGTGGCTCCGGGAGGTTCGAGCTACGTGCGAGCGGAATCAGGCGACGATCCGTCGCGCCGTCGAGAAGGTCGATGGCGCCTCGTTGCCTGTCTACCCATCGAACGCAAACATGTTCGTCATCGATCTGTCCGAGACGGGTGTGAATCCCGAATCGGTCGAGGAACGCCTCCTGTTGGATCACCTCGTGCACACCCGCGCCGGATCCTATCTCTCGAGGAAGCACGGAGGTAAATTCCTCCGCGTCTCCTTCACCGTCCCGGAATCCGACGCGAAACGGTTCGCAGAGGCCTTCCCCGCGGTCATGGAGGCACTCTCGAAATGAGCCCAACAGGCTCATAGGCCCGGACGCATGTCCTGGATCGGGACCATGGGATTCCTTCAGGACATGGCAGGCCGGGTCGAGGAGGTCGCCGCAGCCGGCGGTAAGTTCGCAGACGCATTCGTGCGGACCGCGGGCGCCACGGTGGCGGGGGCACTCGTTTTCGTGGAGCGAGAAATCGGATACGCCCAGAAGGCCGCGAAGCGGCCCAAGAAGGGAAGGCCCGGAGACAGAGAAGGCACCCGCAAGCAAGAGTGACCGGACTCCTGCAGAGTCCTCGCTCGAAAGCTACTTAGCGCTCGCCCGCGCTAGCGGGACTGTATCGGGAGTGAACCGGGTGGGGAAGTCCGAGTATCTCAACTTCGTGAACGGAGAATGGGTGTCTTCGCATACGGAAGATACGTACACGGTGATCAACCCCGCGACCGGTGGGAAGATCGCGGCCGTGCCGCAGTCGGACCTGCAGGATACCCGAGCGGCCATCGATGCGGCCCGCGCGGCCTTCGACGAAGGCAAGTGGCCTCGCATGACGCCGGGGGACCGCGCCGCGGCCCTGTTCAAGCTCGCGAACCTCATCGAGGCAGACCTGGATCGCCTCGCTCCGCTCGAATCACAGAACCAGGGGAAGACGATCAAGCAGGCCCGGGACGGCGACCTGCCGTTCAGCGTGGACAACCTGCGGTTCATGGCGGGCGCCTCCCGGACGCTGACCGGGCAGGCGTCGATGGAATACGCCTACGGGGCGACGAGCGTGATCCGCCGGGAGCCGATCGGGGTGATCGGTCAGATCACGCCATGGAACTATCCGTTCATGATGGCGATCTGGAAGCTCGCGCCCGCGCTCGCCGCGGGGAATACGGCCGTCCTGAAGCCGGCGTCTCTGACGCCGCTCACGACTCTCGAGTTGGGGAAACTGATCGAGGCGGCCGGGATTCCCGCCGGCACCGTGAACCTGATCACGGGACCCGGGGCCGTCGTCGGGAACGAACTCGCATCGAGCGACAAGGTCGACATGGTCTCTCTGACCGGTGACACCGCGACGGGGAAGGAGATCATGAAAGCGGCGACCTCGAACGTGAAGAAGCTCCACCTGGAGCTGGGCGGCAAGGCCCCCTTCGTCGTCTTCGAGGACGCGAACATCGCCGCCGCGGCCGAAGGCGCCGTCGCGGCCTCCATGGTGAACGGTGGCCAGGATTGCACGCAGGCCGCGCGCTTCATCGTCCAGGACAAGGTGTACAAGAAGTTCCAGGACAAATTCCTCGAACGGCTCAAGACGGTCCGCATGGGCGATCCGCTGCAACGATCGACGGACCTCGGACCCCTCGTCTCGTCGAAGCAACGGGAGAAGGTCGAGGACTATGTCGAGATCGGCTCGGACGAAGGAGCGAAGCTCGCGCTCGGCGGCAAGCGGCCGAAAGGCAAGGGCTTCGACAAGGGATGGTACTACGAACCCACCGCCTTCGTCGACACAGATGCGTCCATGCGAATCGCCCGCGAAGAGGTGTTCGGACCCGTCGTGAACGTCCAGAAGTTCTCGGACGAGGCGGAGGCGATCGAGGCGGCGAACGATGTCGTCTACGGGCTCTATTCCTCCGGCTGGACGAAGGACGTGCAGCGGGCCCATCGCGTCGCGAACGCGCTCCGCTTCGGCGCGGTCGAGATCAACGAGCATCTCCCGATCGTGAGCGAGATGCCGCACGGCGGATTCAAGCAGAGCGGATTCGGCAAAGATCTGTCCGTCTACAGCCTGGAAGAGTACACCCAGATCAAGCATGTGTTCATCGACCTGACGGATGCCGTGCGGAAGCCGTGGCATTACATTACGTTCGGCGATCCGACGTGAGGTTGGGTCGGGGAACGTTCAGGCGGCGACCGTCCGCTCGGACCACTGCATCGGCAGCTCCCGGGCCGACCACTCCTTGAACACACGCTCCCGGTCCAACGTTTCGGGCGGATGGACGCCCGGCCCCGGGGTCGTCTGATCTCCGAGCATCGCCACCCCAATCGCAGCCCCGACGGCGGTCAGATAGTTCACGGCGGTCGTGGAGCGCCGGCGGTTCGCGTCCGGTTGCGACATGAGGACGTCGCCCCGCCGCACGATGTGATGACCGTCCCGCATGCCCTCGACCTCGACAGTCAAGGCGGTCGCCCCTTGCAACGGGAGGACGAGCGCGGACGGCTCCGGGAACGCCGCAAGGAGCGCCCTCCGGAAGGAGACCATCTGGTTTCCGATGCGGATCATGCGGGAGTCCGACAGGAGGCCGAGTCGGTCGAGCGAGATGAGGGCCCGGACCACGTCCGGATGGAGGGCGTGCTTGTAATCCACGCGGCCCACAGGCTTCCCGAGGAACCGGGGGAGGGTCTCCACCTCCTCGTGGGAGACCAGGTAGGTCCGCTGGACGCCGACCGGAGCGGGGAAGGGAAAATCCTCGGGCTCGCTTAGCGGTTCCCTCGCCGCGAGGCCACCGTCGAGCCACACGGACGGCCGGACCAGAATGTTCTCTAGGAACGCCTCCCGCGACGAGAGCGGCAGGTACCCCGGACCCGGGGTCGTGACGAGCTCCCCCGCCCGGATTCGAATCGCGTCGATCGCCTCGAAGCGTTCCGCCGCGTCGCGGGCCATCACGTTCGAGATCCCCGGATCGAAGCCCATGGACACGAGCGCGGTCCGCCCCGCAGCCTTGAAGTCGTCCGCCCTCGCCATCTGCGCGAAGATTCCTGGCTGGGCGCCCGGCTCCGAGGGCCCGGCGGCCGCGATGTCCAGGTAGTGCGCCCCGGCCTCCAGGGCCGCCCCCATGATCCGCAGGTTGTACCGCGGGAGCGTCGTGTTCACGACGATGTCCGAGCCCTTGATCGCCCGCCCCAGGGCGGCATGGTTCTCGACGTTCAGCTGGGTCGCCTCGATCGAGACGCGACCCGGAATGCCGGTGAGGACCCGAGCGCGCTCTCCGAACTGGTCCGTGAGGAGGAGGGACGTCACCCGCCGATCGGCTCGGAGTTCCGACGCGAGGGTCCGGCCTAGTCCACCGACCCCAAGGATCGCGACCCGCATCGACCCGGCCCAGGGCTCGTTGTAGCGTTTAGTCTTTTCGTGGCGGTTCGCGGTCGTCGCATCGTCCGATAGGGTGGGGTCTCGTGGTTCGCAGCGCGGCTACAGTATTATTATGAGGATAGTAATCGATTCCCGCAAGAGCGGCTTTGCGACGTCACGTCGGACCCGCTCACCGTGCGTCGTCGATCGCGGAAGGGATGGGACCTCCTCGGTTCGAAGGGTGCAGGATGGACGACCACCGAACTGGAAGCGAGAGCACTCTGTGCCAAGGTGCGGTCCACCCCGCGGCAGATGTCGCCTCCGCCATCTCATTGGTGGTTCAGCACGGAGCCAGCACATCGTCTCGGGGATTCAGGCGGGGCGCCGCAACACGGTGCACCTTGGTGATAACCGAATCACTGTCGCTTATATGCGAACGGCCTGTTCTTCCTGACGGGTTCGGCGTTGGCGGACGGCGCTCCGCGGTTCCACCGCGGCCTCCCCCTCTCCGCGTCTTCGCGGCGGCTCTCGCGAACGCGCGACGGTCCGCGACGCCGGCCTGTTAATATTTGACGTATTCGGGAGACCTCGAGGCCTTCGTTAGGACTACACGTGGGAATCTCGATCGGCGACGACATTGACGAAAACAACGCTCGATGGAGCGCCTAGACCATTCCCTCGGGACGGCTCAACCCGGCGCTCTGCTGGCCCGGAGAGGCCTCCGTCCGACCGCGTGGAATCGGCCGCGCGGGTCCGTTCAGACGGCGAACGAAGAGGCGCAGGGCGATCTGGAATCCCGACCGAAGTGGGAGCATCTTCGGAGGCCCGATCCGCGCGTCGTAGTCGATCGGCAACTCCGTAATCCGCGCCTGCGAAAGGCAGGCCGAGCCGAAGAGGTCGGCCTCCAGATCGAAGCCGCTCGCCTCGAGAGGAATCCGACGAAGCGCGTCGGACTTGAATCCCCACATCCCCGTGCAGACGTCCGTCACGGAGACGCCGAAGAGGAGGCGGGCCAACGCGCTGAGCACGCGGTTCCCGATCGCGTTCAGGGGCGTCATGGCGCCTTCCGCCATCCGTCCTAGGAAGCGAGAGCCGAGGACGACGTCGTTCCCGGAGGCGAGGGCCTTGAGGAACGTCTCAATCGCTTCCGGAGGATAGGTCCCGTCCGCGTCGAGCATGAGGAAGAACTCCGGTTCGCGCGAACCGCCGTCCGCGCGGTCCCGCGTCCGGAGCAGGTGATCGAACGCCTGCCGCATCCCGTTTCCTTTCCCTCGACCGGCCTGGATGAACACGCTCGCCCCGTTCTTGCGGCCCACTTCCAGGGTGCGGTCCGTCGAGTTCCCGTCGACGACCCAGATCGACACGGTGTATCCGGCCGCCTCGAGCTGGGCTCGGGGAATCCGGTCCAGGACCTTGCCGATCGCCCGTTCCTCATTTAGGGCCGGCAGGAAGATGACGACATGGCCTCGGGGACTCGGCTGCGGGCTGTCCCTTTCGGCGCCCGACAAGTGCGCGACCTCGTCTTCCGATTGGCCACCCCCCATCGCCTCTGCGATCATGGTCGTCTGTTCTCCCTCCGGCCCGTCAATGCGATGCGATGCCCAGGTTCGCGGGCGTGCTGCCCGCCCGTCCGGCCTTCTCCCCCGGCCGCTCGTAACCTGGGAACACCTCATCGAGGAACTCCGTGTTCCGTTCCAT
>Ga0209801_1002661_pt1 | contig 10370 bp, 10 predicted proteins | sample GraSoiAngelo_127_FD_185884 | JGI IMG/M metagenome (GOLD analysis project Ga0209801, IMG submission 185884) | Grasslands soil microbial communities from the Angelo Coastal Reserve, California, USA - 14_0927_09_40cm (SPAdes) (version 2) | ecosystem: Environmental > Terrestrial > Soil > Grasslands ... | reverse complement strand
CAATCGCCACGACATCAGCCTCTCGGTGCTGCAACCCGCCTACACCATGGCGGCCGCGATCGCTAATGAGTTCAGCGAGGCGGTCACCGATCTCCACCTGGCGGCGATGTTCGAGGTGGGCCTCGTGCTCTTCGTCATCACGGTGATCGTGAACGCCTGCGCGCGCCTGCTGATCTGGCGCGTCGCGCGCGGCACCGCGGTCGGGAGCCGCGCCCTATGAGCGGCCGCAGCCTGCGCCGCCACGTCACGAGCGGCCTGATGACGGGCCTGGTGGCGGCGCTTTCGTTCACGGCGGTGCTCGCGCTCGTGCTGATCCTCGGCGACCTGATCGCCAAGGGTGCGTCGTCGCTCAATTGGGACTTCTTCACCAAGAATCCGGTCCCCACCGGCCAGACCGGCGGCGGCGTCGCCAACGCGATCGTCGGCACGGGCGTCATCGTCGGGCTTGCGGCGCTCTTCGGGCTGCCGGTCGGCGTCGGGACCGGTCTCTACCTCGCGGAGTACGGGTCCGGCCGGCTCGGCTGGGTGGTACGCTTCGTCGCCGACGTCCTGAACGGCACCCCGTCGATCGTGATCGGGATCTTCGCCTGGACCTGGCTGGTGCGCCCGATGAAAGGGTACTCCGCGCTGGCTGGAAGCGCCGCGCTGGCGGCCTTGATGGTTCCGATGATTGCGCGCACCACCGAAGAGATGGTACGGCTCGTGCCCCACTCCCTCCGGGAGGCCGCGTTGGCGCTCGGGTACCCACGCTGGCGGACCTCGCTCCGCGTCGTCGCGCGTACCGCGCTCGCCGGCATCGTCACGGGCTGCCTGGTCGGCGTCGCCCGCATCGCCGGCGAGACCGCGCCGCTGATTTTCACGGCGCTCGGCAACCAGAATTTCACGACCAATATCACGCAGCCGATGCAGACGCTGCCGCACCAGATCTACGAGTACGCCACGGGCCCGTTCGAGGAGTGGCATCGCCTCGCATGGGCCTCGGCGCTCGTGCTCATGGGCCTCGTGCTGCTCCTGGGCGTCACTGCCCGCTGGGCGATCCGGCAAAGGCATGGCGCAGCCCGTTGACGCCCGGCTCCAGCTCGAGGCCGTGCGGCTCACGGCCCTGTACGGCCGCCGGGCCGTGGTGAAGGACGTGTCCATCCTATTCCCCGCGCACACCGTCACCGCGGTGATCGGTCCGTCTGGGTGCGGCAAGAGCACGTTCCTGCGTTGTCTCAACCGCATGCACGAGCTGTCCGACGGCGGCTGGGTCACCGGCGCGGTGCTGCTCGACGGCGCCGACGTGTACGACGCGGGCGTGGACCCCGTCCAGCTGCGCCGCCGTATCGGCATGGTGTTCCAGCGCCCGACGCCCTTCCCCACCATGACGATCTATGACAACGTCGCGGCGGGCCTGCGGGTGAACGGCCGGCGGTCACGCGGCGACCTCGACGCGGCCGTGGAACGTGCGCTGCGCCAGGCCGCCCTGTGGGACGAGGTGAAAGACCGCTTGAAGAGGAGCGCGCTCGACCTTTCCGGTGGCCAGCAGCAGCGCCTCTGCATCGCGCGCGCGCTCGCCCCCGAGCCGGAGGTGCTGCTGCTGGACGAGCCGACGGCCTCGCTCGATCCCGCGGGCACGCAGCGGATCGAGGAGCTGTGCCACGAGCTCAAGCGCCGCTACACCATCGTCATCGTGACGCACAACCTGCAGCAGGCCGGCCGGGTCTCGGACTACACCGCGTTCTTCTATCTCGGCGATCTGGTCGAGGTGGGCCGCACCGAGGAGCTGTTCACCAAACCGGCCAAGGAGCAGACGGAAGCCTACATTACCGGGAGGTTCGGATGACGGCAGCGGTCGAACTCGTCCCCCAGGAGGCGGCCAGCACGCCGCGCCTCGTGCACCACCCGACGCAGACGGCCACCCCGGTGATCGACGTCCGGATCTATGCGTTCTGGTACGGCCGGACGCAGGCGCTCTTCGATCTCACGTTCACGATCCCGCGCCGGGCCGTCACGGCCCTCATCGGGCCATCGGGGTGCGGCAAGAGCACGTTCCTGCGCTCCGTCAACCGACTGAACGAGCTCATCCCGGGCACCCGCCATACGGGCGATATCCTGCTCGAGGGGGTGTCCGTGTTCTCACGCGGCATGGATGCGGTGGCGCTGCGTCGCGAGGTCGGCATGGTGTTCCAGCAGCCGAACCCCTTCCCCAAGAGCATCTTCGACAACGTGGCGTACGGGCCGCGCCTCAACGCCCTCGCCCCCGAGCGCGACATGCCCGAGCGCGTGGAGCGCGCGCTGCGCCAGGCGGCGCTGTGGGACGAGGTGAAAGACCGGCTCGAGGCGCCCGGGACCAGCCTGTCGGGCGGCCAGCAGCAGCGCCTCTGCATCGCGCGCGCGCTCGCGAACGAGCCCGAAGTGCTCCTGATGGACGAGCCCTGTTCGGCGCTCGATCCGGCCGCCACCCAGCGCATCGAAGAGCTGCTGGTGGAGCTGAAGCAGAGCTATTCGATCGTCATCGTGACGCACAACATGCAGCAGGCGTCCCGCGTGTCGGATTTCACGGGATTCTTCTACCTCGGCCACCTGATCGAGTTCGGCGATACCAAGCAGCTGTTCACCAGGCCCACGGACGAGCGTACCGAGGCCTACATCACGGGACGGTTCGGATGAGCGCCTCTCCCCGCGCGGCACACCGCCACTTTCACGACGAGCTCGCCGAGCTCAAGGCCAAACTCCTCACCATGTCGGGCGAGGCCCAGGAGGCCCTGGGTCAAGCCCTCGACTCGCTGCTCAAGCGGGACGCCGAGTACGCGAGCCGGGTGATCGCGGGCGACCGCGCCATCGACGCCCTCGAGCTCGAGATTGAGGAGACCGTGATCGACCTGCTGGCCACGCAGCAGCCCATGGCCCGGGACCTGCGGCTGCTCGTCGCCGCCACCAAGATCGCCAATGATTTGGAACGCGTGGGCGATCACGCGGTGAACATCGCGCAGTCGGCCGAGCGGCTGCTGGGGGCCCGCATGGTGGCTCCCGAGCCCGAGCTGCTGGAAATGGCGCGCCAGGCGCGGGCCATGCTCTCGGGGGCGCTCGATGCGTTCGTGCGCGGCGACGCCGCCCTGGGCCGCGAGATCTGCCGGCGCGACGACTCGGTCGACGCCCTGAACCGCTCGGTGTTCCGAATCCTCCTCACTCACATGATGGAAGACCCGCACATCATCGGGGCCGCGATGGACCTGTTCCTGGTCAGCCGCAACCTCGAGCGCGTCGCCGACCTGGCGACGAACATCGCGGAAGACGTCGTGTTCGTGGTGGAAGGAAAGACGATCAAGCACCACGCGGAAGGATGATCGGGCCGGAGCGCCGCCGCTCCAGGTATTCCGGGTTCGCGAACAGCTTGATCAGCGCCATGCCGGCCACGAACCCGCCCACGTGGGCCCACACCGCGACGCCGCCCTGCGCCCGCGACATCGCGCCCGCGGCCCCCAACACCAGCTGGAGCACGAACCAGTAGCCCAGTATCACGTACGCGGGCAGGGCCACCGTCGTCACGAAGAACCCCAGCCATACGATCGTGTGCACCCGCACGCGCGGGTACAGCAGAACGTAGGCTCCCATCACGCCGCTGATCGCGCCAGATGCGCCCACCATCGGCACTGGTGACGCCGGGTCGCTCACCATCTGGGTCGCCGCCGCGGCCACCCCGCACAACAGATAGAACACCACGAACCGCGCGTGCCCCATCGAGTCCTCGATGTTGTTCCCGAACACCCACAGGAACCACATGTTGCCGATGATGTGCAGCCAGCCCGCGTGCAGGAACATCGAGGTCACCACCGTCCACCAGTGCGGCTGCGCCGTGACCAGGCAGCGCATGCCCGGCCCGACGGGCACCGCCGTTCCCGGCGGCACCGTGCGCAGCACCTCCCCGGGGATCAAGCCCAGCTCGCACACCGAGCGGACCAGCACCGCGCCGTCGACGCCGGCCCCTTGAACCAACAGCCAAACCAGCGCGTTAACGGCGATGATGCCGACGGTGATGACAGGTGTCAGATCGGTGGGATTCTCGTCTTTGTACGGGATCACAGAGCGGAAAGATAGGCGCTTTCCCCCGCCCTGTCATTCTGGCATCTTTCTTGGGCACGGGCTTTGCCTCTGCGACGAGCGGCTACGTCGGCGCATCGACCTTAGGATGAAGGAGCACTTTTCATGGCTGAGAAAATCATCGGGATCGACCTCGGCACCACCAACTCGGTGGTGGCGGTGATGGAGGGGGGGGATCCCGTCGTCATTCCCAACGCCGAAGGCGGTCGCGTCACACCGTCCGTGGTCGCGTTCACGAAGGACGGGGAGCGGCTCGTCGGCCAGGTGGCGAAGCGGCAGGCGGTCACCAACCCGCAGAACACGATCTTCTCGATCAAGCGCTTCATGGGGCGGCGGATGGGCGAGGTGGTGGAGGAGACGAAGCGCGTTCCCTACAAGGTCGTCGAGGGGCCCAACGGCCTCGCCTCGGTCGAGATCCAGGGCAAGCGCTACACGCCCCCCGAGATCTCGGCGATGATCCTCCAGAAGATGAAGCAGACCGCCGAGGACTACCTCGGCCATAAGGTCGAGAAGGCCGTGATCACCGTCCCGGCCTACTTCAACGACTCGCAGCGCCAAGCCACGAAGGATGCGGGCAAGATCGCCGGGCTCGACGTCGTGCGGATCATCAACGAGCCGACGGCGTCGGCGCTCGCCTACGGGCTCGACAAGAAGAAGGAAGAGAAGATCGCCGTCTACGACCTGGGCGGCGGCACCTACGACATTTCGGTCCTGGAGTTGGCCGAGGGCGTGTTCGAGGTGAAGTCCACCAATGGCGACACGCACCTGGGCGGCGACGACTTCGACGCGCGTATCATGGAGTGGCTGGTCGGGGAGTTCAAGCGCGACCAGGGAATCGATCTCTCCAAGGATCCGATGGCGCTGCAGCGGCTCAAGGAGGCCGCCGAGAAGGCGAAGATGGAGCTGTCGACCGTGATGCAGACGGAGATCAACCTGCCGTTCATCACGGCGGACCAGTCCGGGCCGAAGCACCTGAACCTCACCCTCACCCGGGCGAAGCTCGAGCAACTGGTCGACGACTTGGTGAAGCGGACCACTCCGCCGATGGAGCAGGCGCTGAAGGACGCGGGGCTCAAGCCGACGGAGATCGACGAGGTGATCCTGGTGGGCGGCCAGACCCGCATGCCCAAGGTGCAGGAGATCGTCAAGAGCTTCTTCGGCAAGGAGCCCCACAAGGGCGTGAACCCGGACGAGGTCGTGGCGATCGGCGCCGCGATCCAGGGCGGGGTGCTCGCGGGCGAGGTGAAGGACGTGCTGCTGCTCGACGTGACGCCGCTGTCGCTCGGCATCGAGACGCTGGGCGGCGTCACCACGGTCCTCATCCCCCGGAACACCACGATCCCGACCAAGAAGTCGGAGGTCTTTTCGACCGCCGAGGACACCCAGACCACGGTCGAGATCCACGTGCTGCAGGGCGAGCGCCAGATGGCGAGCGACAACCGCACCATCGGCAAGTTCCAACTGACCGGCATCCCACCGGCTCCGCGTGGCGTGCCGCAGATCGAGGTGACGTTCGATATCGACGCGAACGGCATCCTGCACGTGTCCGCGAAGGACAAGGCCACCGGGAAGGAGCAGAAGATCCGCATCGAGGCCTCGTCGGGGCTCGGTGACAAGGACATCGACAAGATGGTGAAGGACGCGGAGGCCCACGCCACGGAGGACAAGCGGCGCCGCGACGACATCGAGAAGCGCAACCGGCTCGACTCGCTGGTGTACGAGGTGGAGAAGAACACCAAAGAGTGGGTCGACAAGCTGGACGCATCCCTCAAGGGCCGGCTCGACAAGGGCCTCGAGGGCGCCAAGCAGGCCCTCCGCTCCGGCAACGGCGACGAGATCTCCCGGGCCCTGGAGGAGCTGCAGCAGGCCTATTCCGCCGCGGGCGCGTCGCTGTACGCGGCGCAGCGCGGAGCGGGTGCTCCGGGCGCCGAGCCGCCGTCCGGCGGCGCGGAAGACGCCACGGCGGAGAAGAAGGACAACGTCGTCGACGCGGACTATGAGATCGTGGACGACGACAAGAAAAAGTAACCTCTACCAACGGAAGAAACAGAAATGTCGGTACGCACGCGGGATTGGCTGAAGTTCGGGACCCTGATCGCGATTGCCTTCGTGTTCGGGTTGGCGTTCGCGTCCACGCTCAGTCTCCCCAGCCGGAGCGGGGCGACGGAGTCCATCGCCGCCGCGCAGACCGCGGCGCCACGACTGCCGGCGCCCACGCTCAGGTCGACGGCGGACCTGGGCGACGCGTTCGTCGCCGTCGCCGAGCACGTGAAGCCGGCCGTCGTATTCATCAAGTCGCAGCACGTCGAGCGGGCTCAGGACCAGCGGCTGCCGCCCGGGTTCGAGGACTTCTTTCCCAACCTGCGGCGGCGGCCCCAGGTGGAGCAGGGCTCCGGCTCGGGGTTCATCGTCTCGGGCGACGGCTACATCCTCACGAACAATCACGTCGTCGCCGGTGCCGACAAGGTCACCGTGAAGCTGTACGACAAGCGTGAGTTCACGGCCAAGGTGGTCGGCACGGATCCCAACACCGACGTCGCCGTCATCAAGATCGACGCACGGGGCCTGCCCACGGTCCAGTTCGGGAATTCGGACTCGACGCGGGTGGGCGAGTGGGCGCTGGCCATCGGGAACCCGCTCGGCGAGGCGTTCGCCTTCACCGTGACGGCCGGCATCGTCAGCGCCAAGGGCCGCCTGCTTCAGGGCTTGCAGCAGAGCCGCTACGCCATTCAGGATTTCATCCAGACCGACGCGGCGATCAACCCCGGCAACTCGGGCGGGCCGCTCGTCAACATCCGCGGCCAGGTCGTCGGCATCAACTCGGCGATCGCGAGCGAGACCGGGTTCTACGCGGGCTACGGCTTTGCGATTCCGATCAATCTGGCGCGCACCGTGATGGAGCAGCTGGTCAAGACCGGCCACGTGGAGCGCGCGGTGATGGGCGTCGGGATCGTCGACGCGGACGAGAACGACGCGGCCGCCGTGGGCTTGAAGCAGATCACCGGCGTGGTCGTGAAGAGCTACACCGACGACAACTCCCCCGCCAAGAAGGCGGGCATCCAGCTGGGTGACGTGATCGTGGCGCTGGACGGCGAGTCCATCGACAACATGCCGCAGCTGCAGCAGAAGGTGGCCTTCAAGAAGCCGGGCGACGCGGTGGAGATCACCGTGCTGCGCCAGGGCGGCGAGCGCAAGACGCTCACGGTGCGGCTGGCCCGCGCCCCGAACGAGGCGGATTCGGACGTCGCGACCGCCGGCGCCAAGCCGAAGGGAGAGGCGTCGACCAAGGAGGAGATGCTGGGGGTCTCGGTCCAGCCGCTCAGCCAGGACGACGCCCAGAATCCACGGCTCAAGCCCGTGATCGAGCGCGGCGGCGGTCTGGTCATTACTGACGTGGCCCCCGACGGCCCCGCATACGGACGGCTGCGCTCGGCGGACGACCAGTTCGGTCCCGACATCATCGTCGCCGTGAACGGCACGCCGACGCGCACGCGCGCGGCGCTGCGCCAAGCGCTCAGCAAGGTCAAGCCCGGCGACGTGGTCACGCTGCAGGTGCTGTCCCGCACCGGCGACAGCTCCGACGGTTGGCTCGGTCAGGTCGTGAGAATCCGGGCGCGCTAGGCGCCGCGCAACATCACGACAGCAGTCACCAGCTGCCACACCACGGGAAGCACGAAGGCGGCCTGATCCGCCTTCGTGTCTTCCCGGAACACGAGCGCCAGGACGATCCCCACTCCACCCGCCGCCACCGCGGCGGCGCCGAGCCAGCGCGGCAAGACCTTTCCGTCGAGCATGCCCCAGCCGAACAACGCCGTCGCGAGTCCGAGGGCCAATCCCGCCACTCGCTGCGCAGCGAGCGCGAAGGGACGCAGCATGTCGAATACGAACACGGCCCGGGTGGCCGTCATCCCCGCGTCGGCGGTCGCGAAGCTCCGGGCCAGAGTCCAACCCGCCCCGCCCATGAACGCGACGATGATCACCCACAGCGCGTACGCGAACGTGGCGAGCATCACGCCGGCGCGGGTCGCGCTCTCGCCCGCCGTGCCGACGTGCCGTCCCACCACGCCCACCAGGCCGATCAGTGAAAGCGGGAAGCTGAACAGGAATGCCCAGTGGATCGCCGGCCACGCACCGGTCTGTGCGATCGCGGCGAGCTGGCTCGGGCCGTCCTGGCCGGCGATGTCAGGATGGAGTGCCCCCGCCACGACCGCGAGGAGCGCGCCGGCGAGCAGGCACAGCGGGTAGACGAGCTGTCGGGAGAAGATCATGGGACTCCCCAGTCAGACACCATCAGAGATCGGATGTACTGACCCCGGGCGCAAGCCCGCGGTGAACCCTATATTGAGTCATGCAGCTGACGCGGATCTTGCGCGAGGGGTTCATCGCGGGACTCATCGGTGCCGGAGCGGTAGCGCTCTGGTTCCTCGTCGTCGACGTGATCGCCGGCCGCCCGTTCTTCACCCCCGCGATGCTCGGTTCGGCCGTGTTCTTCGGCGAAACCGACCCGAGTAAGGCTGTGATCGCGTTCTCCCGGGTCGTGCCCTACACGATGATCCACGTGTGCGCGTTCATCATTGTGGGCACCGTCGCGGCAGCCCTCGCCGCCGAGGTCGAAGTCGCCCCACCGACGCTCTACCTCATCGTGGTCACCTTCGCGGTATTCGAGTTCGGCTTCTACATCATGCTCGCCGTGCTGGCACAGCCGCTGCTCGGCGCGCTCACCTGGTGGAACGTGGCGATCGGCAACGCCATCGCGGCGTACGGGATGGGGTTCTACCTGTGGCGGCAGCATCCGAAGATCGCAGAGACCCTCAGGCTGCATCCCTTAGGAGAGACTGAGGAAGGGGAATAGATTGCGGATTGCGGAATGCGGATTGCGGAATTGATGGTCATGCGTCGGGCGGGGTAACTCGCCTCCTCGACACTCGAGCATTCGAATCCGCAATCCGCAATCCGAAATCCGCAATCCCATAGGCCTCCAGCGGCACCGCCCGCTCCACATCACCGGCTTCCTCCCGCGCGCTCCACCGGAACCACACGACCGTTGCCGCCACCCACAGATAGATCGTCCCCCCAACCCACATCACCAGCCCGCCCAGCTGCTGGTCGGCGAGCGGTGCGAGGCCCCACACGCGCGGCGCCGCGGCGTAGAAGGGGTACAGCACGTCGCCGGACAGAGTGATCAGCGCTCCCGCGACCGACATCGGAAGCCCCAGCGCGAACAGATAGAGCAGCTGCGTGAGATAGCTGGCGCGCGGCAGCTCGGGCGACGGTGAGAGCACCGGCCACCACATCAACACCCCCGTCGCGAGAAACACGAGGTGCTGCACGATGTGCAGCGGATGATGCTCGAGCGCCGCTCCGTAAAACTGTGGGAAGTGCCACAGCGTGATGGGCACCGAGAAGAGCACCCCGGCGGCGAGCGGGCGCGTCGCCCAGCGCGCGAGGCGATACAGCCAGTGTGGCTGGAGCAGCGGCCGCAGCACCCACGCCGGCATGCCGTACAGGAGCAGCGGAGGAAACACCAGCGTCAGCACCAGGTGCTGCACCATGTGGACGCTGAACAGGTAGCGGTCGGACAGGTTGTGGAGCGGACCGTTGAGCGACAGGCCCAGCACCAGCAGCGCCCCCGCGAACGAGGCCACGCGCCGCCGCGGCGCTCGCAGCCCCCCTAAATAGACGTAGAGCCCGCCCAGCAGGGCGAGCCCTATGATCACGCTCGGGTGCAGGTCCCACTGACGCCAGGCGTCGGGGGCCGGCGGGGGGGGCGGAGAGGGCGGAGGGGGCGCGGTCATCCGGCTCCCGCGGCGCCACGCAGCGTGAGCGCCCCGAGCAGCAGGAACAGCAGGGCCACCATCACGACGGCCGCGAGCAGGAGCGGGGCACCGAACAGGAACGTGAACACCCTGCTGTCGGCCTTCAAGTGCATGTAGAACATGACGACCAGGGTGAACTTGACCGCCGAGAGCACCAGCAGCACCGGCACGAGCACGGGATGAAACGCCGGCACGTAGAACACCCCCACCTCGAGCACCGTGAGAATCACGAGGACCGCGGCGACCCGCAGGTACACGCCGGCCGCGGGATGCGAGTGTTCGTTCATTGGATGAGGTAGACCACCGTAAAGATCACGATCCAGACGACGTCCACGAAGTGCCAGTACAGGCCGGTGATCTCCACCGTCATGGCGTTCGCGCTGGTGAGCTTCCCTTGCAGCGCCCGCACCCACAGCGTGAGCAGCCACAGCACCCCGACGGTTACGTGGGCGCCGTGCGTCCCAGTCAGCA
>Ga0209801_1002657_pt1 | contig 10376 bp, 8 predicted proteins | sample GraSoiAngelo_127_FD_185884 | JGI IMG/M metagenome (GOLD analysis project Ga0209801, IMG submission 185884) | Grasslands soil microbial communities from the Angelo Coastal Reserve, California, USA - 14_0927_09_40cm (SPAdes) (version 2) | ecosystem: Environmental > Terrestrial > Soil > Grasslands ... | reverse complement strand
CTCGAGGATTCCCCGCACGCGATCGAGGTTCAGTCCGCCTTTCACGCGGGCCAGTGTGACGTGAGGCTTCCAGGGCCGACGCTCCCGCGGGAATCCGAGCCGCTCGAGAGAGGCCTCAAGCGAGTCCGCGACGCGCGCGATTGGTTCGGCCCCTTCCACGCCCACCCAGATCACATTCATCCGCCCGAGGCTGGGGAACGCGCCGGTCCCTCGGACGCGGATCTGAAAGGGGCGAAGGCCCGTCATCGCCTCATTGATTGCGGTCACGATCTGCGGCACAAGCCCCTCCTCCGTGTCGCCGAGGAACTTCACCGTCAGATGGAGCTGGTGGGTGCCGACGACTTTCAGGGACGGGCTCGCCTTTTCAAGATCCCCCGCGAGGGCGTCGAGGACCGGGCCACCGGGCACGTCGACCGCAATGAAACCTCGGAACGTCATCGCTCCTCCCGGGATCGTGGAGCGGGAGGGCGCCCCGGCACGAACCGATCCCCGGATTCGAACGTCCCTTCGAGGTAACCCTCTTCGATCGCCATCCGGAGAATCCGATCCGCGTCGTCGGGCGGCACCTGGAGTTCATTCGCCAACTCCGGGATTCGGATCGCATCGCGGCTCCGCACGAAGGCAGCCGCGTGCGCGAGCGCGAGATCGCGGGAGCGCAGACGCCTCGAATATCCGAGGAAGTAGAGACCGGGGACCAGGAAGGTGACCGCGCACAGCGACGAGGCCGCGACCCCGAGGGTCTGTTGGAGTATCGCTCCGGCGGCCGCGAGGATCGCGCTGGCGAGCGAGAGCGCGAGGACGCCGGCCGCCAGCAGCTCGTACCACGTCCGCCTGTTCACGCGGTGCCTCCGCTCACTCGTCGGTCACGCGGGTTCCATGGAACGGCTCACCGAGGATAGCCCCCCGCAAAGCTCGGAGGTCCCGACCGTGGACCACACTGAGAGGCGTTCGATCTCGAGCGACCACGCGGGCGGCGACCGGGTCGAAGACGACGCTCGGTCCCGCGGCCCGATGTCCCTTGCCGGAAAGCGTCACGAGGTCCTCGAATCCCATCCGCGGGAGAAGGCGCGCGTCAGGGTCCTTCTTGGGGTCCGCGCTGTACACTCCGTCGACCGAGGTCGCGTTCACGATCCGATGGGCACCGACGAATCGGGCCAGGGACGCTGCGACGCGGTCCGTCGTGTGTCCGGGCCGCGTCCCGCCCATGACGACGACCGGGTATCGCTTGGCAAGCTTCGAGGCCGCGGCGTAGCTGGTGGCGGGCTCGCGGTTCGCCCGACCGCCCAGGGCGGCCGACAGAAGCCGCGCGTTCAAGCGTGTGATAGCGATCCCGAACTCGTCGAGCGACCGTTCGCGAATCCCAACGGACCGTCCTGTCTCAATGTAGTATCGCGCAACGCGACCGCCGCCCGTGACAACGAACAACTTCACTCGCGATGAGACGTCCCGGAAAAGGCGCGCGACATCGCGCAGGTACCGGGCGTCGTCGTCCCCCGGAACGAGGACGGAACCTCCGAGGGATACGACGACTTTCTCCATACAAATCTCGTTCGCGACGCAAAAGGTAATGAACGATAAATAACTGTGTGGTGAGACGCAATGGCTCAAATGTCTGGGATGGACAAATACAAGTTCCGCCGCGCTCTCGAGCAGATCGAAGAAGCGGTCGGCCGCGGCACGGAACTCGTGAGCGTCTACATCCCGCCGGAGCGGCCGATCTTTGATGTGACGAACTACCTGCGGGGAGAGCAGTCGCAATCGTCGAACATCAAGAGCGCGAGCACCCGCAAGCACGTAACGCAGGCGATCGAGTCCGCGATGCAGCGTCTCAAGGCGTACAAGATGCCGCCTCCGAACGGCCTCGTCCTCTTCACCGGGCACAAACAGGTGGGCGCGGATCAGACGCAGATGGTCACGTTCGTCCTCGAGCCGCCGGAACCCGTGGTCTCATTCCTCTATCGGTGCGACTCGAAGTTCTACACGGAGCCCTTGCACGAGATGCTCGCGGAGAAGGACGTCTACGGGCTCCTCGTGATCGACTGGAGCGAGGCCACGCTCGGCCTGCTCCGTGGAAAACGGATCGAGGTGATCAAGAACCTCCAATCGCAGGTCCCTTCGAAGCATCGGATGGGCGGTCAGAGTGCGCGCCGATTCGAGCGGGGCCATGACATCGCGGTCCACGAATGGTACAAGAAGATCGGAGATCTGATGACGGAAGCGTACTTGAACCGGCCGGACCTGAAGGGGATCATCGTCGGAGGTCCCGGCTACTCGAAGGAGGAGTTCGCGACGGGCGACTACCTCCACCACGAGTTGAAGAAAAAGGTCCTCCCGACGTTCCTCGACACCGGCTACACGGACGAATATGGATTGCGGGAGCTCGTCGAGAAGTCCCGCGAGATCCTGAGCGGCCTCGACTTGATGCGGGAGAAGTCCCTCGTCCAACGCCTCATGGAGGAGATCCGGAAGTCCGACGGCGGCCTCGCCGCCTATGGAGAGGAACAAGTGAGGAACGCCCTGCGGCTCGGCGCGGTCGATTCCCTTCTGATCTCCGAAGGCCTTCGGAAGGTCCGCCTCAAGTTGCGGTGCGCGAACGGCGATTGGGAGGGTGAGAAGACCGTCGATGACGCGGGTGAACTGCCGACGTGCCCGACCGACGGCGGGCCTCTCACCGTCCTCGAGAACCGCGAGCTCATCGAGGACCTCACGGGCATCGCGGGGCAGATGGGCACGAACGTGGAGCTCATCTCCAAGGATTCGGAGGAGGGCCAACTCCTCCTGCGGGCGTTCGGTGGCATCGCCGCGATCCTGAGGTTCCGGGTGTCGTGATGGGCCACGATCCGTGGTCCGAGCTCCGGGACCGGGCGGAGCAGGAGCTGCGCGCGATCGAGTCTGAGCTTCATCTCACCACGCCGGGCACGGTGTCGGATGCGCCGGAGGACCGCGGGCTCTTCTCCCTCGCGACACACGCCTGGGCGAAGGAACTGAAGCAATCCACCGCCGAAATCGCGTCCCGCATCGCCCGGCACAAGGTCGGGCCTCCGTTCGCCGCCCTTCGTGCGGAAGGACCGTACGTGAACTTCATCATGGAGCCCGGTCCGTTCGCGGAACTCGTCCTCACATCAGTCGGCTCCATGGGCGAACGGTACGGCCAATCGCCTCCCCGGAAAGACAAGATCCTGCTGGAGCACACGAGTGCGAATCCGACAGGACCCCTCCATGTCGGCCGCGCGCGGAATCCGTTCCTGGGGGACGCCCTCGTCCGCCTGTTGCGATTCGTCGGCTTCCCGGTCAAAAGCGAGTACCTGGTGAACGACATCGGCCGCCAGATGGTCCTCCTGTATTGGGCCGTGACGCACCTTCCGGGGAAGTCCAAGGATCCGGAGGAGCGCGTCGAGTACCGCTACGTGAAGCTGTACCAGGAGGCGAGCGTGAGGCTCGAAAAGGACGAGGCCCTGAAGAGGGAGATCGAGGAGCTCACCCAACGGTTCGAGGGCGGGGACGTCCGGCTGACGAAGGACATCCGCAAGGTCGGCGAGGCGATCCTGGAGAGCATCCTCGACAGCCTGCGCCGCGTGAACGTGACGTTCGATTCCTTCTTCTGGGAGAGCGACGCGATCCTCGACGGGAGCGTGCAGCGGGTCATCGAGCGACTCATGCCCCTGAGCAAGGAGGAGGACGGGGCCCACTACATCGACCTCAGCTCGTTCGGCCTCGAAGGCGATGCCGCGAAGTACGTGTTCGTCCGGAAGGACGGGACCTCCTTGTACACGACGCGGGACATCGCGTACCACCTGAACAAGATGGCCCGGTGCGATCTCGCCATCAACATCCTCGGCGAGGATCATAAGCTCACGTTCCAGCGGCTCAAGTCCGCGTTCCGCCTGATGGGGATCGATTGGGCTCCCGAGACCATTTTCTACGCGTTCGTGAACTTGCCGGAAGGGCGGATGTCCACGCGGAAAGGACGGGTCGTGCACCTCGACGACTTGATCGACGAGGCCCTCGACCGCGCCTATACGGAGGTGTCGAAGCGGCGCACGGACCTGTCTGAGGCGAAGAAACGGGAGATCGCCGAGACGATCGGAATCTCGGCCGTCCGGTACAACATCGTCCGGGTCCAGGCGGAGAAGGCCATCACGTTCCACTGGGAGGAGGCCCTGAATTTCGAAGGGAACTCATCGCCCTTCGTCCAGTACGCCCATGCGAGGGCCTGTAGCATCCTGTCGAAGTCGAACGGAAGCGGCCGGGCGGATCGCCGCCTCCTGGTCCATCCGCAGGAGCAACGCCTCCTTCGTCGGATCGCGAAGTTCCCATCGGGGCTGCGCGACGCCGCCATCGGACGGCGGGTCCATTCCGTGGCTGGGGAGGCGTCTGAGTTCGCCGCTCAGTTCAACCAGTTCTACCGCGACTGTCCCGTGCTCACGGCGGAACCGGAGAGCCTTCGGGATGCCCGGATCGAGCTCGTCTCCGCCGCCCGCATTGTCCTTCAGAATGCGCTCGACTGCCTGGGGCTCAAGGCTCCGAAGGAAATGTAGACTGTCGCGGGTCCGGAAGGGAAGTCGAGGAATTCGCCTACAGGCGTTTCTTCTCTTCCTTTACTTCTCTTTCTCTCCGCGGCTTCTTCTCCTCTCCCTCGGCCCTCGCGCCGCGGCGACCGCGGAGCGGGCGCCATTCACCGGCCTTCACCTTGCGGCGGAAGTACATCGCGAAGACGAACAGGACGATGACCCCGACGACGGCGGCCACGATCGCGTACGGTTGCCACCAGGGCTGCCGCACGTTCACCGTTTGAGCGGCCCGGTTCTCCGGCGTGATCCAGGTATACGGTTCCGTCTTGTCGGCGACGTACACCTGGACCGTCTTGTTCCCTTGACCGTACAGTCGCACGGAGAAGACTAGCTTCACGGTTTCGCCGGAGGGAATCGTGTGGTTGGATCCCCTCGGGCCGTTCTTGTCGAACCAGTCCGCTTGGCTCGAGACGACGGTCGTCACGCCACCGCTGATGGACCGGACCTCGGTCGTCACATCCTCCGCGGTCTTCCGGCCCAGTTTGTTCGTGACGTTCGCGGTGATCGTCACGAGGTCGCCCTCCGCCGGTTCCGCCGGAGTGATCTTCAGCGTGCCGGCGTCGATCCGGAGGTCCGCATGGAGCAAGGGATCGATCTGAACGTTGATTTTTCGCGTCAGGTTCCCGGTATTCGGCTTGCCGGCATCGTTGCCCCGGAATCCTTTATCTTTGACGGTCAACAGGACGGCGTAACTGTTGTTCCACTCCTGCCACGCGAAGCTCACGTTCACCCCGTTGAACGTGTGGTTCGCAACCCCCGTTTCTAGCCCGACGATGGGTCCCGGGACCGTCCAGGTGAAGTCCAGGTCCGCCCCCTTATTGTAGTCGTCCGTCGTCTTCGACGCATTCAGGACGATTGTCCTCTGCTCGATCGGGCTCGTGATCACGGTCCAATCCTTGGACGGGTCCAGGATGTCGAACGCGGGGACAGGAGCCTTCGTATCGTTCACCTGCGCGTTCAACGTCGCGTTCGCCCCTTTCCAACCGACGCTATCCGTGACCGTCAGGTTCACCTTGAACAGGCCAGGCTTCGGGAACGTATAGTTCTGGACGCGGCCCGTCCGGTCCGTCGCCCCGTCGCCGTTGAAATCCCAGGCGTATCCCGAATCCAGGATCTTGCCCGGAGTCCCGGGATAGGCCAGGTCCGTCGAGAGGGCGCCATCGAATCGGATGACGATTCCTTCGTCCACCTTGAGCGTCAGGCCGTTCGCGCTGCCGGAGCCCGTGCGATTCGTCCGAATCTTCGCGATGGGAAGTTGGTCGTCCACGAAAAGAGTGATGTTACGGTACGAGAGATTGCCGCCGGGCTCCCGCACCGTGAGGTTTACCAGGTACTGCCCGCTCTGGCGGTACTTGTATTGCGTCACCATCCAGTGGCGCGTGTCGCCGGTCGTGAAGCGCCAGGTGAAGTTGTGTGTTGCGTTCGTGACGGGCCCGTTCGGGTCCGTGCTATCCGCCGCACTGAAGGTAAGGGTCGTGTTGTTCGCGACGAAGGCTTGGTAGTTCGTGAACGTCGCATTCTGCACGTAGAACTTCCCGGCCGGTGCGGTGACTCTCGCCCGAGCGGTACCGTTCAGGGATTGGGACACCGTCATGCGAATCTGGGGCTTGCCCGAGGTGACGCCCGGATCCACCGTGAACCGGGTGAAGTTCTGCGTGGTCACCGGGGCGTTGGCCGGGACGACAGTCGTCGTGTTGAGTTCGTACCTCTTGGGGAGGACCACCGTGTAGGTGTAATTCTGGTACGCCGACGTATTCGAGTCGGGCACCATCGTCAGCGTCACGTTGTACGTTTTAGCACCGGCGGCAATGTACGGCGGCGCCTGTTTGATCTTATACGGCGTGGGCGTCGTGGTGTTGATCCATACACCGCCGTTGGGGTTCGTCAGTGTCGGGCTGACCGTTATGCCGCAAGGACCGGCGGTCGAGTTGTACGCCCGACCGTTCGTCGTGAAGAAACCGTCCGTCGCCACGTACGCGGGCCCCTTGCCGCAGACCCAGGTCTGGAACGCCGTGATTTCCTGCGGGCTCAAGGACCCGTCTCCATTTCCAAGCGTCGAATCGATTTGGAGGCGAAGATCCCGCAGGTTCGCGGGCGCGAGTCCCGGCAACGTGCTGTCGGCGTTCAAGGTGAGGTTCCGCCAGGCGGTCAGGTTGTTCCAGTCCGCGGTTCCGTATGCCACGGTCGTGCCGTATCGCTCCTGTGGTGCCGGTTGAAGCGTCACATCGTGCGGGTTCGTTACGCCGGGTATCGTGATGGACTCCTTGGAAGACAGATAGCCGTCCGCGTCGACGATGAGGGTGTACGTCGCCGGACTGGGCACCCGGGCGGTTTCAAACTGGAAAAAGCTGGCGGTCACCGTCCCGGGAATGAGGCGCGAGAGGCTCGTGTTTGCCTGAAGCGGGTTGTAGAGCCAGGCGACGACGCCGGACCCGAGGAAGGTGTGGTTAGTATCCACGGCGTGCCCGAACAGCACCAACGGTACGGTGGCGAGATTGACCGTGACGGAGGTCGGTCCGCTCACGATGACCGACGATTCCACCGTCGGAAGCAGCGAGGCCGACGTGCGCAACTGGAAGGTCGCGTCCCACAGAGTGAGGTTCACGACGCCCGTGGTGCCCGTAATACCCTGTGCGACGAGCTGAATCCGGTTCGTCGGGTTCGTTGACTGGAAGGCGGCCACCCTTGCCCCTGGGACCGGGGTGGCTCCGTTCAGGACCGTCACGGCGAGGTTGCTTGTGGGAGTCCCATGCGGGTACATGCACAGGTCGATCCGCTTCGTCACGCTTCCGTCAAACCGCACCGGATTTCCGCTTTCGGCGCCGTAGTAGGCGGATTGGTTCGCCATGATTGTGTAGCTGGCCGGAGGCGGCCCCGCGAAGATGTACACGCCGCCACCGTCCGTCGTCGCCGTCGCGGGCGGGGCGATCCCGTTGGCGTCCACGAGGGTCACGGTGGCCCCGGGAACCGGGGTCGCGGGCCCCCCGCACGTGGAAATGAAGCCGGTGACCTGGGCGGCGGCGGCCGCGGTCAGCGGAAGGAGTACGGAGACCCCGAGAAGGGTCACGAGGAGGATCGCGAGCGCCTCGATTCCGCGACGGGCTCGGACAGACATTCGAGGTTCTCCTCAGTTCACCCAGTCAATCCGACCCATCGTCGAACCGGTTGCGGGAGCCGGAGAATGCGGCGAATTGAGTAACGGTATATAAGTGTAATGGGAGACCTCTCGAACCTCGCGCATCGCGGAAAGTTCCATAGCGATCCGGGTCATCCGGCGCGCGTTGGCTTCGTCCGTGACCCTGGCCGTCGCCACGGCCGTGTTCCTCGTCACCTACGTGCTCATCTCGCTCCGCAACATCCGGCGTTTCCCAATCGAGCGACCCGCGGTCGCGATGCTCGGCGGGGCCCTCATGCTCGTCCTCGGCGTCCTGACGCCGGCCGATGCGCTTCTTGCAATCAACCTGGATGTCCTCCTGCTCTTGGTCGGCATGATGGTCCTCGTGGCCGGCCTCGATGTCTGCGGATTCTTCGACCTGGTGTCCTCGCGGATCGCCCTTCGAGCGAAGAGTCAGGTTTGGTTCCTCGCGTGGTTGATGATCGCGACGGCCGCTCTCTCGGCGCTGGTCCTAAACGACACGATCGCCCTGCTCGTGACCCCGGTCGTCGTGCGGAGCGCCCGGGCCCTGCGGGTCAATCCGGTGCCTTATCTCGTCGCGGTGGCGATCGCGGCGAACGTCGGGAGCGTCGCGACGGAGGTGGGTAACCCGCAGAACGCGTTCATCGCGATTCGGTCCGGCATTCCGTTCCTCACGTTCAGCGCCTACCTGCTCCCCATCACGATCGTATGCCTCGTCGTCTCGATCGGGCTCGTCTGGCTGGTCTTCCGAAAGGACCTCGCGGCCCCCCTCGTCGCCGTCACGTCGATGCCGGCCGTCCGTCTTCAGCGGAGGGGCCTCGGCTTCACCCTCGGGGTCACGGTCGCGGTGTCCGGCGCGTTCCTGGCCTCCGGCACCCCGGACTGGCTTCCCCTCATCGCCCTCGCGGGCGGTTCCTTCGTATTGTTCTTCCTCCCGTTCCTGACGACCGCGACGGCACGCGCCCTGATCGCGAAGGTGGACTGGAGTATCATCCTCTTCTTCATCGGCCTCTTCGTCGTCCTCGGCGGGGTTCGGGCGTCCGGGCTCTCCGCGGCGATCCAGGGGGGATTCACGACCGCCCTCGGCGGGCGTTCGGGTGGGCTCGTCTGGCTCGTCGGCCTATCGTCCCTCCTCTCGAATCTCATGAGCAACGTGCCTGCCGTGCTCCTTCTTGCCGAGGTCGTGCCGCAGGGGTCCACGCAGCTGTGGCTCGCCTTGGCCGCGAGCTCGACCCTCGCGGGAAACGCCACCATCCTAGGGGCCGCGTGCAACGTGATCGTGGTCCAGGCCGCATTCCGCGATGGCGTCACGGTGACGATGAAGGATTTCATGAAGGTGGGTTTGCCGGTCACCGCCGCGACGCTATGCCTCTCGACGCTGTTGATCGCTTTGCTCGTGCCGGCATGAGAACAAGACTTATGTCGCTCCGGACGTCTGACGTGGCCGCATGGGACGGGGCGTCGATTTCCCGGCCGAGCGGGTGCGCATGGTGGACCGGCTCGTCCGCTCGGGTTACCTCAAGGATGCGGCGGTCCGAGCCGCCTTTCTCGGGGTCCCCCGCGAGGCATTCGTCCGTCCGGAGGACCGAGCCGCGGCTTACCAGGACGTCCCGCTGCCGATCGGATCCGGCCAGACGATCTCCGCGCCCTCGATGATCGCGATCATGCTCGAGGAGGCCCGTCTCAAGCCGGGGGAGCGCGTGCTCGAGATCGGGACGGGCTCCGGGTATCATGCGGCCCTCCTCGCGTCCCTCGTCGGCCCGAGGAACGTCATCACGGTGGAGCGGAACCGGTCGCTCGCGGAGTGGGGACGATCGAACCTGGCCGCCGTCGGCTTCGCGGACGTGACGGTGGTCGTCGGCGATGGGAGCCTCGGCCATCCGGATCGGGCCCCCTACGACTGCATCATCGCCACGGCGGGAGCGCCGCGGATCCCGGCTGCATGGCCGGTCCAGCTTGCTCCAGACGGCCGGATTGTGGCGCCGATTGGTTCTTCTCCGCACGGCCAGGTCCTCGTCGTGGCCACGCGGCGATCGGACGGCACGCTCGAGATCCGGGAGGGAACGCCGTGCGCCTTTGTCCCGCTCGTCGGGGCGCAGGCTTGGCCGGCGTAGCTCACCCGCCGGTCGCGGAGTGGCCCCAGGCCTCGTCCGGCAGGCTATTGTACAGCGGTTCCGTCGGGCTCGCTTCCTCGGCCGCGAGGATGCGGTCGACGTCCCGCTCGTTCAGTGCCCAGTAGAAGATCCGCCAGTTCCGGCCGTCCAGAAGGGGAACCGTCTCCCAGAACGTCTGGAGGAGGCCGGCATCGTGGAGGCTGTAGAACAATTTCCGGTCCTCCGGCTGGATCGCGTTGTCGATGATCTCGGTCCGGAATCCGAAGTAGCTCATGACCGTGCGGGCCTCGGCCAGGGCCTCGGAACTCGTGCCGCCCAGGCGCTTCTCGATGGCGAGGGCCAGCGTCTTTACGGTGATCACGTCTTTGCACCCCGCTCCAGGGGGTAATTTGGGCCCCCGTCGCTTTTATAGGTTTGCCGGATTGTGGCCGCAAAGGTCGTTCGCCGAGCCCCTCCTTTCGTTGGATTGGACTCCACGGACCACATTTATTTTATCGAGACTGAATATTGCGGAACACCTTTTAAGCCGTCTCGCGAGACTCGGCCACGTAAGCG
>Ga0209801_1002653_pt1 | contig 10384 bp, 10 predicted proteins | sample GraSoiAngelo_127_FD_185884 | JGI IMG/M metagenome (GOLD analysis project Ga0209801, IMG submission 185884) | Grasslands soil microbial communities from the Angelo Coastal Reserve, California, USA - 14_0927_09_40cm (SPAdes) (version 2) | ecosystem: Environmental > Terrestrial > Soil > Grasslands ... | reverse complement strand
CATGACATGAGAGGAGCATCGCTCGTGATACGACTTGTCGGGCCCCTGTTTCGACTAAGCATGGGAGTCCGCCGGCCAAAAGAGCCCGGACTGGGCACCGACTTCGCCGGCGTAGTAGAAGCCGTACGCAACGACGTGACTGCGTTCAAACCAGGAGACGAAGTGTACGGAGTAGCCAACGCCGCTTACGCAGAGTACGGTCTTGCACGTGAGAGCAGAATAGCCTTGAAACCGAGCAATACTTCGTTCGAAGAGTGTGCAGCGGTACCGATCGCCGGATTTACTGCGTTACAAGCTCTTCGCGATCATGGACACATCAAACCCGGACAGAAGGTGTTGATCAACGGTGCAGGCGGTGGAGTGGGAACCTTCGCTGTTCAGATCGCCAAGGCATTAGGAGCCGAAGTCACTGCTGTGACCAACTCGGCGAATCTAGACATGGTTCGCAAGCTCGGCGCTGATCAAGTGATCGATTACACGCAGGAGGATTACACCAAGAAGGGAGAATCCTATGACCTGATAGTGGAGATTGGAGCGTCTCATTCCATCTCTGACTACAAGCGCATAATGAATCCGAATGGCACCTTTGTACTCGTCGGTTTCAGTGACAAGATCGTCAGACGTCTAATCTATTTCATCATTGGAAGTCGATTCGCATCACGGGGCGACAAGAAGTTCACTTTCTTCATCGCAAAATCAAACCATGACGACCTCGTCGTGCTGAAGGACCTCATCGAGCATGGAAAGATAATGCCAGTGCTCGATAGACGCTACGCGTTAACTGAGACAGCTCAGGCCCTTCGCTACTTCGAAGAAGGACACACCAGAGGAAAAATAGTAATCACAGTAGATCATAGCAACGACAAACCGAGCAGGCCCGACTCATTCACCCCGTCCGGGAGAGAGTCGTCGCGATGATTCTCGTCATTGGCGGCCTGAACGGTTTCATAGGTTCAAACACGACAGAAGCCCTGGTCGAGCAGGGTCAGGACTGCGTGGTGACTAGGCACGAGAACAACGAGGTTCCCGGTTTCCTTCAGAAGCATATTGATAATCGCCACGTTTTCATCGAACCTGCGGACTCGACTTCAATCGCGGACCTGCGAAAGATCGGCCAGAAGCACAAGATCGATGGTATCGTCAACGTCGCAGGAGGCTTCGCCTCAGGGGAGGGCCCCCTGCGAGGTCTCAAGGGGTACTTTGACATGCTCGACGCGACTTTCCGAATGGCTCAGGAATGGAAAGTCAAGCGCGTCACATTCTCGAGTACGGGAGGAATGTATCTTGGGCTTTCGGGAACGGTAGACGAAGATCATCCTATTGCTCTTCAGAGTATGTTCCCTATTCTTGCGTATCAGAAAATTGTCGAGGTGGCCGCAGACCAGTTCGCAAAGAAGACAGGTATCAGCACTATCTGCGTACGATTAATGGGAATGTTCGGACCATTTGACGGTGCACAGCTCGGCCTCCCCGCTCGTCTCGTTCACGCGGCTGTAAGCGGGAGACCGCCAAGCTTCGAGGACGTATTTTTCGGCAACGCCGACGATGCGGTAGATCTCTTGTACATCAAGGACATGGCTCGAGCCATCGCACTGTTGCAGACCGCAGAGAAGCTCCAGTACAACGTATACAACGTAGCGTCTGGAAAGGTCACGCCTAATAGAGAACTGGTGAACGCGGTCAAGAGAGTGGTACCCGACTTCAAAGCAGACCTTCCCCCTGGACGCTTTCCATTTCCACCACTTCCTCTCCCGGATACCAAGCGGTTACAGGCAGACACAGGATTCTCGCCGAAATTTGATACTCAGTCGGCCATTCGACATTATGCCGACTGGCTCAAGGCTGGCAACCCGAAGTAGACCAGATCCTTAACGGTCCGGTGGGTCAATAGTTAGTGGTTCGGGAGCTCTAGCCCGTCCAAGGTGGGAGCTTCAACGCACGCTCATAGGCTGCCCGATCATACACTGGATCATGATCGCCGTGTGAAATGATAACTTGCTCAAACGGAAGCTTGAGCAATTCTCTCATAGCCGGTAAGGCTCTCTTCTCATGCCATGGTGAAGACCAGATGCGGAGTACTCCGGCCCTTTCGGTCAGTGCGTCTCCAAAAACTATGACCCTCTGCTCGGGCAGCCAGAGAGGTGTCTCTAGCCGCCCCCTTCCATCGTAGAGGGCGACAACGCCTCCCGGAAGCACTCCGTCTGATTCGAGTATCTCCAGCTTGCTCTTTGGCACATCGTCGGGCCAGAAGAGTCTCGGGCCGAAAGCACGGACATGATAGCGGCTGACGAACTCATCTATGTCTCGGACGTGATCAGGGATCGTCACCGCAGCGATAGTAGGCGGCCTATTGTCTAGACGCTTCCACAATTCTTCGGTGGATGCTTTGGGGACGAGTGGGTCAATCACCAGCTTCTCGCCTCTCGATTCGACGTAGGTTGATGTGACGATCGGCTGCCAGTCATCGCCCGGCTTCCAGTGATGATGTTCCACACGCCAGATCCACAAGCCATTTGATATATCGCGAATCTCGACCTTGCTTGTCATCGACTGCATGGTAGATTTTGTTAGGTTCAGTAGATGAGATAAGTATTGAGCCGTGCTACGCCGGCAGATTAGTGGGAGAATTCAGATGGTCCTTCTCATTACGACTGTGGCTGTTCTGCCAGTCGCCAAGGACGCGATCGTCTTGAATCCCGCCTTTTCGAACATTCCAACTGTTCCACAGTACATGTAGTTTGATCCTTGATCAGTCTCACTCACCGGATAGGCTTCGACGAGACCGCCGCCCTTCTTCCTTATCGCTTCCAGAGCCGCCTTCAACGCTTCACTAGCCACGCCACGCTCCCGATAGTTTCTGTCGACGACAAAGCAGGTGATTCTCCATAACTTGTCCGCGCCCTTTTCAAGGGCGAGTCTTCGATACTTCTGGGTATTGTCGGCACGAGGAAGCTCCTCTCTAGGCCCATATTGGCACCATCCTATCGGTTCTCCCTTTGCATATACAAGGATCCCGTGGGCACATCCATTCTCGACGAGCTCTGCTTTCTGGCGATGGTTTCTCACCGCTCTCTCGGCTCGGGTCCGCGGTTGCTGATTCTCAGGTAAGGAATAAGATGACACGTGATGATGCATGCACCAACACCACCAACCGTCCCCTACTACTCCTTGTTTCAGGAAGAGCTTTTCGAAATCAGGCCAAGTCCGCTTCGACAATTCCTTCGTGGAATACTCGTCAGTAAACCGTGCTGACATTCCAAATCAACAATTGTCTCTAACCGGACTAAAACCGTATCGATTAATGTCGATCAATCGTGGGTCTGTTCGGGTCCCCCAGGGTTCACGCAACAACCCTTATTCAGATTCAGCGCAGAATGGAGATCATTGCAAAAAATCATCGACGCCCACGTGCACTTGTCTGAACGGCAAGACGACGCTCTAATCCGATTTGCACGGATGAACGGACTGAGATACACGCTAGAAGAGTTGCTAGGAACGATGGAGAGGTACGGGATCACACGCGGGCTCCTTCTTAGCCCGCCCTTACAAGGAACTGTCGCTCTTCCAAACGACAAAGTCATCGCGCTGTGCGCACGTAGCGGGGGGATGCTCGCGCCTGTGGTTACTGTCGAGCCCACTGCCAAAGACGTGAAGGCCGCAGTCAAGCTCGCAAAGGAGAACAAGAAGGAGGTCAAGGCCTTCAAGGTCAGGCTGGGTTATGTGAAGGCATCAGCGGAAAGCCCGGTGTTCACCGGGCTATACGACTACTCCGAGTCCGAAGGGCTCCCGGTGCTTTTCCACACTGGGGACACAGCATTCAGCACGGGGGACCTGTCCCGCTCGCATCCGCTGACACTTGACGGACTAGCCAACAAGAGGGAGGAGCTGACCATGATCCTCTGCCACTTTGGAAACCCTTGGTTTGAGGACGTCGCCGAGCTCCTCTACAAACACCCGAATGTCTACACAGACATTTCTGGATTGATTACAGGAACTAAGGGATACTCGGAGAAGTATGTTGAGTGGCTTGCCAAGAAAATCAGCGAAGCCATCTACTTTGCAGGCGGCGCAGAGAAAGTAATCTTCGGAACAGATTACCCAGTCACGAAACACTCCGAAGCATTGGACCTGGTGAGGAGATTAGATGTGGAGGAAGATGACAAGGAGAAGATACTGTGGGGCAACGCTGAGCGAGTCTTTCGCTTATGACGGCGAAGGAGGATGTCGTGGTCGTAGAAGTTCCGGCTAAGGAAAGAGCTGGGTTGGAATGGATTCTAGAGGAGAGTTTTGAGGGATGGTATCTATTGCATTCGAAGAGGACCCTTCGAGATATAGAGTTGGTCAGAGTCGCCATGTCGTCAGGCAAGCCAGTCGGGCTGGTCATGGTAAAAACGCTAGAAGGGAGCACAGGGTACGTGTATTACATCGCCGTCGCAAAGGCCCACCGAAAAAGAGGCATCGCGAAACTGCTTTTGGAGGACGCGCTTCGGCGCTTCAAGGCCTCCCGTATGCAAGAAGTGTTCGCTAGCGTGGAAAAGAACAACAAACCCTCTGAAGCGCTATTCGCCTCAGAAGGATTCACACCAACCAGCTTCAGCGAAGTCTCCAAGAGACATGGAAATCTTCACACTCTCAACATGTACAGGGAAATGCTAGTCGTTCCTGGCGAGGTCCTGTTACGCAAGGCGATGACCTGAGATTTTCCATCTATCTATCGAATTCAACTGAAATCTTGGTCCCTTGATAATCAGCATAATTTGCAAACTCTTCTTCAATTGACCTTTTCTCCCTAGTTCTCAGCGATCGTAGCGAGCTTGCCCTCACTGTCACGCCCGCGCGATTTTTCTTCCGCTTCCAAGTTGCCGCGACAAATCCATCGAGAAGGATGGTTCGGTTGACAGCCGCGAAGCTCCCAAACACCTTCTTGACTCTGTCATGAGAAAGGAATCTGGACTTGTCTTTGTATCCCATCATCAGACTGTCAAATTCAGGAAGAATAACCACTCCGGGCGGTTCAACTGGATCGCCTGAGTCTTCACCAAGCGAAAAATATTCTTCGCTTGAATGGAATTTCCTCTTTGTCAGGTCCTTCTTCAAAGCCTCAAGGGCGGCGTCCACTTGGTCTTTTCGAAGGAACGACCAGTACGCGATGTCTTCACGAGTTACGGGCCCGTAACGTTCGATGTACTTGCGTACCAGCTCAACAGTACACTCTGCCGGGTCGGGAAGGCTTCGAGGGGCGGTAAGGTAGTCGGTTGACCCCATCCAAAGGCTCTCAGAACCCTTCCTTCCAGCATTGACCAGCAGACCGAGATAAGACATCTCCGACATGCCTGTCCACGATGGTCCCTGGATGGGAGTACTTGACCATCCTCGTTGCAGTTTCATTCTGCTCCGGAGACCATGCCGGGTTAGCCTTTCAATCATGAACTGCTCTATCTCGTTTGATGTTACAGCTCGTCCCTTGATATGTTCAAGGAACGGCTGGTACAGAAACCTCATTCTAAAATCTCGGTCAGGAATGCCGCGTTTCTTCGCGGTCCTGTCGAACCATGGTTGAAACCGTCTGCCTGGGCCACCAAGCACGTGTACCCAGTAGTCCTTAGCCGCAATCGTGTGCATCGTGCTTCTGACAGTCCAGGTTCTGACAAGCCCTCCCTTGGGCTTGAGCTCGGATGCAAGGTCCGAGTCTCGGAATCCACTTATCCGGGCCCAGAATGATGAGAAGCTCTCAAGAAGATCCTGCGAATTAATCCCGCAACAACCTTCCGCGACCTTCACAACCGCGTGAGGCCCCGAAGCTTTCCGGGAGAGATACTGCGAAGCCAAGAGCCTTCTGTTAAGGGCTCTCGATACTGACTGCTCTAACTGGCTCGGTGGCCTCACGCGGGTAGAACGATACGGCAGAGACTTATGCCTTCAGGCCATCTGAGCTCGCTGGCATGATGGATCTGCAGAACCGGGTAATTAGTAACCGATGAGAACGCCGAAAAAATTCCTGGCTCGTATGAGATTACGCATGTTGCTATTTGTTCGAAACCGTACGTGCTCTCAGTACGTGTTGAGGACCCGCTAGCCCTTTTAGAGAAAATCTGATCATACTGCATCTATGACAAGTCAAGGAGAAGAATCGGGACGGCGCAATGGCCAGAAGCTAGACGATATTGTTCGAGACGCGGATGAGTACTACACTTACCTCAAGAGGAAGCATGTTCACGAGACACGGTTAGACGTCGTAGTGGTGGGCCTTGTCGTTTGGTTCGCGTCATTCGCGGCGATCGGATTCAGCGCACTTGCCCTGTATGGAAGAATGATCTACTACGTCGCTGTCGCCTTTTCGATCGCGGTCGTGATCGGTGCCGCAGCGGGGCTCGTAACGTATTTGATCAGGCGCAGGAGAGGATTCAAGTTCGCAGAACTAGGTGCCCTGCTTAGCAGGATGAAAGCAGGTGGAGCCTCCTCTGAAGATGGGCTTCGCCTTATGGATGCGATGCATCAGGCCGCGACCGCTGTGAAGAAGAGGAGATTAGACTCCGCATTCGAGTATGGAGTTGTTGCCTTCGCGCTCGTTGCTCTCATTGGACTGAACGCGGGTATTGGAGCATTGGCAGGAGTCATTGTCTATCTCTACTTCAGGTTCGAGGCGCTCAGAGAGTACGAGAGGGGAGAGGAGAGGTACGAGGATTCGAAGAGACAACTTCTCCAGAGCCTGTAATCATTGGAGCGCCCCGACCTCTATGTTCTAGCTCGCTTCCTCGACATCCTGTATCAGAACGGCAGGATGAAGAAGACGAATCTTCAGAATAGGGTGGGCCTCAACTATCCACGGTTCATCGAATATCTTGAGTGGATGATTTCTCACGGGTTTGTAGACCATCAGACCGAGGAAGATGGCTCGGAACTTTACTCACTCTCACCGCAAGGTATTGACGCACACCGGCGTCTGGTAGCTTGGATAAGGGAAACTATGAAAGGGATGCGAATCTGACTATTGTGGAGTAAAAGGAGTGGAATCTGGTGCCTGATATAGCTGGAATGGATGTGGGTTCTGACTGGAAGAGATTCATGCGGAAGCATTGGAGGACAGTTGCCACGTTTGTGGTGGCGGGCGTTTTGGCGGTTGCTAGTGCGGTCTATGTTTTCTTGTGGTTAGTGGGAAATGCGCAATCGACCGGCTTAGTGCCTAGGACCCTGGGTCTCTGGACTATGGGGAACTTGGTGAGCTTCATTCTGGACGCGATTTTCTGGGAGCTTCTCTTGGTTGGAATCCCTGTTGTTGTGGCTGTGGTGGGAGGCTGGCTGTTGTGGAAGAGACTATCTGACGAGGAAATGAGAGGATATCGGCTCTTTCGCAAGCGCTCACGAACGACAAGGGGTGGTGGCGGAGTATCGCTGTTTTTCTTCATCGCATTCGCCATCAAGGTCTACCTTGATGGAAACTGGAATGTTCCCATCTCAACCTGGACCCTGGACTATGTCGTGGGTTCTATGGTTCTGATTCTAGAATGGACTCTGATCATCCTAGGAATTCCCGCGGCCATAGCAGTTGTTTGGTGGACTCGTCACGTGATGAAGAAGCCCTAGTTTGCCTCTGATACCCCTACAGGTCTTCTCTTCGCGTGATCGCGTCTCCTGCTCTGTTGAGTAGTAGGTTGATCGATAAGCCAGTGAAGACAATCGAGACCAACACCAAGCCTGTAGCCAATATTGGAAGCGCGGCTGGTCCCGTTTCTGATGCGAGCGCCTCTGAAACCAACACCAGCAGAATGATCGGCGAGACCATGATCAGGTTGATGATTGTCTGAAAGAGGAACCTCCGGATGTCAGCTAGCTCTTGTGCCTGAGACGACAAGATATCATCCGCGGAGCTCTGACCATATCTTGACGCAAACCACATTCCACCAGCCATTGTGATTCCCGCGATTTCCAATGCTCCTGGAAGCGCCAGCACTACGCCCAGCAACAGCGACGGTGAGGACAGCTGGCCTAAGACCAAAGGCACGCCAACCGCGACAGTGACCGGTACTAGATAGAACAGCAACGGCGCTACCCGCGCGCGATACACCTCTTTCACGTACCTGCGCATGCTGACGGGCGATGATTTCAGGATCCAGAGTCGCTCTTTCTCAATCCAGCGGGACGCTGTCCCGGACCCGAACGATCCGATGATGAAGAGGATGAAGAGAAACGAGGTCGGCGAAGACTGGAAGGACCCGGACAATGCGTAGATGACCAGAAAGCCGGAGAGGAACATCGCGTTGATGAAGAGCGCCCGGGCTTCGCGAGTCCTGCTGATCAGAATCTTCTCTTTCAGCCGCACGATCGACCAGATCGACCTCCCACGCGGGTCCAGCCGAGAGGTCTGGTTCGGGTGATCGAATTTTTCCCCGCCTGGCGTTGAGACTTCGAGAAGTTCGTAGAAATGCCCGCGTGCCATCCTTACACCGAGAACCAGAAACCCTCCAAGCCAAGCAAACAGCAACAGAAGATCCACGATATAGTCAAGCCCTCCCGGGGTTCCGCTGACAAGACCGACACTGACAATCGCAGCGAGCCCGTTCGGCAGGATCCTCGTAACATCGGCGATCTCGACCGGGATTCCGGGAATTAGCAGAGTTATCGGAAGGAGACTAAGAACCAGGACAAGTACGATGAACAGATTTCTCCAGAGTTTCTTTCGCTCCCCGATCCCGTGTCCTAGCGAGAGCGTGATGTCCGCTGCGAGCAGTAATCCAATTACGAGGAAAACGAGAGTTACGAGCCCGGCCAGAATGGCGGTAGTCATCGGAGTATGATAGTATGCTGAGAATCGCAAGTAGAGGACGATAATCGGGGGAAACCCGAACAGCACTGTCGTGAGTGAGTTCAGCAGGACCTTGGCTGCGAAGACCTCCCGCGGTGGCACTGGAGAGGTAAAGACATAGTCGACATCGCTCGAGCTAACAGGCAGCCCGCCTCCGTTGAAGCCGCTCTCTATCAGCCCAACGAGATACAGTGCGAGGACAAGACTGCCGGCGACCTCCGAGAGTCCGGTTGTCAAGCCAACTCTGTTAGAGAACGAGAGGTAGGTAGAACTGCCGAAGAGGATGAAGACTACAGAGAAACCTTCGCCGATAATTAGGCCCAGAATTGTAGCCTTTGTGAATCGCCCTTTCACCCAGTATCGGACTAGGATTCCAACAGTTCCGAGTGGACTGGCAACGCTCATCGTCGAGCCGGGTCCTCGCCCTTCTCCTCAGTCAACCGCAGGAACACGTCTTCCAGTCTCGCGTCGCTCGCAGTATTCGCCATCTGCCGAAGAGTCTCAATGTTCCCCACCGCCACAATTTTCCCATGATCGATGATCGCAATCCTTCCAGCGTGCGTCTGAGCCACGTCCAGATCATGAGTCGACAGTATCGTCGTCACGCCCCTCGCCGTCTGTCCGCCAATCCAGTCCTTGACCGAGACGCGAGTCTTCGGATCTAAGGCTGTCAACGGCTCATCCAACACTAGAACCTGGGGATTGTGCAGACTCGTAGCAATCAACGCCACCTTCTGCTTCATCCCTTTCGACAAGGTTCCGACCAGACTGTTCCGTTTTTCTTCCAAGCCGAAGCTCCTGAGCGAATCGGAAACCTCCCGGTCGAGAAGATCATCCGCGACTCCTCGGATCTTCCCAACAAACTCTAGAAACTCTTGCGTAGTAAGGCCGGTGTAAAGACTCGGGTTCTCCGGCAAGTATCCAATCATCTTCTTCGCCTTCTCAGGGTCCGCGACGATGTCTATGGCCCCGATTCTGGTCGTCCCGGTTGTCGGTCTGAGGATTCCTACCAGAGTCTTCAGGAGAGTGCTCTTGCCCGCTCCGTTGGGTCCAAGCAGGCCGAAGACTTCACCTGAAGCTATCTTGAGTGAGACGTTGTCGAGAGCCACGAGGGTTCCATAATGTTTCGTAAGGTTCTCGATGGATATCTCGACCATGTTCGTCGACCTTTTCTGGAAGACCGATGAGCAAGACATGTAGCGATACTTAACGACCAGCTCGACGCATCAACAAACCCATCTTCGTCCAAGAAGCTAGGTCCCTATCATTACTGACACTGACTTTCCAATAAGACAGAGAAAGAAAAAGAGGAGAGTGTAATTCTTGATCGGACGATAGTCTATTGGTGAATCAGTCCGTGACCAGTGCTCTGGCCGCTGAAGCTCTCGTGGCCCCGATGAAGTGCATCGTAGTGGACGCCGCAAAGGCTCTTGCCGCAGCTGTTGCAGAACTCCGTCGCCCGCTCGGTGCAACGGTTGCTCGTCGCCATTGTCTCGTCGAACGACCCGAAACCACCAGTCTCCATCTCTTCGCAAGTCTTGGTCTTCAGGCTCTCATGAGCACCATGCTCATGGGTTGGAC
>Ga0209801_1002651_pt1 | contig 10387 bp, 8 predicted proteins | sample GraSoiAngelo_127_FD_185884 | JGI IMG/M metagenome (GOLD analysis project Ga0209801, IMG submission 185884) | Grasslands soil microbial communities from the Angelo Coastal Reserve, California, USA - 14_0927_09_40cm (SPAdes) (version 2) | ecosystem: Environmental > Terrestrial > Soil > Grasslands ... | reverse complement strand
GATCCACTACGGATACGTCCCGAAGATCTGGCCGTTGGATGCGTATCAGAGTTTGTTCTCTCTCATCCCCGGCAGTGCGGAGATGCCTTCCGCGGCGCGCCCGATTACGCCGAAAATTCGCGAGGCTCTCGAAGGGACGGGGATTCAATTCGCGTCCGTCCTCCTCCACTCGGGCGTCAGCAGCCTGGAGATCGAAGCGGACACCGTAGAACAACAGGTGGTCTATCCGGAGCCGTTCCGAGTGTCACCATCCACCGCCGATCTGGTCAACCGCACCCGCGAACGCGGTCACCGAGTCATCGCAATCGGGACCACGGTCGTCCGCGCGCTCGAGTCCGTATGGACTCCCGACGGCGTACGCCCGCGACAGGGCTTCACGCGTCTCTTCATTCACCCGGGGAATCCGGTCCGGTCAGTCGACGGCCTGCTGACGGGGTTCCACGACCCGGTGACGAGCCACCTCGCAATGCTCGCCGCGTTGATTGGATTGCCGCGCGTCATGGAGGCGTATCGGGAAGCCATTGCGAGCGGATATCGCTGGCACGAGTTTGGTGACAGCCACCTGATCCTGCGGAAGTGACGGCCACCTCGAGGTCCCCCGCGCCGCGATGCGCGAGAAAACCGCGAGGAGATCGTGTCGAGGCGATTCGAAATCGAAGTCGGGCAGGCCCCCGGTGCTTTCTTGGGTTGGGAGGCCTCTTTCATCGCCGTGGACGGATCAGAGGCGGGGTTCACGGGGATTGTTCTCGGCCTGTCTCGGGCCGATGTCGAATGGGTCGTTCAGGCCCGCATGGTTCCCGCCCGCATTGTCGCGTTCTCACCTCTTTCGACGCTAGTCTTGGGCCTCTCACGGGAGAAAACACTCAAGCGATCGGACCTCTCGATTCGTCACGCCTCCCCCTGGACACCGGTTCTGCTCGCTGTCTGGGCCGTCGCGGCCGTCGCATTTTTCGTCGCCATCGCGTCGTTCCTGAGGTCCGGCCTCTCCGAGTATCGCGTCGCGTTCGTGTTGCTGACAATCCTTCTCGGAATCCTCGCGATTATGGTCACCGGGTTGGCGGCCCGCGAGCGGACGAGGGCGGCACCCGGGGCTGGAGACGGGACCTCCCGAGATGATGTACCGTGGCTCCCGGACATCCCGCTCGACCCCGCCATCGCCGCTCCCGAAATCGCGTTGGTCGTCCTGGCCATTGCCTTCTTTCTTGTCCTTGGCGCGTTCGTCCTCTTTCTCGTCTGGCTCCCGGCCGTGTTCCTGGTCATCAGCCTCCTGACGTTCGGCGCGTGGTGGCGGCTCCACCGCGTCGCGTTCGTCATGACGAATCAACGTCGGCCTGCCGACTTGAAAGCCGTCGGAGAGGACCTCCTCGGACGGGGGGCGATCCTCTCTCGGACTTGGGATGGTTATCTCGAGGTACCTTCGATGCGGGTTGCGGCGGACCGCAGGCGGTCGTACGGCATGAGTTGGCGGTTCTTCGTCCTCTTCGGGATTGGGAGCCTTGGCCTGGCCAGTGTCCTCGTCGCCGAGCGGTTCTTCCCATCTCCAGATTGGACGTATGCGATCGTGCCCCTGGCGGGCGCAGGCCTGCTGTTCTTCGCCGCGTTACTCGGGTGCGTCTACCGGCTGCGATTCCGGTAGGGCCGACGTCGCAGCAAAGGCTTTAAGGCGCTCCTCGAGTTCGACGCGGCAAGAGCGCTCTCCGAGGAACGAAGATGACCTGGGGGCTTCAGAACCGTCTATCTCGGATCATCCATCCGACCGACGGACACACTGTCATGCTCGCCGCCGACCACGGATACTTCCTCGGACCGACGCACAAGCTCGAGATCCCGCGCAAAACGCTGGAGCCTCTTCTCCCGTACGCCGACGCGGTGATGGTCACCCGCGGCGTCGTCCGCACGTCGATCGATCCCGGTGCGAGCGTGCCGATCGTCCTGCGCGTGAGCGGTGGTGCCAGCGTCTTGAACGAAGACCTATCGAACGAGAAGATCACCACGTCAATGAAGGAAGCCGTCCGGTTGAACGCCTCGGCCGTCGCGCTGTCGATCTTCGTCGGCGCTGCCCACGAGCATGATTCCCTGGTGAACCTGGGCAAACTCGTCGACGAAGGCGAGGAGGCGGGCGTCCCGGTGCTCGCGGTGACCGCGGTCGGGAAGGAACTCGAGAAGCGCGACGCGCGGTACCTCGGCCTCGCGTGCCGCATCGCCTCCGAGTTCGGGGCGCATTTCGTCAAGACGTATTACTGTGACGAATTCTCGAAGGTCGTCGAGTCGTGTCCCGTCCCCCTCGTCGTCGCGGGAGGCCCGAAGCTCGAGACCGAACTCGACGCGCTCGAGCTGGCCTACGACGCGATCCGAGATGGTGCGAAAGGCGTGGACATGGGCCGGAACATCTGGCAGTCGACGAATCCCGTCGGCATGATCCGCGGCATCCGCGCCGTCGTCCACGAGCGTGCGACCCCGAAGGAGGCCCTCGAGCTCGTCAAGGGCGCGAGGTCGAAGAAGTAGGCGCAGCACCATGCGCGCCGCGATGTACTACGCCAACGACGACGTGCGAATCGTGGACCTGCCGACGCCACGCATCGGGCCCGGAGAGATCCTCGTCCGCGTCAAGGCATCCGGCATCTGCGGCTCCGATGTGATGGAGTGGTACCGGAAGCCGAAGGCGCCGCTCGTCCTCGGCCATGAGATCGCGGCCGAGGTCGTTCGGGTCGGCGACAGCGCGGACTCCGTCAAGATCGGCGACCGCGTCTTCGTGTCGCACCATGTGCCGTGTGGTTCGTGTCGGTACTGCCTCGCCGGTCACGAGACCGTCTGCGAGACCTTGCGTACGACGAACTTCGATCCGGGTGGGTTTGCGGAGTTCGTCCGTGTGCCCGCGATCAACGTGAAGCATGGCGTCTTCCCACTCCCGCGGGAAATCTCGGATGACGAGGCCACGTTCGTGGAGCCTCTCGCCTGCGTGATCCGCGGGCAGCGGCTCGCGGGCTTCCGGCCGGGAAGCACGATGCTCGTGCTCGGCAGCGGCGTCGCCGGACTGCTGCACATCAAACTCGCGAAGGCGGCCGGGGCTGCGAGGGTGCTCGCGACCGACGTTGTCGAATTTCGGAAGGCCGCAGCGCTGAAGTCCGGGGCCGACGTCGTCATCGACGGTCGAGAGGACGTTCCCACGCGCGTGAAGGAGGCGAACGAAGGGAACCTCGCGGACCTCGTCATCACATGCACGGGCGCTCCGAAGGCGATCGCGCAGGGCCTCGCCTCGGTCGACCGGGGCGGGACCGTCCTATTCTTCGCGCCGGTCGAGCCGGCCGCAATGGTCGACATTCCGTTCAACGCCCTCTGGCGGGAAGAGGTCACGATGACGTCCTCGTACGGGGGGAGTCCACGGGACATCCGCGAATCGATCAATCTCGTCCGGGAGAAACGCCTCGACGTCGCGGATCTGATCACACACGTCCTCCCGCTGGCCAAGGCCGCGGACGGATTCCGACTCGTCGCTCAGGCCCGGGAGTCGATCAAGGTCGTCCTCCGACCCTGAAGAGGACGGCCATCCGCGATGGCATCGCACTCCCATTCCGCGTTAACCTTATTTAAGGTTAAACGACGGCTCTCACTGAACCCGGTCGTGTGGCCTCGTCGTGTGCAACACTACCGTCATAAGGCATCGTTCGCTTATGCAGAATCGCGAAGGTGGACCGTGGTCGTATCCAGCGCGACGATCGATAGCCTCCTGAAGGAAAAGGAGGAGTACCCGCCGCCGAAGTCGTTCCGCAAGGACGCGTGGATTCACGATCCGAAGGTCCTCCGCGAAGCCGCCGCCGATCCGGAGCGGTACTGGGCCGATCGAGCCAAGGAACTGGTCTGGATCAAGAAGTGGTCCAAGGTCCTCGAGTGGAAGGCGCCTTTTGCCAAATGGTTCGTCGGCGGCCAAATCAACGTATCGCAGAATTGCCTGGATCGTCACCTCGACTCCCCTCGGCGGAACAAGGCCGCGATTGTCTGGGAGGGAGAACCGGGAGACCGGCGGGTGCTGACGTATCAGATGGTGTGGCGGGAGGTAAATCGGTTCGCCAACGTGTTGAAGCGCCTCGGGGTCAAGCGCGGAGACCGCGTGACGATCTATCTGCCGGCGATCCCCGAGCTTCCGATCGCCATGCTGGCGTGCGCTCGAATCGGAGCGATTCACAGCGTGATCTTTGCCGGATTCAGCGCGAAAGCGATTCAGGACCGAGCGGAGGATTGTCACAGCGAGGTGATCATCACCGCGGACGGCGGATATCGACGCGGCAACGTTGTTCCCTTGAAGAAGACGGTGGACGAAGCGGTGGAGGACCTGCCGTTCGTGCGCCATGTCGTCGTCTATCAACGGACGAAAGAGCCGGTGTCGATGAAGAAGGGCCGCGACGTCTGGTGGCACGAGGCGATCTCGGACGTCGACGACTTCTGCGAGCCCGTGCCGATGGCGGCCACGGACCCGCTCTTCGTGTTGTACACCTCCGGGACGACAGGCCGGCCCAAAGGTGTCCTCCATTCGACGGGCGGCTATCTCGTCGGCGCCGCGACGACCCATCGGCTGATCTTCGACGTGAAGGATCGGGACCTGTACTGGTGCACCGCGGACATCGGCTGGGTCACCGGCCACACGTACATCGTCTACGGCCCGCTCGCGAACGGCGCGACGTCGTTCCTGTACGAGGGCGCGCCGGACTGGCCTCAACCGGACCGGTTCTGGTCGATCATCGAGTCGTACGGTGTCACGATCCTGTATACCGCGCCCACGGCGATCCGCGCGTTCATGCGCTGGGGCGACGAGTGGCCGAAGAAACACGACCTGTCGACCCTCCGCCTCCTCGGGACCGTCGGCGAACCGATCAATCCGGAGGCGTGGCGATGGTATCACAAGACGATCGGCGGAGGTCGCTGTCCGATCGTCGACACGTGGTGGCAGACGGAGACCGGCATGATCCTGCTCACGCCGCTCCCCGGCCTGACGACGCTGAAGCCGGGATCCGCGACCCACCCCTTCCCCGGCATCGCCGCGGAGGTCGTCGATGAGAACGGCCGTCCCGTCCCGGTGAACAAGGGCGGCTACCTCGTGATCTCGAAGCCATGGCCCGCGATGCTCATGACCCTGTACAACGACCCGGAGCGGTACCAGCAGGTGTACTGGTCCCAGGTTCCCGGCAAATATTTCACGGGCGACGGCGCACGCGTCGACGAAGACGGCTGCTTCTGGTTGATGGGCCGCATCGACGACGTGCTCAACGTCGCCGGCCACCGGATCGGGACGATGGAAGTCGAGTCCGCCCTGGTGAGTCATCCGAGCGTCGCGGAGGCCGCCGTCGTCGGGAAACCTCACGCGCTGAAAGGTCAATCCCTCGTGGCGTACGTGGTCCTCAAGGGAGGGGCCGCCCGTTCCGAATCGCTCTCGCAGGAGCTGCGCGACCACGTGCGCAAGGAGATTGGCGCGATTGCCGTGCCCGACGACATCTACGTCACCGAAAAACTGCCGAAAACACGGAGCGGAAAGATCATGCGTCGGGTGATCCGGTCCCTCGTCTCCGGCCAGGAGATCGGCGACACGACGACCCTCGAGGATCCTGGGGCGGTCGAGGAAGTCCGCAAGTGGCTGGCCGAGGTTGAAACCGGGGGAGCCTGAGCGATCTCTGGAACTGGTGCTTACGCGCCTCGCGTATACCAGGTGCCGCCGCAACAATACAGCGACGAGCCGTCCGCCTCGCCCCAGATCACATGATTGGTCCCGACGGAGTCGACGGCCAGACCGAAGTAGTCGCCGTCCGGGAACGCGTACCCGTGGGGCGTCTTGTACGGCGCCCCACCCCCGAGATTCGACAATCGGACGCTCGCGGTCCACGTGCCTCCTCCATCGGTCGTCTGCGAGTACCACGTGTTCCAGCTACCGAGTCCTCCGCAGTCCCAGCATCCGGCATTCCGGTTGTCCTGCCATGCGAGGCGGAAGTCTCCTGCAGAGGGTCCCGCGACGACCGCGGGGAAGTTGTTGTCCCCCTGATCGTTGAAGACCACCGGGCTGCTCCACGACGCCCCGTCCGAGGAAGTCCGCAGGTACATCTTGTGTGCCGTCCCGTTGACGTCGTTTCGCGTGTACGCCAGGAGGAGATTCCCGGCGGCATCCGCAGCGATCGAGGCCTGAGCCGCGAAGTAGTCGCCGTAGCACGCGGAGATGGCACAAGAAGTTGCGACCGCGCTCGTGTCGACGTAGACGTTCTCCCACGCGGTCCCTTCGTGGTTCATCTTCAACACGAAGATCTTCTGGATGCCGTCCGTGTGGCCCTGGTTCGTCCGCTTTCCGTTCGTCTTCGCGCCGGCCTCCCCGGCTTGGGCGAAGTACACGCTGCCGTCCGGGGCGTATGTCCCGCCATACGAGTACCACCAGAGGCTCTCATTGCTGGTCTGCACTTGCGCGAACGACTGTCCGGCATCGTGCGACACCGCGACATACGATGCGAGTTTGACGTTGAGGGCCACGTAGACATCCTGGCCGCTTGGCGAGATCACGAGGATCGGCTTGTCGTTGTAGGATATCGGGCCGTTCATCGTGAACGGTCCGGACCACGTTGCTCCATGGTCGGTCGACTTGAACAGTACGCTTCCGGGATTGAACGTCTGTAGGAAGACGACGTACACCGTGCCGTCGGTGGCGACTTTGATCTGTGGGTCGAACTGCCAGCCCCGTCCCCGCGCGAGAGAGACCGGTCGGGCTTCTCCCCACGTCGCGCCGCCGTCCTTCGACGATCGGAGGAAGATTGCGGTGCCCGGGCAACCGGAGCACGTCTTCGAGGCGTTGATGTACGTGACGGCCTGGTAGACGTACGAGGAGCTCGGATCGGCGGCGATCGTGGGTTCCCAGTACGCGCCGCCTCCGGGGAACGGCTGCTCCGAATCGAACGTGGGCGTCGACCCCACAGAGGTTGCCGCGGTGTTGAAAGATGTTGGCGTAAGAACGAGGAGCGCGACGGCCAACGCGGCCCCTGCCAGGTAGATCCGGACGGTGTTCGCCCCCCCGGTCGCGGGGAGGGTCCGGTTCCTATTTCACGCTTCGCGCAAGTTCGGCTGCTAGTACCGAACGGTGTCGAGGACTAGGCCTCCAAAGAGCATCGATGTTCACGAATGTGGTGTGGATCCGACCAAGCGGACAGTTGTATCGGAAGGTATTAGACGTCGTCCCCCGGGTACGGGCCATGGCCGGCATGACGAGGACTTCCGCCGGTGGTCGCGCTCTGGTCGTTGTCGGCGCGATAATGCTGTTCGGCAGCCTGTTCTTCCTCCCATGGTTCGTGGTATCCGGGACGAGACCCGACCTCCCCTCAGGGAGGTACAATGGGATCGGGAGCACCGGTCTCCTGAACACCTTGCTCGGCGGACCGTGGGGTTGGATCGCATTCGTTTGGCTCGTGGTTTCGGCGTTCCTCGGTCTGGGGGTCGCTGCCCTCGGGCGCAAGACCCGCCGCCTGGGAACAGCGGGGATGGTGGTCTTGCTCCTGTACGCGCTCTTCCTCGTCGTCGTGCCAACCTACCTCAACCCTCAGGGGTCGACGGGCACCGTGTCGGTCTCTTTCGCCTACGGATTTGTGGCCGCCGTGCTCGGCTCAGCCCTCGTCGAGGCTGGCGCCCGTCTGCCTCGCGCGGCGTTTGCGAGCTACCAGGCACCGACGGCTGCCGAATGGGATAGTCCCTAGACCGTGGTCCGCACCTTCGAAGCAGCCGAGGCCTCGCCTTCCGTAGGCGCGGATTCCGAGCGCGAAGGATTGTCCTCTACTACGGATCCACCCAGTGGGCCCGTCGCGACGCGATGAAACCCATGAGCGCCGCGAACCCGAGGAGGTAGCCCCATCCGATGGCGACCTGCGAGGCTGGGATGTCGATGAGATGAAAGTAGTACTTCGCGAGCTGGGCGGCATGGGTCGTCGGGATGAGCATTGCGATCGGCTGGGCGATCGCGGGCAGCCGGTCGAGCGGATAGTACACCGGCGGCAGGAATCCCAACGCAATGCTCAGAACTTGCGGGATCGAGTTCGCGCGCCGCGCGTTCTTCGTCGTCGCCCCGATCGCGAATCCCACGAAGACCAACCCGATCCAAAGGAGCAGTGAAGTCGTCAACAGGAGGAGGACTCCCAATGCGGTCGTCGGCCCGGAAAGGAGAAGGAGGACGAGGGCCACGCTGACACCGGGTAGCGCGACGACGAGGCCGCTGATGGAAAGTCCGACCGCATACGAGGCGGGGGACACTTTCGATGCGACGAGCATGTCCTGAAAGCGAAACCACTGCTTGTTGAAGTACACGCTCTGTGAGGCGAACAAACCGGTGAATGAGAACGTCAACACAATGGCCCCGACGAGGGATTGCATCGCGGACTTCTGGTCCGCGAACACGAAGATGAAAATCACGGGCAGGAACGAGAAGAGGCTGATCACGACGAGGAGCATCGGGTCCCGGAGGAGCGGGAGGGCGTCGAAGAGTCCGATGTACAGCGCCTCACGTATCCTCGACTTCAATCGATCCCCCCACGATTTTGATGAATGCGTCTTCGAGGCTCGCCGGCTTGAACGTGATCTTGCGCTTCTCCCGCAGGCCCCGCTCGACGATGGCGAGGATCTCTTCCGCGGATCGAGGTTCGAGCACCTCCGGAGGGGCCGATCCGTTGCCCGCGGCGGGCTCGACGATGACGCGCATCCCGAGGCCGGTGTCGCCCTTCGCCTCCTCCACGGTCCCGAGGAAGGCGGTGCGTCCCTTGTCCACGATGAGCAAGTGGTCTGCGAGGATCTCCGCCTCGTCGAGGTAGTGCGTCGTCAAGAGGATCGTCGCACCCTTCCGCGTGAGCTCCCGCAACATGTGCCAGACCGAACGCCGGCCGAGGGGATCCAACCCGATCGTGGGCTCGTCGAGGAACAGGACCTCCGGGTCCGCGACCATCGCCATCGCGATGATGAGACGCTGACGCAGGCCGCCAGACAGGTCTGATGCGAGCTTGTCGCGGTGCTCCCACAGGCCCAGATCCTCCATGACCTTTTTCGTTCGCTCGCGGGCCTGGGCTCGCGATTGCCCGCGGATGAGGCAGAAGTAGAGGATGTGATCGTAGGGAGACAGGAGCATCTGCGGGCGGGCCTCCTGCGGGACGACGGCGATGTGCGGGCGGATCGCCTGCGGCTCTGCGAGCACGTCATGGCCGAGGACGGACGCGCGGCCCGCGCTCGGCTTGAGCTGGGTGGCGAGGATCCGCAGGAGAGTCGTCTTCCCCGCGCCGTTGCGGCCGAGCAGGCAGAAGATCTCGCCCTTCTCGATCGAGAAGGAAACGTCCTCGAGGGCTTTCGTCCCTCCCGGGTACGTTTTTCCAAGCCGTTCGACGCGGACGACCTCCATGCCCCGCGCCCAACGGGCGCGTCGTACTTGAGTCTTCTGCGCGCGGCCACGCGACAATTGCTTCCGTGCGGGAGAAACCGTTTTGCGCTCCAGAGAGAAAGGCCCGAATTCTAGGGTCGGAACGGTACGTGCCAAAAGCTTATTCTCCCAACTCGGTTCCGCGGTTCGTGGAACGGACCGCGCACGACATCGTCATCGTCGGTGGGGGCGCGGCGGGATTGCGGGCGGCGATCGCGGCAGCCGAGACGGACCCCGACCTCTCGATCGCGGTCGTCTCGAAAGTCTACCCGATGCGGAGCCACACGGTGTCCGCCGAGGGAGGGACCGCGGCGGTCCTACGCGATTACGATTCCCTGGAACTGCACGCGCTCGACACGATCAAGGGATCCGACTTCCTCGCCGACCAGGACGCCGTCGAGTTCTTCGTCGCGCGGTGTCCGAAGGAGATCATCCAACTCGAGCACTGGGGCTGTCCCTGGTCCCGCGATCCGGACGGCCGGGTGAGCCAGCGTGCGTTCGGCGGGATGTCCGTCAAGCGCACGGTGTTCGCGGCGGACAAGGTCGGCTTCCACATCTTGCACACGCTCTTCCAGACGTCGATGAAGTTCGAGAACATCCACCGTTTCGATGAGTACATCGTCACGAGCCTCATCGTCGATGGCGGCGCGTGCGCCGGGGTGACCGCGCTCGACCTTCGCGGCGGCCGGATGGTGGGGATCGGCGGGAAGGCGACGATCCTCGCGACGGGCGGCTGCGGCCGCGTGTACGAATTCACGACGAACGGCTTCATCAAGACCGGCGACGGCATGGCCCTCGCCTACCGCGCCGGTGTTCCGCTGAAGGACATGGAGATGGTGCAGTTCCATCCGACGTGCCTGCCGGGGACGGGCATCCTGATCACGGAGGCGGCGCGCGGGGAGGGCGGCTATCTGATCAACAAGGACGGCGAGCGGTACATGCAGCGCTACCTCCCGAGCAAGATGGAGCTCG
>Ga0209801_1002646_pt1 | contig 10404 bp, 9 predicted proteins | sample GraSoiAngelo_127_FD_185884 | JGI IMG/M metagenome (GOLD analysis project Ga0209801, IMG submission 185884) | Grasslands soil microbial communities from the Angelo Coastal Reserve, California, USA - 14_0927_09_40cm (SPAdes) (version 2) | ecosystem: Environmental > Terrestrial > Soil > Grasslands ... | reverse complement strand
CGAGCTCGGTGGCTGCATGCGCGCGCCGGTAATCGACTCGTCATAGGCGTGCGGCGCGATTCGATCGGCGAAGACCGCCATGACGAGCAGCACGAGGATGATCACCGCCCCGATCGCCCCGAGCGGCTTGCGCCCGCAGAAGCGCAGCGTGAGCCCGACGGCGCGCGGGAGGCGCCAGGGGCGCACCCGGGTTTCCGGGACCGCGATGGTGTCAGCTGCGTCGGCCATTACTGGTAGCGGATCCGCGGGTCGAGCACCGCGTAGAGGAGGTCCACGCTGAGATTCGTCAACACGATGATCAAGACGACAAGCAGGTTGATGCCCTGGATCACCGGGTAGTCGCGCTGGACGATCGCGTCGACGAGGAACTGACCCATGCCGGGCAGACCGAAGATCCACTCGATGATCACGGCGCCGCCGGCGATGCCCGCGACCTGGAGGCCGAGAACGGTGACGACGGGGATCACGGCGTTCTTCAGGGCGTGCTTGAGCACGACCACGCGCTCGCGGAGGCCCTTCGCCCACGCCGTGCGGACGTAGTCCTGCCGCAGCACCTCGAGGAGCATCGCCCGTGTGAGGCGCATGATCCCCGCGGCCGAGGCGATGCCGAGGATGATGGCGGGCAAGATGAACTGGAGCACGTACCCGGTGGGGTTCTTCGAGAACTCGACGAACCGGGCGAGCGGGGTCCAGCCCCACCAGATTGCCGGGAGCAGGATCACGACGATGGCCTGGACGAAGCCAGGAATAGATAGTCCGAGGATGGCCGCGCTCCGGCCGAAGAAGTCGAGCACGCTGTCCTGGCGCACGGCGGACAGAACGCCGACCGGGATGCCGATCAGGACGGCCACGGCGATCGCCATCACACCGAGGGTGACAGTGACCGGCAGGCGGCGCCCAAGCTCGGAAAGCACCGGCTGGCGGGTCCAGAGCGACTCGCCCAGGTTGGTGCGGACGATCGCGCCCAGCCACTCGAAGTACTGCACGTAGACCGGGCGGTTGAGCCCGAGCGTTGCCCGCAGGTCCTCGAGGTCCTTGCCATAGGCCTTCTCCTCGAGCATGAGCTGGACCACGTCGCCGGGGATCAAGCGGGGCAGCGTGAAGACGATGAACGACGCGATCAGGAGCGAGGGGATCGCGACGAGTAGGCGCCGGAGGACGTACGTGCGCAGCCGCTTCCCTACTTGTCGATCCAGGCGGCCATCAGCCGGCCACCGAAATCGAAGCCGTTGTTGGGCATGTAGTTTCTGATGTGGGCGTCCCAGGCCGAGACGATCTTGATCGACCCGTCCACGCCGAACAAGGCCTGCTCGGCGAGGTACCGCTGGATGTCGAACACGATCTGCTTGCGCTTGCCGACGTCGAAGGTCCGCCGCTGGAGCTTGATCATCTCCGTGAGCTTGGGGTCGTTCACGCCCCAGACGTTTTGCGGCTGGCCGGGCATGTACCAGCGATAGAAATATGCCTCCGGGTCGGCCCAGGCGCCGCGCAGCCCGAGGAACATGTTGTCGAACTTCCCGAAGATGGCGCTGGAGATGAACGCCCCGTACTCCTTGAGCCTGAGCTCGGCGTCGATGCCGGCTGCCTTCCAGTTCTTGAGCGTGATCTGGACGTAATCGTCGAAGTCGGGCCCGTACCCGGTCCCGGGCGCCTCCACAGTCGTCTTGAATCCATTGGGGTAGCCGGCCTCGGTCAGCAGGCGCTTGGCCTCGGCGGTGTTGTGCTCGTACAGCTTCCGACCCTCGGGCCCCAGCTGATCGATCGGGATCGACCAGTCGGCGAACGCGGCAGGAACGGCGGGGTTGGGCGTCCAGTGCCCCTGCGAGAAGGCGAGGGACTCGTAGAGCTCGGCGAGGTTACTGGCGCGCGACAGCGCGCGCCGGACCCGGATGTCGCCGAACGGCAGATTCGCGAGCTTGAAGCCGGTGGCGCCGCTGGTGAACCAGGTGTACTCGGCGGTCTGGAGCCCGGGCTTCCGCTGCTTGGCCAGCGGCAGGTCGAGCCAGCGCACCGCGTGCTGGTACTCGGGGCCGAAGTCGGTCTTGCCACCTAGCCACGTGGCCAGGCGCGAGGACGGGTCCTTGTCGATGATCACCTCGACGCCGTCGGCGTAGGGTAGCCCGGGGACGAAGTAGCTCGGGTTCCGGACGTAGACGAGTTTGACGTTCGGCTCCCAGCGCTCGAGCATCCAGGGCCCGGTGCCGACAACCGACTCGACTTTCCTGAGGTCACCGAACTTCTCGACGCATTCCCTCGCGATGATCCAGGTCGAGGTCGAGGCGAGAAGGTCCAGGAACCAGGCGTTCGGTTCCTTGAGCGTGAACTTGACCGTGTGCTTGTCGAGGGCGTCGATCTTGTCGACGTACTCGAGCACCGGCTTGTTGGCGTTGCCGGTGATCGTGAGGAACCGCTCGTAGGTGTACTTGACATCATCGGCCGTCAGCTCGCGTCCGTTCACTGGCGGCTTCGGGTGCCAGCGCACGCCCTTCCTCAGCTTGAAGATGTAGGTCGTGTCGTCCGGTTGGGTCCAGGATTCGGCGAGGTCGGGCTCGATCGGATAGGTCATGGGCTTGACGGTTACGCCCGCCTTCACCTTCAAGAGCCGGCTGTAGGCGAAGGAGAGCGGCACCATCGTCGCGAACGAGAGCGTCTGATGGGGATCGAAGTGGAGCGGGTCCACCTGGAAGGTCAGGCGCAGGACGCCGCCGCGCTTGGGTGTCTGCGCCTCCGCGGCGCCTGACCCGAGGTACGGGAGGACGGCGGCGCCGGCCAGGGACCCCGCCCCGGCTTTGAGCAGCTCACGGCGAGTAAGGGAGCTCTCGAACGGCGTGCCGGAAGTCATGGGGCAGCTCCGTGACCCGCCGCCTGCGCGCGGCGCGCGAAGACCTGCCTCACGGTCACGGGCCCGCCGCCGAGAAGTGCCAGGCTCAGGCTGGCGGCGAGCAGTGTCAGCTCGAACTCGTAGCCGCCCACGAAGCCCGCCGCGAGGCGGACGGCCAGGATGGCCACGACCATATCAATGGCCAGGAGGGCCGCCGCCAGTCGGGTGCCCAGCCCAAGGATGAGCGCCAGCCCGCCGAGGATCTCCACCGCGATCACGACGACCGCCGCGAGGAAGGGCCACGGAATGCCCACCTTGGCCATGAAGCCCGCGGCGCCGCCGAGACCGAAGACGAAGAGCTTCTGCCCCCCGTGAACGATGAAGACCAGCCCGACGACGAGGCGGAGGGGAACGAGTCCCCAGTTTGCCGTCCATGAATTCCCCTGCGCAGACATCCTGGCTCTCCTTCTCTACGGGTTCGTGGAGGAAAGGGTCCCTGGTTGGTACGGCTCCGAGTGCGGCGAACTTGCCGGGAGTGAACGGCGAAGTCAAGAGGAATCGGCCGAACCGCGGAACTCCGTACGCGCGGCGAGCTCGAGCGGAACATGGAAGAGGCGTTCTAGACACCGATAGTTCTTGCCGCGTTGGCACTTGACAGATGCGGGTCTCCGTTCTATCCGTTATCTCCGCAGCGCCGTCTCCACAGCGCCGGGCTGGGGGTGGCGCTCAGAGGGGCCAATTTGGCGCACGAATCGGCGCGGCGAGAACCGGAGGAGAGGTTATGTCCCACGGGCGTCGCGCGGTATTGAAGGCAGCGCTCGGCCTAGGGCTCTGGTTCTCGTGCCTCGACGGCGTCCCCGCCCGAGCCGATGATGCGAGAACGGCCCGCCCACAGGAGGGCGATCGCTTCGTGTTCCCGTTCGGGGACCGGGAGGGTCAGCTCGTCACGCTTGAGGATCTGCCGCTCGGCGGGCCCCAGCAGCTGGCCTACCCGATGGATCCTGGCGCGAAGATCGTGCGAAACGGGTCGACCCTCAACCTGGTGGCGCTGGTCCGCTTCGACCCCGCCCAGCTCACCGAGGAGACTCGGGCGCTCTCAGCCGAGGGCGTCGTGGCATACTCGGCGGTCTGCACCCACCAGGGATGCCCGGTCTCGATGTGGCAAGCTCAGGCGAAGACCCTCTTCTGTGCCTGCCACGCGACCCAATTCGACCCCCGGGATCACGCCCGGGTCGTCGATGGGCCGGCGCCTCGGCGTCTCCCGATGCTGCCCATCAAGTTGGTGGACGGCGTCTTGACGGTGGCCGGTGGGTTCACGGGTCGCGTCGGCGGCGAACGCCCATCATGAGGGAGCGCGCCGCTTCACCGCACTGGAGTCGTACAAACCCGATCGAGGAGGTATGACCGTGAAGACAACCAGAACCCTTGTGGCGCTGTTGTCCTAGGCTTGGCGATGCTGCCCGCGACGGCGGTGGCTCAGGGGGGCTACAGCCCGGTCACCGACCAGCGGCTCGTCAAGCCGGAACCTGAGAACTGGTTGCAGATCCGCGGCAACTATCAGGGGTGGGGCTATAGCCCCCTCGGCCAGATCACGGCTAACAACGTGAAGAAGTTGACTCCGGTCTGGGCCTTCTCGACGGGGGTGGGCTCGGGCCACGAAGCGCCCCCCATCGTCAACAACGGCGTGATGTTCGTCGCCACCCCCTACAGCCAGGTCATTGCGCTGGAGGCGAAGACGGGCAAGCTCATCTGGCGATACAAGCGGGAATTGCCCGAGGACTTCAAGGCCCTTCACAACACCAGCCGGGGGATCGCTCTGTTCGGCGACAAGGTGTACGTGGCGAGCCTGGATTGTTCCCTGGTCGCCCTCGACGCCAAGACAGGCAAGGTCGCCTGGGAAAAGAAGGTCGAGGATTACCACACTGGCTACTACATGACGCTCGCCCCGCTCGTGGCGAAGGGCAAGGTCATGGTCGGCGTGTCCGGCGGCGAGTTCGGCGTCCGGGGCTTCGTTCAGGCCTTTGACGCTCGGAGCGGCGAGCCCGCGTGGAAGACGTACACGGTGCCTGGCCCCGGCGAGCCGGGCAACAACACCTGGTCTGGCGACACGTGGAAGCGTGGTGGCGCCTCAGTCTGGCTGACGGGGACCTATGACCCGGAGCTCGGCCTCACGTACTGGGGCACCGGAAACGCTTCGCCCTGGTTCGGGGATCAGCGCGCGGGGGACAACCTTTACACCGCGTCCACCGTCGCCATCGAGCCCGACACGGGCAAGATGACGGGCCACTTCCAGTACCAGTGGAACGAGTCGTGGGACTGGGACGAGCCGGACGCGCCGCTCGTCCTCGACTATCAGAAGGACGGGCGCACGATCAAGGGACTGGTGCACCCGGCGCGCAACGGCTATCTGTACCTGCTGGAGCGGAGCCGAGATCGGATCGGGTTCGTCTCCGCCACCCCGTACGTCAAGCAGAACGTGTTCAAGAGCATCGATCCGAAGACCGGCCGTCCCGACTACAATGCTGACCGGATTCCAAGGACCGGCAAGCGCGCCGACTTCTGTCCGTCGCTCTGGGGCGGCAAAGACTGGCCTTCGGCCGCCTACAACCCCAAGATGGGACGCCTCTTCATCCCGGCCAACGATAACCACTGCGGGTTCATGGAAGGCAAAGTGCAGAAGTACGTGGCCGGGCAGTGGTGGACGGGCGTGGACATCCCCGATATCGGCTTCGCCGTGGACAAGAGCGCGAAGTACTTCGGCCAGATCCAGGCCTGGGACATCAACGCGGGGAAGCGGGCGTGGAGTCACCAGTTCCCCGACTCGATGAACTGGGGGGGGATCGTGACCACCGCCGGCGGGCTCGTCTTCGCAGGCGGGACGAATGACCGGAATTTCCGCGCCTTCGACGCGGGCACCGGGAAGGTGTTGTGGCAGTTCACGACGAACTCCGGCATCGTCGCCCCGCCGATGTCCTTTGCGGTCGACGGTACTCAGTACGTCGGCGTCGTCTCCGGTTGGGGCGTCGACCCGGAATTCCAGCAGGGGCTGCTGACCAATCTCCTCGGCTGGCCGAAGGACATCCCCACGGGCGGCGTGGTCTGGGTCTTCGCGGTTTCGCAGTAAGCGTCGCGACGAGCCCTAGCGACCGGGCGAGTCGGTTGCCCCGAGGCAACCGGCCCGCCCGGTGCGCCGGCGTGAATCGCGGGAGGTGAACGGTGCCGAGAGCACGATGTCAGGTGGTGACGCGTCGCGTGTCCAGTCTCGCCCTGGCCCTCGTCGCGCTGACAGGCGTGGTCTGGGCGGGTGCCGAATCCTCCTTCGTCATCAGCGTCCAGAACGCATCGGCCAGAGTGGGCGAGAAGGCGGTCATCGTGGCGAAGATCTCGATGGGCGAAGGATTCACGATCACGGACTCGTACCGCCACAGGATCATCCAGCTGTCAGCCTCGGATGGCGTCGAGCTCGAAAGGAATGTCGTTCCCGGTTCGGTTCAGGACAGCGGCATCGTCTTCACGGTTCATGCCACGCCGAAGAGCGCGGGCACCCATACCGTACACGGGGTGTTTCGGTTCAGTTATCACAACGGCGGCGAGATCGACATCAGAGCAGCACCATTCGAGGCGACGGTCACAGCACGGGGTGTTTCGGTTCAGTTATCACAACGGCGGCGAGATCGACATCAGAGCAGCACCATTCGAGGCGACGGTCACAGGCACAGAGTAAGTTGAGGACGAGGCTGACCTCGAGGAGCGCGACCTGTCCGTACGCCCCTTGACAGCCTTGTGGTCGCGGGCGCAGTATCGCGGCCGGATGGACCCGGCCTTATGGCTCAGCGCGTTGATAGCCCGTGAACGTCCGCGGGCACTGTTGAACTCAGGTTCGACTGACGTCCACGACGTTTCACTCCCAGGGAGGGTCACATGGTAACGCTTCACGTGAATGGCAAAGCGCAACAAGTCGACGTGCCTCCGGATACGCCGCTTTTGTGGGTGTTGCGCGATGTCATTGGATTGACCGGGACCAAGTTCGGTTGCGGCATGGCGCTGTGCGGCGCCTGTACCGTGCACCTCGACGGCCGACCCACGCGTGCCTGCATCACGCCGATCTCGGCTGCGGCGCAAGCGAAGGTTACCACTATCGAGGCGATCGGCGGAGACCAGGTGGGCAAGGCGGTGCAGGCGGCGTGGGTCGACCTCGGCGTGCCCCAGTGTGGCTACTGCCAGGCCGGCCAGATCATGTCTGCCACGGCGCTGCTCCAGCAAACACCCAAGCCAACCGATGCCGACATCGACGCGGCGATGAGCGGAAACATCTGCCGGTGCGGCACGTACACGCGAATTCGTGCCGCGATTCACCGTGTGGCCCAGAAAGGAGCGACGAAATGAGCGCGCCCCGCGACTCGATGATCTCGGTCCCCAGTGACGCGCCGTCGGACCGCCCGCTTTTGCTCGCGAACGTGAGCCGGCGCACCTTTCTCGCCGGAGTCGGGGCGCTCGGCGGGCTCGTCCTCGCCGTCGGGTTCCCGGCGGCCCTGCGCGCCGCCGACCCGCCAAAGTACGGACGGGACGGAATGCCAGACGGTTGGGTCGACGACCCCCTGGCGTTCGTCGCCATCGGCGAGGACGGCACGGTAACGATCGTCTGTCACCGCTCCGAGATGGGGCAAGGCGTCCGCACCGGCATGCCGATGATCGTGGCCGATGAGCTCGAAGCCGACTGGAAGCGGGTGCGGGTCGCACAGGCGCCCGGCGACCAGAAGCGCTTCGGCAATCAGGACACCGACGGCTCGCGCAGCACGCGCCATTTCTTCGAACCGATGCGCCGCTGCGGCGCGGCGGCCCGCGCGATGCTCGAGACGGCGGCTGCGGCGCGCTGGAACGTGCCCGTAGGCGAGGTGGAAGCGCAGAACCACGAGGTTCTGCACCGCCCGTCGGGGCGGCGTGTCGGCTATGGCGCACTCGCCAAGGACGCGGCCAAGCTTCCGGTCCCGCCGAGAGAGACGCTGCGATTGAAAGATCCGTCGCGCTTCCGCTACATCGGCAAGGGCGAGCTGAAGCTGATCGATGCTCCCAACATCGCGAGCGGCAAGGCCCAGTACGGCATCGACACCCGGCTCCCCGGCATGCTCTACGCGGTGGTGGCGCGCCCGCCGGTCTATGGGGGCAAGGTCGCCAAGTACGACGCGGCGCAGGCGCTCAAGGTGCCGGGAGTGGTCCGCGTCGTGGAAATCGAGCAGAGCCCGCCGCCCGCCGAGTTCAATCCCCTGGGCGGCGTCGCGGTCATCGGGCGCAACACCTGGGCGGCCATCAAGGGCCGGGAGGCGCTCAAGATCGAGTGGGCCGACGGCCCGAACCGCGAGTACGATTCCGCGGCCTTCAAGGAGACGCTCGAGGCGTCGGCGCGGAAGCCGGGCAAGGTGGTCCGTAACGAGGGAGACGTCGACGCCGCGATGGCGAGCGCCGCACGTCGCCTCGACGCCGAGTACTACGTCCCGCATCTCGCCCATGTGACCATGGAGCCGCCCGCCGCGACCGCGCGCATCGTGAATGGCAAGTGCGAGGCGTGGGGCTGCATCCAGTCGCCGCAGGCCGCCCGTGACCGCATCGCGAAGCGGCTCGGAATGTCGGTGGAGAACGTGAAGGTCAACGTCACGCTGCTCGGCGGTGGCTTCGGGCGCAAGTCCAAGCCCGATTTCATGATCGAGGCGGCCGTGCTCTCCAAGGCCATGGCCGGCGCGCCGGTCAAGGTCACGTGGACACGCGAGGACGACCTGCACAACTCCTACTATCACACCGTCTCGGTCGAGCACCTCGAGGCCGGACTGGACGCGCAGGGCAAGCCGGTGGCGTGGCTGCACCGGACCGTGGCCCCGACGATCATCTCCACGTTCAACCCGGAGGCGAAGAACGAGGCGCCGTTCGAGCTCGGCATGACCGCCATCAACATACCCTTCGTGATTCCCAATGTCCGCATCGAGAACCCGGAGGCCACGGCCCACACGCGCATCGGCTGGTTCCGCTCGGTGTCGAACATTCCCCACGCCTTCGCCGTCCAGTCCTTCGTCGCCGAGCTGGCGGCGGCGGCAGGGCGCGATCCCAAGGACTTCTTGCTGGACCTGATCGGCCCCGCCCGACGCATCGACCCCCGGACCCTCGGCGATACCTGGAATCATGGCGAAGATCCGGAACAATACCCCGTGGACACCGGCCGCATGCGGCGCGTCGTCGAGACCGCGGCGCGCGAAGCGGGTTGGGGTAAGGCGCTGCCCAAGGGCCGCGGGCAGGGCGTCGCCGTCGCCTACAGCTTCGTGACTTACGTGGCGGCGGTAGTGGAAGCGGCGGTCGACGAGAAGGGAGAGCTGGCGATCCCGCGAGTGGACATCGCCGTCGATTGCGGCGCGCAGATCAACCCCGATCGCGTCCGCGCTCAGCTCGAGGGCGCCTGCGTCATGGGCGTGAGCCTCGCCACCAAGGAAGAGATCAGCTACAAGGTCGGACGCGTGGTGCAGGACAACTATCACGCGTACGAGGTCGCGCGGATATCGGCCGCGCCCCGCGAGATCCGAGTCCACCTGATTCCCGGAGACTTCAACGCGCCACTCGGTGGCGTGGGCGAACCGGGCGTGCCGCCGATCGCGCCTGCGTTGTGCAACGCGATCTTCGCGGCGACAGGCAAGCGCATCCGGCGCCTGCCGATCCGCGACCAGCTCAAGGTCTGAGCCTCTCATTCGGAGGGGGCCTCGACGGCCCCCTCCGAAACCTCCCCCAGAATAGGTGGCGCCGGCAAAGCCGGCGATGTTCTCGCAGGTGATCCAGGCGTGACCAACCTCTTCGCTGGATTTGCGCCCAGCCTACCGGCGGAGCTCGTCGACGTGCTGATCCAGACTGGGCGTTGCCGGCTCGAGCGCATCGTCTCCACCGGCCAGGCGACATCGCCCAACGAGTGGTACGACCAAGACACAAACGAGTGGGTCGCCCTGCTTCGAGGTAGCGCCGGGCTCCGCTTCGAGGACAGCGACGCCGTCGTGGTCATGCGCCCCGGTGACCACCTCGTGATCCCCGCCCATCGGCTCCACCGCGTCGAGTGGACCGACGCGACAGAGCCCACGATCTGGCTCGCCCTACACTACTGAGGCGCGGCGCGTCGGGTGCCGCTCGGTCACGAAGAACGCGAGCGCTCCGAGCATCGTGGTGACTCCGGCGATCGCGAACCCGCTGCCGAAGGACACACGGTCGGCGACGAACCCGATCAGCGCCGACCCCACCACGACCCCGAGGTCCCATGCCCCGGAGAGCGTGCCCAGGGCGAGGCCGCGCTCTCCCTCGGGGGCGCGGTCCACGACGAGCGCGGCGAGCGTGGGGTAGAGCACCGCGCTGCCGGCGCCCAGGAGCAGGGCGGCGATCATCAGCGAGGCCGGCGTGGGCGGGAGCGCGAGCGTGAAGTACGCGAGCCCGGTCAACCCCATGGCCGGCAGCGCGACGCGGGCGCGGCCGATCCGGTCAGACAGCCCGCCGAGCAAGGCGCGCCAGACGATGAGCCAGATCGAATAGACCGTGAAGAACCAGACGACGGCCGCGCCATG
>Ga0209801_1002644_pt1 | contig 10409 bp, 8 predicted proteins | sample GraSoiAngelo_127_FD_185884 | JGI IMG/M metagenome (GOLD analysis project Ga0209801, IMG submission 185884) | Grasslands soil microbial communities from the Angelo Coastal Reserve, California, USA - 14_0927_09_40cm (SPAdes) (version 2) | ecosystem: Environmental > Terrestrial > Soil > Grasslands ... | reverse complement strand
GTCGAAAACGAACCGATCGAGGTCGCGCTCCGGCAGAACAAGGCAATCCAGGTCGTGGCGGTCGTCCATCACGAGACGTCCACCGGCATGCTCAACCCCGTCAAGGAGATCGGGGCGATCGCCAAGAAAGCCGGTCGCTTTCTGTTGGTGGACGGCGTCAGCAGCCTGGGCGGGGAAGAGATCGATTTTAATTCCTGCAACGTGGGGTTGATGGCCGGCTCCTCGGGCAAGTGCATCCAGGGCTTTCCCGGGGTCGGGTTCGTCCTCGTTCGGCGGGACCTCATGGAGCAGATGGTGACTTATGAACAGCGGTCGGTGTACCTTCACCTGCCCACCTATTACAGGCAGCAGGAGGAAGGCTCCATCCCATTCACCCCGGCAGTGCAACTCTACTATGCCTTCGACGAGGCGCTGAACGAGCTGCTGGAGGAAGGGGTGGCGAACCGCATCGCGCGATATCGCAAGCTGGCGCGTCTCATCCGAAACCGCATGCGGGCCATTCGGATGAAGTTCTACCTGCGCGAGCCCCTCTGGTCGAGCACTCTGTCTGCCTTCAACCTGCCGGAGGGCGTCTTCTACGATCACCTGCACGACCTGCTGCGCGAGCGGGGCTACATAGTGTACGCCGGCCAGGCTCAGTTGGCGGAGAGCATTTTCCGCGTGGCCAACATGGGGGCCTTGACCGAGGCCAACATCACCGGCTTCCTGGACGCCTTCGAAGAAGCCTTGCCGGAGGCGCAGAAGCGCGGCGAAGAGCGGTTGAAGGAGATGGAGCGCCTGACCGGTGACCGGAAGGAGAAGGAAGAGCGGGAGAAGGCCGAAGCCGAGGCGGCGAAGAAGGCCGAGGAAGAGGCGGCCCTCGTGGCCAAGGCGAAAGCTCTGGAGGAACTCGAGGCGAAAGCGGCCAGCAGGGAATCCAAAGAGAAGGACACTGGAGAAGAGGCGAAGACGAAAGCTTAAAGAACGAGATGATATATGAAAGCCATCATCCTGGCAGCGGGTGTCGGCAAACGCATCGGGGCGGCCACCGGGAATCGACCCAAGTGCCTGCACGAGTTCGGAGGGCGATCCCTGCTGGTCCGGTATCTCGATGCGTTGCTCGCAGTCGGGGTGAAGAGCGCGGTCCTCGTCGTGGGGCATCGGCAGGAACTGATCCGGGACGCGGTCGGGGAGAGTTATCGCGGCCTGGCGATTCGGTATGTGGTCAACGATCAGTACCACCGGGGCAGTCTCTATTCGCTGTGGCTGGCTCGCGGGAGCTTCGACGACGACCTGCTGATCATGGACTCCGATGTGCTGTGCCCGGCCTCGTTCGTGAGGCGGCTGGTCACGTCCCCCCATCCGAACGTCCTGTTGGTTGATGAGATGGCGCGTCAGGATTCAGAAGAGCGGATGGCGATCATCCGGGGCGGCCGGGTGGTGGCGCTGACGAAGAAGATTCCGAACGAGCCGCCGGACCTGATCGGCGAGGGGGTGGGGTACATCAAAATCAACCGGGAGGATGCCCGAGCCATGCTGGCTGCGATGGAGCCCTTTGTGCAAAAGGGCGAGCTGGACATGGAGTATGAGGATACCTGGGAGGCCTTCTTCCGCGCGGTTCCAGTGGGCTGCGAAAAGATCGGCGGGCAGCCGTGGATCGAAATTGACTTCCCGGAGGACATCGTGCGCGCCGAGCGGGAAGTGTTACCGAGACTACAGGAGACGCTATGAGCATCCGCATGGACCAAATTCAACCGACCATCGACCGCGAATACGACTACTTCATGTCCGAGCACCCGCACTGGAGCCTGACGAAGGGCGATCAAGACCTCGAACTGGTGGCGCACGCGCTCCGCGTGCTGCTCCACATGAAGACCACCCCACAGCACCTGTCCGAGTACCTCGCGCTGGTGGACTGCCAGCACGCGGACGGAGGGTGGGGGAAGATGGCCTCCAATAAGGAGAGCGCCGCGTGGGTGACGGCATTCTGCGCCCTGATGTTGATCCGCGGGAACCTCTCCTTGAAGCATCCGCGGATCGCCGAGGCCGTCAAGAAATGCGCCCGCTATTTCCTGGAGACCCAGAAGGAGGACGGGAAATGGTCCGATCCGTCCTGGGCGGACCTGGATGCCGTGAGCCACCCGATCAGCTTCTTTGACGTGCTGCTGGCCGTCGGCAAGCACCTCGTGGATGAGCCAACCCTGGCCAAGGTCAGAGCCTCCTGGCGCAAGGGGATGAAGTTCATGTTGGACCGGCAGACGGCTGACGGCGGCTGGTACGATCCCGAGTTCCATCCCACGGGGGTGGAGATCACGGCGCACCTGATCCAAGATTCCATTGTGGCGGATCTGCTCCTCGGCGATGAGTTCAACGTGCGCGAGTGCTGCCGGAAGGGCGTGATGAAGCTGCTCTCGGTGCAGGCCGCTGACGGGTCCTGGGACGGCGAGAACGTAGACCACACCATGGACTGCACGCGGTCCATCATGCTGGTCTGCAGCGTCCTGGGCATGCGGGCGCAGTGCGACCGCGCGATCGAGCGCGGGCTCGAGTGGATTCTCAAGCACAAGTGCGAGCACGGATGGCCTGATTTTCCGGGGATGGAGACAAACCTCGAGCGCACCTGCGATGGGCTCGACACCCTGCTCAAGTACAGGGCGTACAGCCAGCCGGTCACGACCGCTATCGTCAAGCTCTGGGGGTATGCCGCGTGATTTTTCTGGCAAAGGTCGCCGAGATCCCGGACGGCGCGCGCAAGCTCATCCAGGTGAACGGCATCAGCGTCGCGCTGTTCCGTCACGAAGGGCAATTCTACGCTCTGAACAATGCGTGTCCCCACCGCCAAGGGCCGCTGGTCCGGGGGACACTCGAAAAAACTGCGGAAGGGAGCGGGTGCTTCATTCGCTGTCCGATGCACGGCTGGAGGTTTGACCTGGCCACGGGCGACAGCCGCGGGCGCCCGGGCAACGCCACTGTCTATCCGCTCATCCGGCAGAATGACGAACTGTACATCGAGCTCTGAGCTCTTATGGACCGCGCTCCCATTGACAGCGCCCTGATCCTGACAACCACGCGAATCTTCAACCGGCCGGGCATGCCCTCGCCCGCGAGCCCCCTGACGGTGGTGGGCGGCCTGTCCCTGTTTCAACGGACCATTCTGACCCTGCAACGCGGCGGCATCTCCCGGTTCATTGTGCTGGCGGGGGACGAGACGGAGGACCTGCAACGTCAGTTGCACGCAGATGGGCGCATCCGGGCGTCAGTGCGGTGGCTTCCGGTGCTGGAGTTTTCCCCTGGTGATCCCCGCGCGTGGGAGATTTTTCCGGGCCTCTTCGGCGCATCGTACTTGGTGGTTGGGACGGGGGCCGTCTTTCCGGCGAGCCTGGTGACGCGCGTGCGGCAGGAAGCGGGGAACGGTGAGCCGCTCGTCGTGGTGCGGGACGTCCCGCAGCCACAGTCACGGGACGCCCTGAATCCTTCGACGGGGCTCAGAACGGGGTCCTCGAAGCCGGAGGAACGATCGCGTGAGCCAGGCGACTTAGCAGTTTTGGAGCCGTCTTCTGCTGAAGGCGGCGTGGCGACCACGCTGGAGACTCCCGCGACGCCGACCCTCGACGTTGATCTCATGGTGATTCCGGAAGGCTTTACCGCCTCCGGTTGGGCGACCCCGCAGGACAGCCCGTACCCCGTGCACGCGGCGTTCGAGCGAGCAATTCGCCAAGGGCAGGGGCGAGTGCTGCTGTTAGGATCGGACTGGTACCAGGACGTCTGCGCCGAAGGGACATCCGGCCCGGCCGAGGCGGAGCAGACGTTGATCCGTTCGCTCAAGGCTTCGTGGACCGGCATTTTAATCGCCGGTGTTCGAGGTGGATCACCCGGTGGCTGCTGCGCACGCCGTTGACGCCCAATGGCGTGACCGTCCTGGCCACGGCAGTGGGGGTCCTCGCCTCTGTGGTCTTCGGCGTCGGAGGGTACGCCGCAGGCGTCATCGGCGCGCTTCTTTTCCAACTCTCCACGATCCTGGACTGCTGTGACGGCGAAGTCGCGCGGCTCAAGTTCAAGGAGTCGGCCTTCGGCGAGCAATTGGACGTCGTTCTCGATAACGTCGTCCATATCGCGCTCTATGCCGGCATCGCCTGGGCGTCCTATGAGGGCAATTGGGGGCCTGTGGCCCTGCTCTTGGGTGGGTTCGCGATGCTCGGAAACGTCGCGGCGTTCCTGGTGGTCCAACAAGCGACCCGGATGCGAAAAGGACTCGATCCCGAACGGCGGCGCTATGTCGAGTCGCTCCTCAACAGCCTCGTCAGCCGCGACTTTTCGGTGCTCATCCTAGCGTTTGCCCTCGTCGGGCACGTGGACTGGTTCCTCCCCCTCGCCGCGATCGGCTCGAACATCTTCTGGCCCGTGCTGGCCTGGCAGCTCAGATCCCCGAACACGTCCGCGCGCGCCTGAGACAATGACGCGCCTCACGCTCGTCCTCCTGCTGTTGGGCGTGGCCATGCTTTGCGGGCTCGTGCTCCATATCGGCCCGGCCGTTCTAGCCGGGGAGATTGAGAAACTGGGCTGGAACGTCGTCTGGGTCCTGTTGCCTTCGATTGCCGTGTACGTGCTGGACGCCCTCGGCTGGCGTTACACGCTGGGCCGTCATGCGGAGAAGATCAGGTTCGATCGCCTGTTCATGACCCGCATGGCCGGCGAAACCGTAAACTATACGACTCCGGGCATGTACCTGGGGGGCGAGCCGATGAAGGCGTATCTGCTCAGCCGGCACGGCGTCCCGCTGGTGGATGGCATGGCGTCAGTCGTCACTGCCAAGACGACGATGACGTTGGCGCAAGTCGTCTTCATCATGCTGGGGATCGGACTGGGCGCGGTGCTGTTGAGCCGCTCCAACAACTTGCTGGTGCTGAGCCTGCTCGGACTCGGTTTGCTGGGGTTCGGCGTTGGATTGTTTCTCGCGGTACAGCGGTTCGGGCTGTTCATGAGCCTCCTCCGGGTGTTCGACCGGGTGGGAATCAGGATTGCCTGGTTGAAAGCGCGGGAGGGCAGACTGGAGGCCCTGGATAGCGCGATCCGGGACTTCTATGTCCGCGACCGGCGCGGCTTCCTTCTCTCCTTCGCTTCGTTCTTTGCGGGGTGGCTGGCGGGCGCCGTGGAAGTGTACCTGATCCTGTATTTTCTCGGGCTTCCGGTGGACTGGCGCACGGCGATCGCCATCGAAGCGCTGGCCGTGTTTGCCAAGGGCGGGACGGCGTTCATCCCAGGCAGCGTCGGCGGCCAGGAAGCGGGGACCGTGCTCGTGTTCGTGGCCTTCGGGCTGACCGAACAGGCCGGCGTGACCTTCGCGCTCGTGCGCCGCCTCCGGGAGATCGTCTGGGTCGCGTTCGGTCTCTGGGTGCTGGCGATGGAAGGCCGGGTTGCAGCTCCCGCGGAACCGTGCGATCGCCCGCCGGCGTGATAATTGAGGTTTTACCCTGTCAACAAATGGTTGACATTATTTTCACACCTATCCAAATCCTGTAACCTGCCTATCTGTTTAGATAGAAATTCCTAGCTTCCAAGGGATGGTGCTGGAGAAACCCACGTTCCCAGCAAGCCGAAGAATTTGAATATTTTTAAATAGGTTAGGCAGTGTTCTCACGCAAGGTTGTCCCTCTAGACCTTCAGCGGCATCAAAGTTGCGTTATCTTAAATGTTATACGAACCACGGGACATAGAGCATCCGCTCAGGGTGCTCTATCGCTTTGGGTTCATTCGGTTCTTCCCCTCAAGAGTATGTGTGTAGAATGACCAACAGACAGCCAGACAGATTCCTCTCCCTGAGCCCTTGCCGGAAAGCTGCACGAAAGTTTTTACTCTGCGGTGAGATAAGTCTTCTACTCATCCTTACAACGGCCAGCTTGGCGCTAGCGCAGGCAGGGCCAACACTTCAAAGCGCTACATTCTTCGGAGGCGCCGGTGACCAGCGAGGGACCGGCATTACCATCGGCGGTGGAGCGATCTATGTGTCGGGCAATGTTCAACCAGAGAGTCAAGGCGCCAGCGATTCGGCCTCGGCCTTGGTCTTGAAGTATGCGATACCACCTAGCCCATCGCCGGCATGGTCACGGTCTTTTGACTTTGGCACAAACTTTTTTAGCATCGTTTCCACGAACGAGGGAGTTTACGCCGGCGGACAGAACTATTCTCTGACATACACCCCCTTTGGCGCCAAGAAGGACAAGACCTTTCTGGCCAAGTTCGCACCCGATGGTAGCTCTGGGTCCAGTGATGGCGGTTCTGTTTGGGTGACGGGGGGAACCCTGGGCCCCTTCCTCTTCGGACTGAGTGGAGGCACTGTCGAGACTTTCTACAGTGTAACTACTGCACTTGAAGGTTCCATTTACGCAGCCGGCGGCGCGAAAAACCAGTCCCAGATCCCCGCCTACATCATCGGTAAGTACGATAGTTCCGGTGGCTTCCTCGTGAGGGCCACGGATTCGAGTGTCGGCGTCAACTTTGACTCAACCTCCTTTCCGAGCCCTGGCGGCTCCTTGGGATGGGGCGTAACGGTTCTCAACGGCAACATTTATCTTGCGGGTTTTTCTGGTTGGCAAAGTGAAGGAGATTATCCCAACCAAAGGGCTGCTATCTGGAAGTACGACTCGGATCTGAACTTGATGTGGCGGAGAAAGGACACGAACTTGGTGGGAGAATTTCGGGGCGTAACTGCGTTCCAGGATGCTATCTACGCGGTTGGGTTCACGGGCGTTCCAAACAGCGAAGACTTCCTCATCGAAAAGTACGACGCGACTGGGAACCTGGTCTGGCGGCAGATCTCCGGCGGGCCGAACACGGATGTGCTTACCGGCGTCGTCGGGATCGGCACCCGGATGTTCGCAGTGGGATACACCATGAGCCAAGGGGCCGGGGGAGCCGATGCCGTCATCCTGGAGATCGATCCCGCTACCGGCGCCACGTTATCAACGAATCTGTACGGTGGAGTGATGGATGATTTCGCAAATGGCGTGGCTACAGACGGAACCGACCTGTATGTAGTTGGAGAGTCGCGCAGTTTCGCAACTCCCGAGGGCAATCTGGTGGGGCAAAACGACGGCATCCTCCTCCGGTACAGTCTCGCCGTGGCTCCCGCCACGCTGACCCTGACCCCGGCATCCGGGTTTATCGGCATGTCCGTGACGGTCAGCGGCTCCAACTTTGGGGCGACGCAAGGGACCAGCGCAGTGACGTTTAATGGCGTCAGTGCTGGCACGGCTACCAGTTGGAGTGACACGCAAATTGTGGTCGTCGTTCCTGGTGGAGCCACTACAGGACCGGTGGTCATCACCGTCAACGGCGTGGCCAGCAACAGCGACAAGATCTATACGGTGATCGCCGACACTATCGCGCCGATCACGACAGCAAGCGCGACTCCGGCCGCGAACGGCGCGGGCTGGAACAATTTGAACGTCACAGTGACACTATCCGCGACGGACAATGCTGGTGGTAGCGGTGTCCAGTCGATCACTTACATATTGGCAGGCGAGCAGATGGGTGGCGGTTCAGTCGCAGGTAGTTCGACCTCCATCCTCATCACGACAGAAGGTGTGACCACCGTGACCTATCATGCGCGGGACAACGCAGGGAACGTCGAGGCTGACAGGACGCTCGTCATCCGTTTGGATAAGACGCCGCCGACGCTGACCATGCCCACGCTGGCCCCGTCCTATACGTTCGATGGAACTGTAACCCTGAATTTCAGCACAAGCGATGGTGTGTCCGGGGTGGGCAGCTCACAGGCAACCTTTAATGGGAGCACGGTCACAAGCGGAACAACTGTCACTCTTACAAAAGCTGGGACGAACACCTTCACGCTGACGGCAACAGATGAGGCTGGCAACACAGCCAGTCAGAGCACGAGCTTCAGCGCGCGCTACAACTTTATCGGGTTCCTGCAGCCGGTCCTGTATGACGGTATCCGGGTCTTCAAGCTTGGGAGTACGGTCCCGGTCAAGTTTCAACTTACGGATTCCACAGGAGCCGTTATCTCCACTGCAACAGGCACAGTGACGGTCCAGCAGTTCTCGGGGAGTGCACCGGTCAATGACCCCCTAGATGGTGTTTCCAGTGGTGGCTCGAATTCCGGTGATTTCTTCCGGTATGACAGCACGAGCAGCCAGTACATCTTCAATCTCAGCTCGCAGCCGTTGCCTACGGGGACTTGGCAAGTTCAAGCGCATCTGGATGATGGCAGCGTTCACACGGTGATGATCGGATTGAAGTAGCACTGAGTTTGCGTTAGTCCCTAACCCTTCCTTTACAGCCTTCCGGGCTTCTTGATAGCATCCCTTCGTGACGGGTGTTGCCTCCATCGTCTGGGCGGGGCTGGCCGTGCTCTGCGCGGTCGGCTTCGGAGTCGTCACCGGCATCGTCAATCCCGACGAGAAGGTCAACGGGCTCTGGCTCGTGGTCGCCGCGGCCTGTTTCTACGTGCTGGCGTACCGGTTCTATGGCCGGTTCCTTGCGCAGCGGGTCGTCGAGCTGGACAATCGGCGGATCACACCTGCGCACCGGCTCAACGACGAGTCAAATTTCCATCCCACCAACCGCTGGGTGTTGTTCGGCCATCATTTTGCCGCCATTGCGGGCGCCGGGCCGCTCCTGGGGCCGGTCCTGGCCGCGCAGTTCGGGTTTCTGCCCGGATTCCTCTGGCTGGTCATCGGCGCGGTGCTAGCCGGGGCGGTCCAGGATTTCGTCATCCTCGTCGCCTCGATGCGCCGCAACGGCCGGTCGCTGCCGCAGATCGCCCGGGATGAGATCGGGACGGTGACGGGCATGGCAACCACGATAGCCGTGTTTTTCATCGTCGTGGTGGCGCTGGCCGGGCTCGCCCTCGCGGTCGTCAACGCACTCTACCGTAATCCATGGGGCACGTTTACGCTGGCCATGACCGTGCCGATCGGTTTTTTTATGGGCTTCTATCTCCAGCGCTGGCGGCCTGGGCGCGTGGGCGAGATGTCGTTGCTCGGCGTGGTCATGCTGGTAGCGGCCGTCATCGCGGGGCGCGCCGTCGCTCAGTCCTCGCTGGCGGGGTGGTTCGATCTGGAACGCTCCACCTTGGTCTGGCTGCTGGCAGCGTATGGATTTCTCGCATCCGTGCTGCCGGTCTGGATGCTGCTGGTCCCGCGGGGCTATCTCTCGACCTTCATGAAAGTCAGCGTGGTCGTGTTGCTCGGCGTTGGGGTGATCGTGATAGCGCCGACGATTGCGATGCCGCGCGTAACCGGCTTCATCGCCGGCGGGGGGCCGATCATCCCCGGGCCGATCTTCCCCTTCGTCTTCATCACGATCGCCTGTGGGGCGATTTCCGGGTTCCACTCGCTGGTCTCCTCCGGTACGACACCCAAGATGCTCGACCGGGAATCGCATGCGATGATCGGCTACGGCGCGATGCTGATGGAGAGTTTCGTGGGAGTGACCGCGCTGATCGCGGCGGCGGTCCTCGCGCCGGGCGACTACTTCGCGATCAATACCACGTTGTCGGCGGAAGCCTTGGGGTTGCTCGGCTACCCGGTGGCACGCATCCAGGAGCTTTCGCGCCTCGTGGAGCAGGACATCATGGGACGCACCGGCGGGGCGGTGTCCCTGGCGGTCGGCATGGCCTCAATCTTTTCGGCCTTGCCGGGCATGACCGGCCTGATGGCCTATTGGTACCAGTTCGCGCTTCTCTTCGAGGCGCTGTTCATCCTTACCACCATCGATGCCGGCACGCGCGTGGCTCGATACCTCATACAGGAACTGGGAGGGACGGTCTATGCGCCGTTGCGGACCATCAACTGGATGCCGGGCGCGATCGGTGCGAGCCTGCTCGTCGTGGGAGGCTGGGGCTATTTGTTGGCCACCGGCAGCGTGTCCACGATCTGGCCGATGTTCGGGGCTGCCAACCAACTGTTGGGCATGCTGGCCCTGTGCGTGGGCACGACGGTGCTGATTAAGATGGGCAAGGCACAGTATCTCTGGGTCACGGCCGTGCCAATGATCTTCGTAGGCGTCATCACGCTGAGCGGATCGTATGAGCTGTTTGTTCTGTTCCTTACCAATGCTGGTTCGGCCCAGCGGAAGAGGCGGTCGTGTTCTATCTGGATGCCGCCCTGATCGGCTTCGTGGCGACGCTGGCGGTTGTGATTCTGGCGGACTCGCTGGCCAAGTGGTATGGGTATGTGATCCGGAAGCAACCCTATACGACCAGCGAGGTGCCGTCTGGCGAGGACGGCATCGAGATTCCCGCAGGCCCGTGCTGTTGAAGGGGACTGAGAGGAGAACTACCGTGGCTGACGCGAATTCGTTTGATGTGGCCTCGAAAGTGGATATGCAGGAAGTCAAGAACGCCCTCGATCAGGCGATGAAGGAGATCCGCCAGCGGTTCGACTTCAAGGGGACCAGGACGGAGCTGA
>Ga0209801_1002639_pt1 | contig 10420 bp, 7 predicted proteins | sample GraSoiAngelo_127_FD_185884 | JGI IMG/M metagenome (GOLD analysis project Ga0209801, IMG submission 185884) | Grasslands soil microbial communities from the Angelo Coastal Reserve, California, USA - 14_0927_09_40cm (SPAdes) (version 2) | ecosystem: Environmental > Terrestrial > Soil > Grasslands ... | reverse complement strand
TTTGTCGAGGTCGACAACGACCTTGAAGCCATCGAGCAGGACGTGTTGCTCGATTGTTTCGAGAATTTTCGACGGCGCTATTGCTTTTTGTTCTTCGCTCTTTGTGGCGCGGCTTCGAGATGAAGCCGCCTCCGTGAGCACGGACGGCATACTCATTGTTGATCGTAAGCTGTGGCGCTGATGCGGTCAATGGTAGCACAGGCATCTTGCCTGTGCGGCAGACGGGCGTCTCGCCTGCCGATTATTATTTTCAGACACCAGGCGAGACGCCCGGTCTCCCCAACAGCCAGGATGTCTATGCTACACAATCCCGTCGCGCAGGAGCTCGTGCTTTCCTGCGAGTAAATCTTGCACCAGAGCGTAGCCGCGTTTGTCCACATTGCGCATTGTGCCCGCGAAATGATGATCGATTCTCATCCGAGCCGAACGACAGAAATAATCTGCGACGGTGAGAATTTCATCCGCGGGTCTACCCTGGTCGAGCAACCATTGCGCGTAAGAACAGGTCGCACTGATGGCAAATAATTCCGTCGCGATCCCAACAAACCTGGAAAGGAGCAGTTGCTCCCGGTCCAGTTTCGGACCAAACCGCGCCATGGCGTGAAACAGACCGCGTGCGAGTCGCTTACTGGTGCGCGCGGCATAATCAACACGGCCGCGCAACGTCGGATGCAAATTGTTCACCTTGCCAGCACCGTTCAGTAACCACTGACGCGGATACCAACCGGCATAGAATTTTCCGGAACTGAAAACGGCTTTCGCTCGTTCCGACATTGGCAGTTGCGTATTGAAAATCGCGCCACCCACTTTTAAATGCGGATCAAGCGCTTCACGCGCGATGAACAAGCGCATGATTTCGCTCGAGCCCTCGAAGATCGTGTTCACGCGGCAATCTCGAAGAAATCTCTCCACAGCGATCGGCGGCTCGCCTCGTCCAGCAAGCGAATGCGCAGTTTCGTAGCCGCGACCACCGCGCACCTGCATCGCATCATCGGCGATTCTCCAGGTCGTTTCAGTCGCCCACATTTTGCACATGGCTGTTTCGATGCGCAGATCGCCCGCTTTACGATCGAGCAGCGACGAGGTGTGAAACGTCATCGCTTCCATCGCGAACACATTTCCGGCCATTTCCGCTATTTTTCCGGCGATCGCGGCATGTTTGCCAATGGGCACGCCCCATTGGATGCGTTCGCTTGCCCATTTGCGCGAGATTTCGAGCAGCCGTTTGGAAAGGCCAACGCACGCTGCGGGCAATGTGAGGCGCCCGGTGTTCAACGTTGTGAGCGCGACCTTTAACCCGGCGCCTTCCTTCGAGATGATATTCTCGCGCGGCACTCGCACGTCTGTGAACTTCACCACTGCGTTGTAAAGCGCGCGCAATCCCATGAACCGGCAACGATAAATAATCTCCAGTCCTGGCGTATCGACATCGACAATGAACGCCGTTATTTGCTTGCGCTCTTTCCCTCCGACCATCTTCGACGGCGTCCGCGCCATGACTACTAGCACGCCTGCCTTCACGCCGTTGGTACACCAAAGTTTTTCCCCGTTTAGAACGAATTCACTGCCATCAGAGCTGGGCTCGGCGCGCAGGCTCATTGTTGCCGGATCAGACCCGGCATGTGTCTCTGTCAATGCGAACGCAGAGATTTCTCCGCCAGCAACGCGAGGGAGATACTTTTGTTTCTGCTCCTCTGTGCCGAACAAGAGGAGCGGCTGGGCGACTCCGATCGATTGATGCGCCGAAACAAGTGCCGCCACGTTTCCGTCCCAACTCCCAAGCAAAACTGCGGCCCGTCCGTAATTGCACTGCGACAAACCGAGTCCGCCATATTTCTTTGGCACCTTGATTCCAAACGCGCCGATTTCCGCAAGTCCCTTGAAATTTTCTGGAGGAATTTCACCCGTACGATCGATCTCGTCCGGATCGACGTGGTCACGCAAATAAGTTTCCAACTTCTGCAAAAATTCTTCGCCAGCGGCGCGATCTTCCGCGCTCTGCGCAGGATACGGGTAAATCCGATCGAAATCGTAGCGACCAACAAAAAGGTTGCTGGCGAAACTGCCGCGGTCCTCGAGCGGATCGCGCGCGGCTTCCGCCAATTCGAGCGCTTCCCGCTGCCCTTTCGCCATCTTCGACGTGTCGATAACGCCGGCAGCCGGCTTTTCTGGTTCGCCACCGGACTTCGCGCTGGTTTCCTCAGCGATTTGTTTTTCGGGCGCTTCGAGCGGGGATTTCATATCATCCGTTTGTCATTCCGAGCGGAGTCGAGGAATCTCTGGATTTAAGGGCGAGATCAGAGATGTCTCGACTTCGCTCGACATGAAAAGAATAGAAGCTCGGGTGGCTGTTAGTTTTAATAAAATTTCGTTCCATCGCCGGCGTGCTTTTTCAATATCTCGCACGGCGAAAATTTCTCCTCCGCCTGCGCCAGCCGTTCCAGCTCATCGACGACTTTCTTCAGTCCAAAGTGTTCCGCGAAACGTAATGGGCCACCTCGGAACGGCGCGAAACCGGTTCCCAAAATCATTCCGTAGTCTGCATCCTCGGGCGAACCGACGACTTTCTCTTCCACGCAGCGCGCAGCTTCATTGACCATCAGGAGGATTAATCGCTTCGCCAGCTCCTCTTCGTTCAACCCCGAAAGCGTTCGGGGATCGCGATGCCAGTCCGGAGGAATATTCGGCCCCTCGGCGCCTTCCGGCTCGCCGTGCAATGCACGACGCCACTGCGCGAGCGATTCGTTAGGCGTCTGCGCTTTACCCTCGTATTTGTAAAAACCGGCGCCTGCTTTGCGGCCACGCATCTGGCCGTCGCGCAGCCAAAGCAAGACCGAGGAAACGTGATCCCGCCGCCCGTACGCTTTTTCCAGTGTGTTGCCAATATCGATGGTAATATCGACGCCGATTTCATCGATCAATCGCAGCGGCCCCATCGGCATGCCCCATTGCACCAGCGCATTGTCAATCGTGGCAGCATCCGCGCCGCTCTCGAAAAGCTCAGCGGCATCAAGCAAATACGGAAACAAAACGCGGTTGACCAGGAAACCGGGATTGTCGCGTACAATCACCGGCAGTTTTCCAATTTGTCGTACAAAACCGAGGCTCCGATCGCGCGTCTCGTCTGATGTTTGTTTCGCAATTACAACTTCAACCAGTTTCATTCGGCTGACCGGATTGAAAAAATGAAGGCCAATCACGTGCTCAGGTGAAACGGTCGTGTCGGCGAGCCTGCCGACCGGAAGGGCCGATGTATTTGTGGCGACGATCGTTTTCGGGCCGGCCTGCATTCCGAGTTCACGAAAGATTTCTTTCTTTACCTCAAATTTTTCCGAGGCAGCCTCGATGATGAATTGCACGTCGCGCAATTCCATCGGCGCGGTGGAGGCGACAATCCGCGCGCGGCCTGCTTTCGCTTTCTCCTCAGTCATCAAACCACGCTTTACGGCATCTCCATAGGTTTTCTCAATGTTCGCGAGGCCGCGATCGACCTGCTCCCGCGCGATGTCGCGCAGAATCACGGTCACGCCGCGCGAACTAAGCCATTGCGCGATACCTGAGCCCATTACGCCGGCGCCGATCACTGCGGCGTGCACCACCTTCTCCAGCGGCGCTTTCGAAGTTCCTTTCTTGTACTTTTCAGCCAGGAAGAAATTGCGAATCAAGTTTTGTGTCGATTCCGATTTGCCAAGATCGACAATCGCATCCAGCTCCATCTGCAGCGATTGGTCTGGCGAAATCGATAAAGTCTTGTTGATGATTTCCCAGGCCCGTTCCGGTGCGGCGTTACCTCGTTGTTTTGGAGAACGGAGCTCCTGCGACGCCGGGCTCGCGGGAGCTCGCCCCTCCAATTTGCGTTTTCCGTCGTGCAACTTTTTCCGCGCCAGCTCGAGAAGTTTATCGCGTGGAGCGACTCCATCGATCAAGCCCAGCTTCCTGGCTTCCTGCGCCGAATAAAGTTTCCCCTTTGCAATCACTTCCGCCGCCTTCTCGACGCCAATTAGCCGCGGCAAACGGGTGCAACCGCCCCAGGCGGGAACAAGGCCCAGTGTCGTCTCGGGAAGTCCGATCCGCGTCGCCGGATCATCCGAAGCTATCCGATAGTCGCACGCCAGCGTTACTTCGTAGCCGCCACCAGCGGATGCGCCGTGTATTGCGGCGACAGTCGGGATTTTCAATCCTGCCAGCCGATTCAAAACCTGTTGCCCGTGAGCAATGAAGGCCCGCATGTCGCCGCTTTGGGCTTGTTGTAACAGCGTCTTTAAGTCAGCCCCTGCCACGAAAATGGATTTTTTTGCCGACGCGATGATCAAACCGCGCAACGAAGCATCGTTCTCAACAGAATCGAGATGTTCGTTCAACTCGTCGAGCGTAGCTGCGTCGAAGATGTTCGCGCCGGATTCAGGGCGATCGAAGACAAGCAGGCAAACGTGATCGTCGCCGATCTCGCGCCGGATCATTGGACCTGTAGCGACTGCGGGCATTACCCCCAATTTTGGAACGTTTCCGCCAAATGCCAAGCGGAGAAGCATTGCAGAATTGGAGTCATGGAGTTCGTGACATTACTCCATAACCCACCACTCCATTATTCCATTGCTGCTCCGTTGCTTTAGGCCAACGCGAATGTTAGAAACGCGACGTGGTTGGCAATCTTCTCGCGCCAGAAATCAAGAACATGATCGACGCCCGAAATTTCGGGGCGTTGCGGGAGCTGTTTCGTGAATGGCCACCAGCCGATGTCGCAGAAGTGATTCTCGATCTTCCCGAAGACGAACAGGTGATCATCTTTCGCGTCCTGCCAGCGGCGCTGGCCGCGGATGTCTTCGAATACATCGGAGTCGAGGAACAACAGAAATTGTTACGCGCGATGGCGCACGAGCAGGTCGTCGCCATTCTAAATGAGATGTCGCCGGACGATCGCACGGCGCTCCTGGAGGAATTGCCCAGCGCCGCGGCGCGCCAACTAATCCGCCTGCTCACGCCGGAAGAACGCCACGTGGCCACGGCGCTTCTGGGTTACCCGGAAGACAGCGTTGGACGTTTGATGACGCCGGACTTTGTCGCGGTGAAGGAGGATTGGACAGTGCAACACGTGCTCGACTACGTGCGCGAGTATGGCCGCGACACTGAGACGCTAAACTTCGTTTATGTGGTCGATGAGCGCGGCAAATTAATCGACGACGTGCGGATGCGTGAGTTCCTGCTCCGACCGCTTACAGCGAAGGTGAGCGATATTCGCGATCAGACCTTCGTGGCGTTGAACGTGACCGATTCGCGGCAGGACGCGCTGAATGTTTTCCGCAAGTACGATCGCGCCGCGTTACCCGTAGTCGATTCAAATGGTGTGCTGGTCGGAATCGTCACAAGCGACGACATGCTCGACGTAGCGGAGGAAGAAGCGACCGAAGACATCCAGAAACTCGGCGGTATGGAAGCGTTGGACGAACCGTACACAACCATTCCGCTTCTGCGGATGGTAAAGAAACGCGCGACCTGGCTGATCATCCTGTTTCTCGGCGAAATGCTGACCGCTACCGCGATGCAGGGTTATAACAGCGAGATCGAAAGGGCGGCCATTCTTGCGATGTTTTTGCCCTTGATCATTTCCAGTGGCGGTAACTCAGGATCGCAGGCGACGACGCTGGTCATTCGCGCGATGGCTCTCGGCGAATTGCGTCTGCGCGATTGGTGGCGCGTCGTCCGCAAGGAATTGCTGTCCGGATTTTCACTCGGTTTAATTCTTGGAACCATCGGTTTTTTCCGAATCACGCTATGGCAATACCTGCACATTTTTGATTACGGAAAATATCACTCGCTGGTTGCGTTAACTGTCGGGGCTGCGCTTGTGGGAGTGGTGCTATGGGGAACCCTGAGCGGCGCGATGCTTCCCTTCTTGCTGCGCCGTTGCGGACTCGATCCCGCGGCGTCATCAGCACCATTCGTCGCCACCCTGGTCGATGTAACGGGATTGGTAATCTATTTCAACGTCGCGTTATTCATCCTTCGCGGCACGCTGCTGTAGCCGGTATAGGCGATCGCAGTGTTGGCTCTGGCAAGAAACAGGCTGGCCGAGATCAACGCTCTCGGCTACAACTGAACAAGCTCATGTTGTCGATCCAAAAAATCTTCGGACGCGACGAAAAGTTCTATGATTTACTGGAGAAAAGCGCGGAGGAGGCAGATGCGAGCGTGCATCATTTGATCGCGTTGCTGGAACGCCTCGAACAACACGAGTCGCCACAGAGCCTTGAACAATTCATCCTGAGCCGGCGCAAGGACAAGGAAATCACACAGGAGCTGACCGAGCAGCTTTGCAAAGTCTTCATCACACCTTTTGAACGTGAAGACATTCAGGCTCTAGCCGGCGCCCTGTATAAGATACCGAAGACCGTGGAGAAGATTGGCGAGCGCGTCTTGATCTGTCCGGAGGACTTGCATGGCCGCGATTTTCGCAAACAGGTCGAGCTCCTCGATCAAGCGGCGGAAACAGTTATGGCGATGGTAAAACAATTACGCAAGGGCACGGACGCGGCGACCGCGCGCGAGATGAATGCAAGGCTCCAGTCGATTGAGGGCGAGGCTGACAAACTCGAGCTCGATCTATTGCGCGACCTTTACCAGGGCGATTACGAAGCGAAACAGGTGATTTTTCTGCGCGATCTGTTCGCATTGATCGAAAAGGTCATCGACCGTTGCCGCGATGCAGGAAACATCGTCCTTGAAGTGGCGCTGAAGTATTCGTAGCCCGCTGCCCACTGCGGCTATGTTTACGTTTCTCATCGTCGTAGTCGCAGCGATCATCTTCGAATACAGCAACGGCTTTCACGACGCCGCCAACGCGATCGCGACGGTCGTCTCGACCAAAGTACTCACGCCGCGCCAGGCCATTGCGATGGCGGCATTCTTCAATCTCACAGGCGCTCTCCTTGGCGGCGCGGTGGCCTCGACGATCGGCAAAGGCCTTGTGGACACGAACGTTGTCACAATGCCCACAGTGCTTGCTGCTGTCGTCGCTGCGTTCGTGTGGAACATCACCACGTGGTGGTTCGGTTTGCCTTCGAGCTCGAGTCACGCGCTCATCGGCGGACTTTGCGGGGCGGCGCTTGCGACGGCGCGCGGCGATTGGTCAGTAATAAAGTGGAACGCTGGCATCTGGCCGAAAGTCGTTGTGCCAATGATCACCTCGCCACTTGCTGGCTTTATTTTTGGCGGGCTACTGATGTTCTTGCTTTTCGCAGCGCTTCATCGCTTCACGCCACACTTCGTGAACACGCTCTTTGGCAAACTGCAAATCTTCAGCGCAGCGTGGATGGCTCATAGCCACGGTTCAAATGACGCGCAAAAGACGATGGGTATCATTGCGCTCGCGCTTTTCACCGGCACCAAAGCCGGTAGCTTCGATCACTTGCCCGGCTCACTCGCTTTTCTTAAGACTCCGACCTTCGTCCTGCCGATCTGGGTCGTGGCTGTCTGCGCGTTAACGATGGCCGTTGGGACCGCCGCGGGCGGCTGGCGCATCATTCGCACGCTGGGCCACCAAATGGTGAAGTTGCAGCCAGTGAACGGATTCGCCGCCGAGACAACCGCTGCAGTAATTATCCAAGCCGCGAGCTACTACGGAATTCCGCTCTCAACCACACACGTAATCACAACATCGATCATGGGCGTAGGCGCAGTGAAACGTTTCAGCGGAATGCGATGGACAGTCGTCGAGCGAATCATATGGGCCTGGCTATTTACCCTGCCAGCAAGTGGAATCGTTGGTTACGCCCTCGAGCGTGCCGCGGCTGCGTTGTTATCCTGAGCGCAAGCGAAGGACTCTCAAAAAAATCGAGGGTCACGCTGAGACATTTATGTGACCCATCACCCTGTGTGAGGTCCCTCATCGTCTGCGCGACTCGGGATGACAACGCATTCAACGCTCACTCAATCCGCGGACAAATCGGCAACTGCCTGGGCAACGCCACACCACGGAGCAGACGCCTTCATCGAAATCCACACGCAGATCGGATCTGTTGCTACAACTTATCTAGATCTTCGATGACTTTCTCCATTCCGCTAACCACAAGCGCAAACCGATCGTAGTCGAGTCGTTAGCTGAATGATAGTACGGATATCGAAAGGGCGCCGTGTCGGTGACCATGATGCCGGGATAACCGTGTCGCCAGAATGACCATTGATCCGACCAACTGACGCCTGGAACGAATGAGGGAAGCGCTGCGCCTTCGGATGGAATCTTTGCGTGTTTGCGGAAAAGCGAAACGATACGACGGAGCAACGTGCGTGAATGAACGTTGCTGACGAATCCGATAAAGTTACCGACGTTTGGATAAAACGCGCCCAATACCCGCGACGGATAGGTTTGCGAATTGGGTGCATCGGAAAAATAGCCGATCGTTTCGAGGCTGATCATGGCGGAGATCTTGTCGCCGCGCGCTTTGCATCTACCGGCGTAAATGTTGCTTCCCATTTCATCCAATAAGAAATAAGGCGGCTCTTCGTTCACGAACGCGACAAAGCGCATCGTGTGCTGCGTCTTTCTGTTGGCAAAGCGTCGCGCCAAAGCCAGCGTCGCAGCAACACCGCTGCCGTTGTCATTGGCGCCTGGCGAACCAAATACTGAGTCGTAATGCGCGCCGATTAGAAGAACCTCTGGACGAGTTCCGGGTATCTCGGCTTCGATGTTGTGACAGGCTTGGCCGCGCAGTTCATAACTGTCTCGCCGCGGATGAAGACCAGCTTGTGAAAAGGAGTTCTCGATAAAATCGGCAGCGGCGTTGAGCTGCGCGTAGTGCCACATATTTCGCTCGCCAATTTCTCCGGCGAGTTTTTGCACATCGGCACGAAGCTCTTCGCGTAGCGTAAATTCATCAGACGACAACGGCGCAGCCTTCGAAATATTTTTGCCGGGCATCCTCATTCCGAACCACCAGAGTAACGCCAAAATCGCTGCGACAGCGATTGTAATGCGCAGGGCGCTTACGAAAAGTTTTGAGAGAGCAGCTGACCGCACGAGCAGTATTTCCTAACGGTAGGGACGGATCGCCGAGCCGTCCGTCCGTCGACGCGCTCTACCAATTATTCGAATGTTACGCGATCTTTTTTCGAAATCGCAAGGCGCAGAGAGCAAAAAGCAAGTTCGACATCAGAATGAGAACGACGAGATTCTGCCAGTATTCGAAGAGATTTGCGCCGCGCAGAATGATGGCGCGCATGAGCGCGATAAAATAGGTCGTGGGAAAGAGTGTGCCAAGCGCATAAAAAATCCACGGCATCGTTTCACGTGGAAAAATGAAACCGGAAAAGAAAACGCTCGGCAACAGAAACACCATCGACATTTGCAGCGCTTGCATCTGGTTTTCAGCATAGGTCCCTACGAGCAAACCGAGGCTCAGCAACGCAAAGACATAGACCAACGTTGAAAACAGCATCGCTACGATATTGCCCTCGATGGGGACGAAAAATACAAACCGCATAACAAGAAAGAGGACCACCGCCATGGCCATTCCGATGCACAAATACGGCACGAGCTTACCGAGCATCAGGCCCGCGCTACTCAAGGGACTAACGAGTAATTGCTCCAGTGTCCCGCGCTCTCGCTCACGCACAAGGGCCATGGCAGTAGCGACTGTCGTTCCGATTTGCAAGACGATCCCAATCACACCCGGCACATAAAAATTCGGGGCGCGCATTGCCGGGTTGTAAAGCATCTGGGGGCGAATATCGATCGGCACTCCCTGGCGGCCGGTCTCACGCAAAAGCGATTCCACGGATTGGGTCAATGCCACGCCGAGGCCCGTGTTAAGGGCTTGGAGAGCTGTTGTGGAATTGGATCCGTCGACAAGCAATTGCACCTGCGCGGAGTGGCCTGCGTTAAGGTCGCGGGTGAAGTTTGGCGGAATGTCTAGCGCAGCGTAGGCGCGGCCCTTGCGCATTTCGCTCTTCAGTTGCTCCAAACTTTGCACTTCACCAACCACACGAAACGTCTCTGTATTCACGAAGCGATCGATCAACAGACGACTCTCCACCGTGCGGTCTTCGTTCAGAATAAGCATCGCCATGTGTTTTACGTCGTTGTCCAGCGCATAACCGAACGCGACCATCTCGATCAACGGCGGAAAAAACATGAAGAAAAGCGTCATCGGATCGCGCCAAACGATGATGAATTCTTTGAACAAAATTGCGCCGAGCCCGCGAAAGAATTTGTGTTTCATGTGTTTTCTTTGGTCATCCCGAGCGAAGCGAGGGACCTCCCATATGCTGAAAAAGCATCGGCGATAAATCCGCCCACTTAGGATTCATCGTTTCCACAAGTGCATTTTTCTTTTCGCGCCGCCAACCTTTGATCTCTTTTTCCCGCGCGATCGCGTCGCGCGGATCATTGAAGCGTTCGTAATAGATCAGCCGGTTAACCTTATAG
>Ga0209801_1002626_pt1 | contig 10450 bp, 8 predicted proteins | sample GraSoiAngelo_127_FD_185884 | JGI IMG/M metagenome (GOLD analysis project Ga0209801, IMG submission 185884) | Grasslands soil microbial communities from the Angelo Coastal Reserve, California, USA - 14_0927_09_40cm (SPAdes) (version 2) | ecosystem: Environmental > Terrestrial > Soil > Grasslands ... | reverse complement strand
TATGATTGGTCCGATGTTGTAGTCGTCCCTACGATCACGCCTGAACCCTTTGGCAGGGTCGCCGTGGAGGCTATGAGTAGGGGCAGGCCGGTCATCGGAACCGCCACCGGTGGATTGACCGAGATAATAGACGATGGACGAACAGGCTACCATGTCCCGCCTGCCACGCCATCTGCGATCGCCGAGAAACTACTCATCTTCCAAAATCGTCGAGAGCTGGTGGAAGAAATGGGAACTCGAGGACTCGAGAGATGCAAGATGCTTTTTGACCAGTCACTGATCACAAGTCAAGTGTTCGATGTCTACCGTAGTCTAGTCCCCGCGTGAACAGGTTGGCAAACTAGAATTTTGCTACTAAGACTCTACTCCTCTTCCAAATGTCCAGACAAAACTGACAGGGATCGGGCTTGAAGATACTTAACATCTACCCTCGCTTCGTCGAAATTGGCTTAGATTCGTCCCTCATGTTATTTGGACCGAGAGAATTTATGTCAGATGACCCTATCAAGCCGACGCTCGTAGCGAAGTCATTTCCACTAATTTACTCCATTAACTCAGGCTTTGATCCTATTCCAACTGATATTCGTTTCTCGAGGGTCCTCGATGGCAATGATATTGTCCACTTACATGGTTTTGGGGCCGACTTGTTAGGACTGTTGTCATTCTTAACGAGACTCAAGAATAAGCGATTGAAACTTCTTGTCACTGATTATGGATGGAATGGACTAACACTCATCCGCATTCTGAGAAAATTGCCGGTCTTGAGCAGATTGGGAAATTTCCAGCTCCTGCCATTGACACGTTTCTCATTCTCTCGATACAGAGCGTACGTCAAAGTGTACGACCCTATTTATGGCGGCGTTGATACAAAATTCTTCAGACCTGTCGATATCAAGAGGCGGAACAGTGTGATATTCTCAGGGCGAATTGCTCCACATAAGGGGATTGAGAATTTGGTGAAAGCCGTTTCCCAGATACAGAGAATGCCAGATCTTATCATAACGGGCCCTGTAATCGACCACAACTACTACTCGTTCTTACGAGACTTGGTTAAGAAAGTCTCTGTCAATGCCGACTTTCCCGGGCCTATCTCCGACGATCAGCTCGTGCGTTATTATTCATCATCCATGGCACTCGTATTGCCTTCAGTGTATTTCGACATGTATGGCAAGTACCACCCACAGCCCGAACTATTCGGTCTGGTCCTTGCAGAGGCAATGGCATGTCAGTTACCGGTCATAGCAAGTAGAGTTGGCGGGATTCCTGAAATCATACGAAACGGCGTGACTGGTTTCCTAACAGAGCCCGGAAATGTGTCTGAATTAAGGGACAAATTAGAACTTCTCCTTGACGATACGACCACGCGTGAAGCCTTAGGCCTGGCTGGGAGGCAAGAGGTTCTTGAGAAATTCACTTGGCATCACGTTGCTCGACGGTGCCTTGTTGCCTATGAGGACGCGTTATCATGACGAGTCCATATCAGAAGGCATATCACAAGATCAAGGCTCGGAGAGAGCAGATAAAGCCTCAACCCGTTTGGGGGTCTTGGGGGCGATTTTACGATCGAATCTTTAGCCTTCAGGGAAAGCGCGTACTCGATTTCGGCTCGGATGTGGATGCTCCACTCTACCAGAAGTTCCAACGAGACAACGCAGGAAAGGATGGAAAATACATGGGATACGATATCAGCGAGGATGCAATCTCATGGTTGAAAGGGCACGACTATTACTACGACTTCTACAACGATAATGCTCTACTTGGGTCGTTTGACATCATAATAGCCTCGGAGGTCTACGAGCATCTCACCGAGCCAGAGAGGCAACATTTCCTCTCCCGAGCGCATGAATTGCTCTGCAGATCCGGTAGCCTAATCATCGATATTCCGTATATTTCAAACCTAAACCTCATAGAATTCTTCAAGAGGGACAGATCACACAAACCTGTAGCACTTGAGGATGAGGCATCGTACTTCGAAACATTCGGTTTCAAGGTTCAGTTGTATATCGGAGGCCGAACCGCGCCCTACAGGCCCTTCCTCTGGAGTCTCTGGCGTTTCATGGCAAACCTAGCTTTAGGCTTCTATCCGTTTCACGTGGCGTTGTTATACGCGACAAAGATCAGTTAGGCGAGAGACAGCGCAACATCTCTGGATTACTCTCATTCGCGCTTGGCGCCGCGTCGTCCAGATTGGACCCGCGGGTCGAAAGGGTGCGCGTCATCTCTGGGATCTCATTACGCAAGCATGGAACCATTTCATCCGACCGCGACTCGTAAGTCAGAAAACGCTTATTCAACTTCTATTCCCCGGCATCGCACTAGTCGCTTCAATCGTTCTCCTTTCCCCGTTGCTAATACCGCAGGGGCTCCCTTACTACGGTGACGAAACGTACTATATTCCATGGACCCTCGGCACGCTCTCAAGCTACAATCTCCAAATCTGGACCCCCGGCAACGGACCTTCGACAGGAGTGCTATCCCTCTTTCCCACGATGCTGCTTGTTGGATTGAGGGGGATTCTGGGTCAAGAACTCGGTGTCAAGGGCTACCTTCTCCTGTTAGCTTGGCTGACCGCCATCATCCCTTATGCTGCAACCAAGCAACTCCTCAGACACTGGAAGTTCGTACTTGACCCCCTCAGACTTGAGCTTGCGTCGGGGGTGAGCGGCCTGGTTTGCCTGTTGTTTTTCAGCAATCAGGCTATCGTGGCAGGCTCGAACAGTTTCGTGTGGAACTACGCCATGTTCCCTCTCCTGGCATCATCTCTCATGATATTCATGGACACCGGGACGATACGCCAACTGCTCATCTTTGGTATATCTTCGGCGGTTGCCAGTCCCCAACCATTCTGGCCGTATCTTGTTGGAATAGTCGGGCTGATCTACCTGATTTTCTCACTGGTGCGAAGGATTTCCAACCCCCACAGGGTGAAACTGGTCAAGAATTCGTTGCTGGCAGTCGCGACCGGACTCGGGTTCAACGCTTTCTGGATTGTGCCGACTGCTGCGGGTTACCTCTTTCAGGCAGGAGGCTCGACCTTTCAACTCTACGGCGCTCAGGGAGCGGTCAGCCTCGGTGATCTTAGCTTTCTCAGCTTCTGGAGCTTTCAGGACGTTCTGTTGCTAGGTGAAAGTGCACACTATTTCTTTTGGGACCATCCCCAGACTTACACACTGTTTAGCATCATTATTCCCCTAGTCGCCGTGACCTCAGTTCTCGCGTATCGCAGAAATCGCGCGGTCTTCTTTGTCGGGGCAGTTCTGATTGTAGGAGCACTTGCCACTGCTGGCGTTAATGAACCCATTGGAGTCCTCTACTACCTACTCACAAGCTACCTTCCATACGGTGCCGCGGCCATTCTGAGAAATCCTACGAAATTTGTCCCCATCGTGACGTTCGCATATGGACTACTTCTCGGCTTGGGGGTGATCGCGGTAAGTTCCTCACTATCCTCGAGAAGATTCTCCCTCCTGATCTCGAGTAGAAATCTCGTCCGGCACTCGATTGTTCTCACCCTCGTTTTCTTAATCCTCGCGCCGATAACATACGGAACCTTGCTCGACCTTCAGGGATACACCTGGCCGCGCTACAGCCCCTCGAACATTCCGGAACAATATGGACAGCTAAACAACTGGCTCACAGCGCAGCCAGGAGACTACAAAGTCATGTGGATCCCTGCTGCTGGAGCTTATGACTGGAAGCCGTACGCCATAACTGCGTTTCCAGACTTGTTGTCATCAAAACCTACCGTACCATTCACCAGTATCTACCCAAATCCGCTTGGGTCAACATACAACATTGGAAAGATTCTGGCCTTCATGGGAGTGAAGTATGTCGTATACCATGGTGATTCGATCAATTATCCCAACGACCAGATACTGCAAACCTTACTCGCACAACGAGATCTTGCAACGGTCGAATCCCTCAATGGCACTATCTCCCCAAAAGACGATTCTCATACACCCCTTCCCATTGACGCCCCGGGAACCGATTTCACGAACAGACCCTTCCACCTGTCAAACGTCACCCTACCCAGAGGTCAAGATAACCTCACTATGAGCTACACGATACCAAAAACAGTAATAGACCAAGGGTATACGAGTGGACAATTCGCCGATTACTTTAGCATCGGGCTTTATGGATTTCCTGCTGGGAGCGTCGACTTCTCGAACCAGATCTTTTTTGCCACGGTCGCCCATCAAGACATGATAAATGCGACGAGTGGGTACGTGTCCTTCAATGTGACCTCGTCTCTAAACTATCCAAGTACTTCAATCGACCTCTACGCCAACTTTTATGATGGCGGCTACAGACCTTTAACACCGATCTACTTCATCGACAGACTTACACTCGTTCCAAATCAGGTGACAAACCGCTATTTCATCTTTGAAAACACAGATTTCGATGGAACGGTTTTCTCCCAAAACGTGAATATTGCGAACAATGCGAACATGACGGAACTCCTAATCAGCAATGCCAGTATTGTGTCATCTCCTTCAGCCAATCTGACCAGTTATCAACAAACGAGTGGAGTCGAAGCTAGAGTAACTTTTCAAGCCTCAGCACCTTTCGTCATGATTCTTACCGAACCATTTGACAGACTTTGGAGAGCGTATATTGGCAGCAGTGAAATCCAGCCGACACCAATTTACGGCTTAGTCAACGGTTTCTTGGTAAACCAAACGGGAACTCTAAACATCAGAGTCTACTATCCTCTGCAAACCTACCTTTACGTTGGGATGGCGCTTTCGGCCGCAAGCCTTTCTTTGTTCCTGCTAGCCATCGTTTTGGTGTGGAGAAAGAGCAGACCAAAGACCACTGCTTCACTAGAGAAGACCTTGTCCGTGCCAGTCCCGACACAGCTGTTTGACCAGCTACAGCCGAGGGCGTTCGGGAAGTCGAAGGCCCCTAATAGCTGAACGGCGACGTCAAAGACTTTGTTAGCATCCAAACTCATATCGGCAATCCACGACCCGATTTGAGGGGCTGTGCTCATTGACACGTCATAGTTTAGACGCTGGACCTGTAATCACACTCACTGTAGACGATTGTTGGAAAACACATACACACTCATTCAATCAGGCGTTTGATTCAACGTCCCTTCGAGGCGTGTTCTATGTCATAGCAGGATTTGTGGGAAGAGAAGTTAACGGCTTTGAGTTTGTCGAATGGGATGCGCTTCGCCAGATGTCAAAACAGGGTCACGAAATAGGGTCGCATTCGTTCATGCATGGAAGATCAATGTTGGACCTTAGAACGAAAGCCGTTCAACTATTTCGCTTGGTGAGAAGCAAAGGTCTGGCACGTTCTGTGAGGCTCACCCGCGCTCTTCTAGGGTTGGCTGAAGAGTATCCAGGAACGCATTTGCCACCGGAGGAGGAAGTTGCAATGTCGAAGAGGGTAATTGAGAAGGAACTGGGGAGACCCTGTAAGAGTTACTCTTACCCGGGAGGAGAACCAACTCCGGAGCTCATGAACCTTGCGAGAGACACAGGTTACACATCGGCGAGAACGTCCAGGGTTCAATCACTCTCGTCACTTCGAACCCTACAGACTCCGATGCCAAGTGTGGGACGCATGGACGACCGCAAGAATTGCTGACAAATGGGTAGACAAGGCCATAAACCAGAATCTTTGGCTAATCGAAGTCTTTCATGCGATGAATCTGCGCCACTACCCATACAGTTGCTCTGAGTCTGCCCTAAAGGAACACCTTTCGCACATTCGTTCAAAGCAGGGAGAAATCGACAATTTGACTGTCAGCGAGACTATTGAACAGATTCAGGAAATCTACCGAGCGGATCACCATTCAAACAGTTTCCTGAAGCGAGCGACCAGTTTAACTGAAGGTTGATGCAGGGGTTAATGAAGGACACTTCTAATGGGTCCTAGTACGCTCCTCGCTCCTACAGCTGACCAACGCTCGGATCGCGGGAGCAAGGGTGGATCACCAGGGCATCCACTCGTGTCCGTAATAATTCCAACGAAGAACTCAGAACGAACAATTCGTTCATGTCTCGAGAGCGTTTGCGCTCAAACCTATAGGAACTTCGAGATCGTGGTGGTAGACAATTTCTCTGTCGATTCGACGGTACGAATAGCCAAGGAATACGCTGACCTAGTCCTTCTGGCAGGTCCTGAGAGGACTAGCCAAGTGAAGCTGGGAGCTGCCAATAGCAAAGGCGATTTCATCTACAAGATCGATTCTGACTTCGTGCTTGAACCTTTCGTACTTGAGAAGGCTGTCAGAGTTGCCTTAGACCAGAAGGCTGTTGGAGTTGTGATTCCAAACCTATCATACCCGAAGACAAGTTTCTGGTCCGAAGTACGTTTCTTCGAGCGTCTGTCCTATGTCGGCTCAAAGCAGATTGAAGCCGCGCGCTTCATCAGACACGACGTGTACAATGCCGTGGGAGGCCACGACGGAACCCTAGTGGCTTACGAAGAGCACGATCTTCACAACAAGGTATCGAGGCTAGGCAAGATTGCCCGTATCGAAGGCGCTGCCGAGTGGCACATCGGCGAACCGAAAAAACTCGCCGAAATCGTGACAACGAGCTGGTACTACGGGAAGACCGCGATTCGGTACGTCAGGCTATATCCTCACATTGCTGCAACTCAGATTCTTCCAGTCCGCAAATCTCTTTTCAATCAAAGAATGGTGTTCCTGCATAGGCCCAAGCTATTGCTGGGACTCATGGTCTACGAGACAGCAAAATATCTCTCCGGTTTTCTCGGGCTTCTAGCTCAACTCACCTGGCCCTTCTCTCCACCCTTCCGTCAAACCGCCCAAAGCCCAACAATCATCAACCACCCGTTGTATGCGGTATCATCGGTTCACGATGAGTTGCTTTTCAGAGAACCGCCTCACTTATTTGGAATCACGATAATCATTCCTACCTACAACTCTGGAGTGACATTGGCTCGTTGTCTGGAGTCGGTAAGAAGCCAAAGCCACGGCCCTAAGTCTGTTATTGTGGTAGATCGATTCAGCGCAGATGGTACTTCGGAGGTTGCAATGACTGAGGGCGCAAAGCTGATTGAAACGGGAGTAAACCGTAGTCTAGCCAGAAATATCGGACTGGAAAAATCATCATCGGACGGTGTCCTCTTTGTGGATTCAGATATGATATTGCCACCATCGTTGATAGAAGAGTGCGAGACTGGACTAGGCAAATATCACGCCCTCATTATCCCCGAAATATCGGTAGGAAGAGGATTCTGGGCTGAGTGCAAGGCCGCTGAAAGAAAGACGTACATTCACAACGAGATGATCGAAGCTGCCCGCTGTTTTCGGAGAGACGCCCTTCTCTCACTTGGCGGATACAATCCGCGATTAGAAGCCGGGGAGGATTGGGATCTGCAGAAACGTGCAAGAGCTGCGGGTCTAGCTGTTGGCCGAACAGTCGCTGAAATCGAACACGACGAGGGGACACCAACTCTGTTATCTTTGCTCAGGAAGAAATACTTCTATGGCAAGGTGTTTGGCATCTACTTGGCCACAAACCCCTACGAAGGAGTAAGACAGCTTAACCCGTTTCGACGCATACTCGTTCCCACACTCGCAACGCTTCCGACCGACCTTGTGCATGGCGTGGGAATACTAATCCTAAGAACGCTCGAATTCGCAGCCGCAGGCCTAGGCCATGTTAGCAGAATCTTTCGGAAAGGAAACTGAAGACGGAATGAAGAAGTATTGGCTGCCCCTGAACACATCGGCATGAATTGGGAGAACGATTACTTCCGTTTAGGTAGATCAAATGATCTCGGGAAAATTGTACATGGCTTTAGAAAGCCCCTGGCAGATAACGCGAAGCCCCTATTACGCGGGAAACCGATTAGCACATTAGAATGACTCTGGGGTACGGGCCGCTTCTACGGTTCGGCAGGCTTCAATTTCGCCTTGGCAGCGCAGGGAATGTGCCTGCGTTTCATGAAATCTTCTTTCAGGGAGACTACAGAAGCCTCACGATTCACCCCAATGACATCGTTCTAGATGCGGGGGCTAACGCGGGCCTCTTTTCGATTTGGGCAGCCCCGAGGTGTCGTAGCGTCATCTCCGTGGAACCAGCACCGGAAACCTTCGGTCTCCTGAATCTGAACAAGCGGATTAACAAGGCTACCAATGTATTTCCCATCAACAAGGCTCTCTCAGACCACGACGGGTATGTCACTATGCGAGGCGACGGAGCCACGTTCAAGATCGAACAGCAAGGAATTATGATACCTTCAACTACCATAGACTCTCTCTTAGCCGACCTCGACGTCTCTGTCGACGTTGTGAAGATGGACGTTGAAGGAGCTGAAAGATTGTGCTTGCCTGGCTCCTACTTGGAGCACGTTAGAGAGATCGTCGTCGAAACCCACGGCACTGAGGACAGTGTAGTCAGAATTCTCGAGAAATATGATTTTAAGACGAGCAAGATCAGTTTCAGAGTACCCCGGACAGTTGTTAACATTCTAAGGCAGCTTCCCTATTTTGTCGGTGCAGAGCTTGCGACTAACTTTATGATATCCCGCTCGACTCTGAGGGCATTTATGAAGCACGAACATCTTCTTCTTCGGGAGAGACAGCCACAGTTCCAGATAATCTACGGGCGCAGATCCTGAGTACAGGCTAGAGCCCTTTCCAGATGAGAAAACTTTGAGATTTCTCGCGGTTACAGTAGCGCAGCGACCTGCCACTCTTAACTATGATGAGATGCCCTTCTATTGCCATACCCACGAACCTGTGTACTTCAGCAGGGATCAGAAAAGGGAGAGATTTGAGAAACTCGTCCGATGGTGGAACGATGGGCACAAACTTGCAATGGAATACTATCCTGAAGCAACGCACTTCATGGATGTTGGAACCTATTATCTAGGTCAGACGAAAAGTCTCCGACAGCTCGTTCTGAGATACGAAAGACTGCAATGCCCAGAGATAATTCTCGCTGGAAACGTCCTGTATAGGAAGAACCTGGGTCCTTTCCAGCTCCGTGGTACATATGATACCTTGGGATTCCCGGAATTGGTTGAGCTATTTGGCGTAGGCCTCAAATGGTCTAGGTCTGGAAATCGACTTGTCCAGTTGAACTATGTGTCTCAACCTTTTATCTATCCAGTCGAATACTGGCAAAAGCATCCATTTCACGTAAGAACAGGCATTGAGAAGGATGAGGATATCCCCATCTGGTACATGGACTTTTGCGACGAATCAGGAGCACCCGTTTTTGTGGACTTGGGAATAAGATTCTACCGCGATGAAACTAACAGCGATGTAATCGTGAACCTGACAAAAAGAATACGAATATACGCAGGCCAGAAAATGAAAGCTAGCAGATCTAGGAACTGAGTCGAGACCGTCTGTCACACGCTTATGGTTCAATGTGCTAACCGCCCCCATTCAACGTAGATGTTTGGAATATTGAGCCGAGCTTGGGACCCCTCCGCTATCATTGCAAGTCAGGAGACTGACGATTCGGAATGAAGATTGCGATAGGGCCTTATGGAGGAGGCTCGGGGATCTCTACGTACACTTCGGAGTTATGCAAAGCCTTAGCGACGATACGACATGACCTTGACATTACACTACTGACCTGGCAGGGAATCGATTATCCTGACGCAAAATTTCCTACTCTGACTCTTCCAAAGAACGCCTTTCTCGGAATGTCAGACTTCACAGGCGGCCCTTTTGCCAAGGTCTTCGGCGCCACAAGGGTGGTTCGCCAGAAGATGAAGGATTTCGACCTAGTGCACTTCCCAGATTCGACCTACGCGGCGTTCATCAGGCATCCCAGACTCGTCCTGACGATGTGGGGATACTTTAGTTGGAGACTTCTCCCAAGATGGTACGCTGAAAGATTCGGATTCCCAATCAACATACCTGGCACTGCTGCGGCTATCGAGTTCATGGCGATGAACACGCTAGCTCTACGGACAGCCAGAGTGATCATATCACTCCTGCCGCTCAGATACATACCAAAAAGGCACATTCGCGGGAACATGTTCTACATTCCTCCGCCACTCGCTCTATCGGAAGCTTCAAACTCGGGCGCTAGTCTAAATGAATCCGTCATAAGGACCGAGAGTGCAGATATTGTATTCATTTTCGGTTCTCGCGACCTGTCTATCAAGGGAAAAGGCGCGCAGCTCGCGATTGACGCATTCACGAAGCTTCTCCTTCGTGATAAGACTCGAGCGGTTCTCTTCATGGTTGGTGGGAAGAAGGATGCGCTCAGTGTTCCTAACGCTGTCAGGGACAACGTCATTTTCACGGGATTTCTGGATAGACGTGATTATTTGCGGCTCTTGGGTCCAGGCCGATGCTTTCTGGCCCTCTCTCACGGAGAAGAACTCGACTATGCTTGTCTCGAAGCGATGGCGGCTGGCTGCGCAGTCATAGTATCGCCTATTCCGGCTCATTACATGGTTAGAGACCATGAGACAGGAAGAGTCGTTTCGAGGAATGCCG
>Ga0209801_1002619_pt1 | contig 10464 bp, 10 predicted proteins | sample GraSoiAngelo_127_FD_185884 | JGI IMG/M metagenome (GOLD analysis project Ga0209801, IMG submission 185884) | Grasslands soil microbial communities from the Angelo Coastal Reserve, California, USA - 14_0927_09_40cm (SPAdes) (version 2) | ecosystem: Environmental > Terrestrial > Soil > Grasslands ... | reverse complement strand
TTATTCACCATCACGATGAAGTCCGTGATTGCCGGCGAATATACCGCCCCTCCCGCGCACGGCCCCATAATCGCCGAAATCTGCGGAATCACGCCGCTGTAAAGCGTGTTCCGCAGAAAAATATCCGCGTAGCCCGCCAGCGACATCACGCCTTCCTGAATCCGTGCCCCGCCGGAGTCATTCAGCCCAATGAACGGCGCACCCATCTTCGCCGCCAGATCCATGATCTTCACGATCTTTGCCGCGTTCGCCTCCGACAAAGACCCTCCGAATACCGTGAAATCCTGCGCGAAAACAAACACCAGCCGCCCTTCAATCCGTCCATAGCCCGTGATGAACCCATCGCCGTAATACTTCTGCTCCTCCATGCCAAAATCGTGCGAACGATGCGTCACCAGCTTGTCAGTCTCCTCGAACGTGCCCTCATCGAGCAGAAACTCGATACGCTCACGGGCGTTCATCTTGCCTTCTTTATGCTGCCGCTCGCGCCGCAGCGTGCCGCCGCCTTCTTCGGCGAGACGGTCGCGTTTCTTCAGTTCCTGAAGCTTTTGTTCGAGGTTCATGGTGGAGAGATTATAGGCGAGGAATTGCAGTCGTTGATGGAGGACGGGCGGGCGTCTCACCCGTTTCCTTCTATCCGCGAACGATGCGCGGCCGGGGACGCACGCGCCTACATCGTTCTAAGTTACTCCATGGTCGATCCCAGCGGCTGATACTTATACTTCTTGCCATCCCAAAAGATTGCGGAAACTGTCCCTTCGCCCTCCCGCGCTTCCTCGGCATAAATCGCCATTACGGTTTTCTTGCGCACGGTCAGCTTCTTCACCGCAAGCTGCTTAAAGGGGAGATTGATGACAATAAACTTAGTTTTGGGCTCGGCCGTACGCCAGCCGTCCGCCCCTGCGCCGTGAATGATCAGCAATGCCAGGCCACGCCGTTGCGGATCTTCTGGTGCGAACTTTGTTGTAACCTTGGGATCGCCGTACCCGAAAAACGCATCGTACGGATCGATCACCTTGTAATTGCGTTCGGCCTCATCCATCAGCGGGTCGGCGCAGCGCGCCACAATCACAACGTCTTCCACGCCATCGCCGTTCAAATCCGCCGTCATCGGCTGCGGACCCGGTACCAGCTTGCAACTTGATCCAAACTGCTTCTGCACAAAGTCATTGTCCACAGCTTGCGCAGGTTTTGTGGTCTGAGAAAATGCGCTGGATAAAGGATACGCAATGACAAGAAGAATGCAGATGCGAAGGAACATGGTTCTACTCTAGCCGAGTTCCTCCCCTGCGCGACAGATACCGAATAGGTGCGGCCATCTGCATCCCGCAGCTCATGCACCCAACGCGCGCTTGATTGCCCCGGTGATCTCCTGCGCCAAACTCAGCATCTTCTTTTCCGATTCGGCTTCCACCATTACGCGCGCCAAGGCTTCCGTTCCTGAATACCGCACCACCACGCGCCCATTCCCATCAAGTTCGCGTTGGGCGGATGTAATGACCCGCTGGATGTCCGGGACCTGCGCAAACGGCACTTTCTCGCGCACCCGCACGTTCTGAATCGTCTGCGGAAAAACCTTGAGATCAGCAATCAGTTCCGCCAGCGTCTTCCCGCTCCGCACCATGATCTCCATTACGCGCAGAGCTGTCAGCAGCCCGTCACCCGTTGTAGCCTCGCCATCACGAAAAATTACGTGTCCAGATTGTTCGCCGCCCAGTGTTGCGCCACTTTTCAGCATCTCTTCAAGGACATACTTGTCACCGACGTTCGCCCGCACCATCTGAACGCCGGAGTTGCGCAGCGCAATCTCCAGCCCCATGTTAGACATAGTTGTCGCCACGACAGTCGACCCTTTGAGCACTCCGCGAGACTTCATATCTCGAGCGGCAAGCAGAAGCACGCCATCTCCGTCCACAACCCGCCCGGCCGCATCGCTGAACAACGCGCGATCCGCATCGCCATCGAAGGTTACGCCAAGATCAAATTGCCCCCTCTCCGTCAGCGCGCGAGCTACCATCTCCGGATGCAGCGCACCGCAATTTTCGTTGATGTTCCTGCCGTCCGGAGCGGCATTGATGAATGTTGCCTGAATGCCGCAAGTGCGAAACAACTCCGGTGCTTCCGCCGTAGCGGCTCCGTTAGCACAGTCCACCAGGACTCGCAACCGGCTCAGGTCAGCGTGAACATTCGCCGCCAGCCATTCGATGTATGCCCTTCGCAGCGCCGCTTCACCAGGCAAGCTGGACGTGAGAGTGCCTCCTCCCTCGGCATGTTTCTGCGGATTTTTCAGTAGCCCAAAAATTTCCTGTTCAATCGCCAGCTCGTGCGAATCCGGCAGCTTAAAGCCGTTGCCGGAAAAGACTTTGATCCCATTATCGGTCCACGGATTGTGCGAGGCCGAAATCACTACCCCGGCCGTGTATTTCCGCGATCGCGCCAGATAGGCAACACCCGGCGTCGTGATTACGCCCGCGCTGTGTGTTTCCACCCCGGCGGACGCCAGGCCCAGCATCACTCGATCTGCAATCCAAGCACTCGACTCGCGCGTATCCTGTCCGATGACAACGCGAGGATTCGTTGCAGTTCGGATGAGGTCGTGCCCCAGAGCGCGTCCGATCAGATAGGTGCTCTCCACGGTCAAGGGAAATTCGCCCGCGATTCCGCGAATCCCATCTGTTCCGAATAGCTGACGTGTTGGGGATCCCATTTGGCTTTAAGTTTAGCGGCCGCGATTGACGGTTTTTTCCATGATAACCGTCACCCGAATAGGTTCGGGGTGCGCAACCTGGATTAGCGGGTCAGACACGTATGCGTTGGTGACGAACGTGTTGCGATCCACAGTGCCGCTTACGTCGACGGGATCGGTGATCGCCGCTTCGGCAGCTTCGACGCGCTTCTTCGGGCCTGAAACCATAATCGTCGGTGGATCTACAATCACGCGCCCGATGCTGTATCCGGAGGCGAAATCCCCAATCACCCGCGGATGCACCTCGAGCTCTCGCTTTATTCTCGCGTCAAATGAGAGCCGCAACTGACTGGGGATAACCTGCTCAATTTCCAGATCATGCGGCGCGCGAATCTGCTGAGCACTTAAATCGAACGTGCGTTCTCCTGTGCGTACTCCACGAAGATCGATTTCTGCGTGAATGTCGGACGCTCGGAGCTTTCGCACGACCCGCTCCGGACCGCGCACCCGAATCTGAGCCTGAGGAATATTTTCCGAACTGATCTCAAGATTCTCCGGAAAATGATGGAATTCAATCGGTACCTCAACCGCAACTTCCGCCAACGGATCGCGCGCCACCGCCAGCCACAAGCCTACAGCAAGCGCTAGCGACAGCAGCTTCAGCCCGATATTATGCAGGACGTAGCGATGAAAAAAGTCCGTCATGGATCAGCGCCCTGCCCCAGGGTTCGTGCGGGAATCTACTGTTCGGGAGAACGAGCTTCGCGGGCTTTCTTCGTCGGCTGCCTCCAATCCTTCGCTGCCATTCGTAATCGGAGTGGGTAAAGTCGACGGCGGCACGTAACGCCGCAGCAGCTCTCCCAATCGCTCCCGCAGTTGCTCGACCGTTAGATCCCGTTCGATCTTAGCCGCAACCGCCAGGCTGATAGCCCCCGTTTCCTCGGAAACAATTACCGCAATCGCATCCGTTTCTTCCGTCACTCCAATGCCGGCCCGGTGCCGCGTGCCAAGCTGCGTAGAGAGAACCGGATTCATCGAAAGCGGCAGAAAGCACGCTGCCGCCGCAATACGATCCTTTTGAATGATCACGGCGCCATCGTGCAGCGGAGCGCTGGGCCGAAAAATTGTAGCCAGCAGATCGTATGAAAGATGCGCATCCAATGGCACGCCGCTTTCAATGTAAGTACGAAGTCCGATCTCGCGCTCAATAACGATCAGCGCTCCCGTCTGGTTCTGTGAGAACAGATTCGTCGCCAGCACAATATCGTCATACGCGTCAGCCGCGGATGCCAGCGCCTGGCTGAGCGTCAGCCTTCGCCCCAAGCGCGCTAGGGCCTGCCGGATCTCCGGGGCAAAGACCACAATCAGCGCGAACGCCGCATAAGGGAGTAGCGCGCCAATCATCCAGTTTAGCGTGGCAAGTTCGCCGGCACGCGAAAAATAAAATGCCAGCCCAAGAGCCGCCACGCCCACCAGCATGTATGCCGCGCGCGTGCCCCGGATCAACGCCAGCAGCTCGTAAATCACGATCGCAACCAGCAAAATGTCGATAACCGAAACTGTCGACAAATGCGGCCATGGCGCTGAAAACTGCCTCAATCACAGTCCTTTCCGCAACAATCAAGCTTCAGACAGCCCCATTGTAATCCAGGTGCGCGAACCCAATATGCGGGTGTTTCGCGGCTTCCGGCCTTCCGTAAAAAATCAGAACACGACACCGGCCGAACAGAGGATCAATGCCGACGTCCGTGAGACCGAAGGTTGTCCGGATCGCCCAGTCTGATCTGAAATGACGGGCAGCACAATAGCCGGGCGTTGGCAGCTCGATTCCCCGGGAGCGTGCCGCGAACCGCAGCCGGTTGCTAGAGGCGATGCCCCGGACTGCATTGAACGGAGCCGGGCTTGCCATGGCTGCGGAGTCCAGCCCGAAATTGCCTTTCCCGGCAGCTTAGGATAAAATAATTAAGTGCAGTAGGTTCCCCCCTGCGCTCGTGGGTGTTCCCTCATGATGAGCGATGGCAATTTCCACATAGGCGACAAAGTCGTCTATCCCAATCATGGCGTTGGAGTTATAGAACAAATCAGCAGCCGTACGATCGGTGCCAGTGTGGAAAAGTACTACCTGCTGAAGATAAAGTCCAGCAGCCTAAAGGTCATGGTTCCTTTCCACAACGTTTCCACGGTTGGGCTTCGCCGGGTGGTCCGTAATGGTGAGATCCAGAAGATTGTTGACTTCCTAACTGATGGCGAATGTGACAATAACGCCGACTGGAAATATCGCTTCAAGGAGAACTCGGAGCGGATGCGTACCGGGTCACTGTTGGAAGTCGCCGCCGTGCTCAAGGGCCTCCTGCTGCTACACCAATCGAAACCCCTTTCTTTCCGCGAAAAGAAGATGCTGGAACGCGCGCGCTATTTGCTGGTCAGTGAAATGGCCATGGCCAAGAACTGCGACGAGAATCACATTGAGGATTTGCTTTCTAAGGCTCTGGCTAAATGCAAACTGCGTTTTCCCGAAGCGGCGGAGTTTGAAGCTTAGTCGTTAGCCGATAATCATTCCCCAAGCCACGCCCCATACGGCTTCAGCGACTGAACGTGATCAAACACAATCTTCATGGCGGCGGTGATCGGAATGGCGAGCAGTAGTCCGATACCTCCCCAAAGCCATCCCCAGACCAACAATGCGATAGTGACGGTCAGGGGATTAAGTTGTAAGCGATTGCCGAGAAATTTCGGATAGAGAACGTTCAGCGCGATCAGATGTAATCCAACCACCGTCACCAGCGCTCCAAGAACGGCGGCCGACTCGACATGTCCGATCCCCACAAATGCGGGGAGCGCCATCGCCAATAAGACGCCAAGGTAGGGAATCAGGCTTAGGAATCCGCTGATGAACCCGACAAAATAGAAGAAGGGAAAGTTCAAAACCCCAAACACAATGGTACTGACCGCGCCCATAAAAACTCCGATGAGCAAATTGCCCACCATGAAGCTGCGAATCATGGCAGAAATCAGGCCCAGAGTGACATACGCCGTGTGCCGATTCTCCAGCGTAAACAGCATGACGGTGGCGGAGCGCACATGATGCTGCCAGGTCAGCATGAAATAGACAAGGAATGGCACGAATGAAGCTGCCACCAAGCCCTGCGTGACCGATCCAACTCCGCGCATCAGCGGCCCGGTCCAATCTGTGGAGGATCGGCCGCTCTGCTCCTGAGGCCTTAGCCCGCCGAAACTCTCGGCTCTTTGGCGAAAATTCATAACTGCGGTGCGAATCTTACCCGCGTATTGCGGAACATCCTGGAAAAATGTGGCAGCCTGGTTCGAGGTGTAGTAGAGAAGGGCGGCTACAATCGCCACAAGCAGAATGACGGAAATCAGCGCGGCGACACCGCGTGGCAAGCGCCAGCGCATTAGAAAATCAACGACCGGCGCCAAAATGAAGGCTAGCATTACCGAGAACATCATCACCGCGAGTACCAACTCTGCCCAATAGCAGAGGCCAAGGATCGTGGCGATGCCGAGTGCAGTCAGTGCCCAGTGAAATTTTGCAGGCTTAGGTGGGGAGACTGCCATTTCCGGCGTTCGCGTGCTGTCGAGCCGGATCTCATCCGTCGCCATGCGGTTATGGTAGCGGATTTGCAGACTGATAGCTCGACATATAATCCCCATGTGCCATCCGCAGTTCACCCCCGAATTCTCGGACTCGACGTGGGATCAAAAACTATCGGCGTTGCTGTTTCTGATCCTTTGGGCATTACCGCGCAGGGGCTGGAGACCATCCGCCGGCAAAACAAGCGCATGGACTTCGAGCGGCTGGAGAAGGTCATCCAAAAATACGAAGTAGCGGAAATTGTGATTGGCTACCCGCTCCGCCTGAGCGGCGCCGAAGGCACGCAGGCGGAGAAGATGCAGAGCTTCGCTCGGACCATTCAGGAGCGTTTTCACCTCCCAGTCCACCTCTGGGATGAACGGCTGACGTCCGCACAGGCGAGCCGTGTTTTGCGCGACTCAGAAATGTCGATCAAACGCCGCAGCGAAGTTGTGGATCGGCTGGCCGCCGTGCTGATTCTGCAATCCTGGATGGACCGTCGCGCGGCGGGTTAGCTTACAACGATTCGTCAGTAAAATTTTCAGAAATGGCTTTACGCTTTCAAATTGAGGCGAGGTCCGGCGCAGCGCGCGCGGGGCGGCTGATTACGCCTCACGGTGAGGTTCAGACTCCGGTGTTCATGCCGGTTGGCACGCTGGGGTCGGTCAAAGGAGTGCCCCAAGAAATTCTGGAGGAACTGGGTGTCGAGATTCTTCTCGGCAATACGTATCACCTCTATCTTCGTCCGGGTATCGAGCAGGTGCGGAGGCTAGGCGGGCTGCACCGGTTCATGTCATGGGATCGGGCGATTCTCACTGACTCCGGCGGATTTCAGGTCTTCAGCCTGAGCGAGCTGCGCAAATTGACCGAGGAAGGCGTGACATTCCGTTCCCATCTGGACGGCTCTACACAATTCCTCAGCCCGGAAGCCGCGACCGAAGCCCAGATCGGACTTGGCGCGGACATCATCATGGCGTTTGATGAATGTACGGAATATCCGGCGGAGCCGAGCCGCGTGCGCTCGTCGATGGAGCTGACGTTGCGCTGGGCGGAACGGAGCAAAAAATATTTTGAAGAGCACAAGCACGAAGTGCCGTGGGGCAGAGGCCACGTAGGGACAGCCGCCCCCAGCTGTCCAGGCGCGCATCGCCGGCGAGACGCCAGCACTACGGAAACCGAGCTTCGCTCGGCTGGGCGGGCGAGGAGACCCGCCCCCACGTGTTCTGACCATATTCAAACGCTATTTGGAATCGTGCAGGGCGGGATGGACTTCGGGCTGAGAAAAGAATCTGCCGAGCGAACAATCGAGATCGGATTTCCCGGATACGCAATTGGCGGGCTTAGTGTCGGTGAGCCGCGCAAACTTACACGTGAGATTGTCGAAGCCACCATTCAGCATCTCCCCGCCGAGACCCCCCGCTATCTTATGGGTGTGGGTACACCGGAAGAGATTGTCGAATACGCCAATCTTGGTATCGACATGATGGATTGTGTTTTGCCCACTCGGGCGGCGCGGCATGGTCTGCTGTTTACGTCTGAAGGAAAAATTTCTATCAAGCAGGCACGCTACGCTGGAGACAGAGGCCCACTCGATCCGAACTGCGGCTGCCGTGTTTGTGCCCGGTACTCGCGAGCTTATCTTCGGCATCTCTATGCATCTAACGAAATACTGGCTCAGGTTTTGAACACGGTTCACAACCTGAGCTTCTACCTTGACACTATGCGGGCGGTGCGTCATTCTATTGCACTTGGGGATAGACCCCAATTTCTTTCTGGTAAGTAGTCTCGACTGAAACCACAGCCTGGCAGTCCCGGTTCGTGCCTGAGCTGAAGGAATTTCCGGCCTGAAAAAGCGAGAAATCCTGCGGTAAATCGTACAGGGGCCAGAAGCGCCAATCGGCGCGGGCTCGAATTACTTTCGGACAGGGCTGATGGATCATGGGCGTTCAACATTTACTGGCGCAGCAGGCCACGGGCGCAGGTTGGCTGGGTTTTGCTCCGCTGATTTTCATCTTCGCCATCTTCTACTTTCTTCTGATCATGCCGCAGCAGCGGCGGCAGAAGAAGTGGCAGCAGATGCTCGGCGAGTTGAAAACGGGCGACAAAGTTGTGACAAGCGGGGGCATTCGCGGAACTATCATCGCAATCAAGGATGATTATCTGCACCTGCGGGTTCCGCCAGACAATTTGCGGATCGAGGTGAGCCGGTCTTCGGTGGTCTCAGTGACGACCTCGGACGAGAAGGCCAAAGCAGCGTAAACCGATTTTCGATTGCCGATTGAAATTAATCTAACTTCTAGGATTTGTATTTAGCAATGAATAAGAATTTGGGCTGGAAACTGGGGCTGGTATTCGCGACTCTGCTGTTCTTCCTGTTCGGCATCTTCGGGATTCCGAAAGGATTTTCGGGCCGGTCACTACTCGCTTCTTTGCAAGATCGCATTCATCTTGGCCTCGACCTGAAAGGCGGCACCCACCTCATCCTTCAGGTGCAGGTGAATGATGCCGTTAATGGAGATTCCGATCGCGCCGTGGACCGGCTGAAAGAAGACCTGCGAACCCACAAGATTAATTACACGGAGATCACCAAACCTGATCCGGCGAATACTCCGGACCAGATTGTGCTCAAAGGCGTGCCGCCGGAGTCTAGTTCCGATCTGCGGAATATCGTGAGTGATCGCTTGCCTGAATACGACCTGAGGTCGGGCGCGGAAAATACCTGGATTCTCACCATGAAGCCGCAGTACATGGCCGATTTGAAGAATCGCGCCGTCACGCAGGCGATTGAGACGATTCGCAACCGCATTGACCAGCTAGGAGTTAGTGAGCCGATTATTCAGGAACACGGCCTCGGTCAGTATCAGATTCTGGTGCAACTGCCCGGAGTGGATGACCCCGCGCGCGTGAAGGAAATCATGCAGTCTACCGCCATGCTGGAGATCAAGCAGGTATTAGGCGGGCCGTACACCAGCGAGCAGGAGGCAATCACACAACAGCCGAACGGAATTTTGCCGCCGGATTCGATGTTGCTGAAGTTCAATGGCATCGGCCGAACGAGCGAGAACAGCGAGGAGTGGTATCTGGTGACTCGCAGCTCGGCAGTGGCGGGCGGCGATCTTCGCGCCGGAGGGGCGAGCGTTGGCCGCGACACGAACACGAATGCCCCGGATGTCAACTTTACTTTGACGAATGAAGGTGGGCGTAAGTTCGCGGCGTTCACGGGCGCGCATGTGAATGATCGGTTGGCCGTGGTTCTCGACAATAAGGTCCGCGAAGTGGCGACCATCAACGAGCAGATTCACGATCAGGGCCGAATCAGCGGCGGCGGCATGACCGAGCAAACCGCGAAAGATCTGGCTTTGGTGCTGAATTCCGGTGCGCTGCCGGCCAGCATCAAGTATCTTGAGGAGCGCACCGTCGGACCATCGCTGGGGTCAGATTCAATTCGCGCTGGGGTTCAGGCCGCAATCATCGGCATGCTCGCGGTTTTGGTGTTCATGCTGGTCTATTACCGCGGCGCGGGAATCAACGCCGATGTGGCGCTGATCCTCAATTTGATTATCCTGCTCGGTTTTCTGGGTTATAGCGGAGCGACGCTTACGTTGCCAGGAATCGCGGGCGTGATTCTGACCGTCGGCATGGGTGTGGACTCGAACGTCCTGATATTTGAACGTATCCGCGAAGAGTTGCGGAATGGCAAGACGCCGCCTTCGGCGGTCGAGCAGGGCTTCAGCCATGCGTGGATCACGATCGTAGATACGCACGTGACGACTATCGTCTCTGCAGCCATCCTATTCCTTTTCGGCACCGGCCCGGTCAAGGGCTTCGCCGTTACATTGACCTTCGGCTTGTTGGCAAATCTCTTCACGGCAGTTTTTGTTTCACGCATGATTTTTGACTGGATCTTGAGCCGCAAACAGCGGGGCGAGGCGTTGAGCATTTAGGTTTGAGGAGGCAGGCGTCGTTGCCATCCTCGTCGTAGATCAACACGGGCGAGGACGCCCGTGCCTCCATCGAAACAAAGGGGTTTTGGCTAAGTGGAATTTTTTCATGAACCAAAGATAGACTTTCTCGGCAAGAAGTGGTATTTTCTCGCCTTTTCACTTGTGTTCAGCGTGGCGGGAGTGCTTTCCATGCTGTTCTGGCATGGAATCCCGTTGGGGGTAGACTTCCGAGGGGGCACGCT
>Ga0209801_1002615_pt1 | contig 10481 bp, 9 predicted proteins | sample GraSoiAngelo_127_FD_185884 | JGI IMG/M metagenome (GOLD analysis project Ga0209801, IMG submission 185884) | Grasslands soil microbial communities from the Angelo Coastal Reserve, California, USA - 14_0927_09_40cm (SPAdes) (version 2) | ecosystem: Environmental > Terrestrial > Soil > Grasslands ... | reverse complement strand
TATCCTGGTCATTGCTGATTTTTACGATCGTGCCGCCATGTACGCTCGCGACCGCCAGCTTACCAGTAACACGTTCTCGGTTCCCTGGGGAGGGGTTGATAAACGCCTTGCGTATTCTCCCGGCCACATTGGAGCGGGCCGCTTCGGTTTTCGCTTGATCCCGAAATTGTTTTTCAGTGCGAACTCTCCGCCGCCGCACTCCGCGCCGAACGTGTCAACTTCTCCATTTTATATCCGCCCCGGTTTTCCAGCCAACGTACTAGCTGGATTACCGGTGGCTAATCCAAATGCATATCCAGGCCCTCCGGGTATCATTGGTCCTCATGCAGCCAAACACCTCCCACAGACCTTGGGCACCTATGGGTATAAGGGCGGTGGCGATTACTTCTTGTATAACTCCTCTGCTGTGCTGCCGGATATTCCAGCGGCGAATCGCCAAAGCTTCTATGGCTCTTTCACGCGCGATATTTGCGACAAATACTTGACCTTATTTGCCGACTTTAAATATACGCGCTCATTTTTTGACGCAGCGCTGGCGGCTACTCCGTTTAATGGTGATCCTTTCAAGCGGCCGAACGGCGCCGAATTTAGCCCCCGCACCATCAGTGTGCCGCTTCAGAATCCGTTTAATCCGTTCACGGTGGCGGATGCCACTTTAATTTACAACGGTGTCCCTGTCCCAGTAACTACTGGAGTCGCCTATCGCGGCATTAACGATCAACGCGTCAGACCGGACAAAACTACTTTTCACGACGTTTTGTTCGATACCGGACTTCGCGGTGAGATGGGCGAATTTGGGAATTATTTTAAGAGTTGGAATTGGGAATTGGGGTTTCGCTACTCCCGAAATGACGAGGAACTCCTCTTTGGCGGCGCGGTGAGCAGCTCGGGCCTGCGCGAAGCGCTGCTGGATACGAATCCGGCTACAGCCTTTAATCCTTTTCTGGGGTTCTTTGGTGGGAACAGCAAAGCCGCCATCAGCAGAGTTTATGTTACTCTGCACCAAAGCGGTGAATTTGAGTTACCTTTAGGTTATTTCGCTATCAACGGGGATCTATTCAATCTCCCGGCGGGGCCGGTCTCCTTTGCGGCCGGGCTCGAATACCGTGGCGAGAGGTGGAAGAACAATCCCCCGTCGCAGAGCACCACGTTTGACACGATCAGCTTCTTCAATACCGAAGCTTCACGGGTGAACCGGGACGTTTGGGCAACCTATCAGGAAGTGCGGATTCCGGTGACCAGCCCGCTGTGGAACTTCCCCGGTGCGTACAGCCTCGAGTTCGATATTGCCGAGCGCGAGGAATGGTACAGTCAAAACACGTCTGCGGTTCTGCCCATCGCGGGCCAGCCATTTGTCCCGGCGCAACACTCGCAATATAACGCGCAAAAGCCGAAATTTTCTGTGCGCTGGCAGCCGCTTGATCCCAAGTGGATTGGTGCACTGACCTTGCGCGGCAGTTACAGCGAAGCGTTTCATGCCCCGACATTACCAGACCTTAGACCTGCAGGGACGGCGGGCGCTCCTATTCTTCCCGGCGATCTTCGCGATCCCAAGGGATTGACTCCTAAAGGAACGAGCGTTCCGGTGGTCGTAAGTGGAAACCCCAACCTGAAGCCGGAGGTCGCTTACGAATGGACTTATGGAGCGGTTTACAGTCCGAAATGGATCAAGGGTCTTACGCTGAGTGCTGACTTCTGGCATATCGACCTGCGTTCGATTGCTTCGCTTGTTGACGCCCAGTTCATCATTAATTTCGAGAACAGCTTTCCCGGGCTGGTTGTTCGTAATCCAACAACCGGCGCTATCACCGAGGTCACCAATCCAAGCTTGAACCTCACTCGCGCTATCGTCGAAGGTGTTGACTACGAGGCGATCTATATCCTGGACTCTTCAATCTTCGGTCCCGGGGATGTTGGCAGATTGACCTTTACCCTTAACGCCACCTATTTGTCGCGGTTCGAGTTTCAGGCGACTCCAGTTAGCAAACGAATTGGGCTTTCGGGCGAATTTGTGTCGGGCCCTACGTTTACCGGCTCGTTGCCGCACAATCGCGCCTATGCCAGCGTATTCTACGATGGCCCAGCTGGTACGTGGCTCGCTGGGTTCGATACCGGCGCAACCGTCCACTACACCGGCCAGTATGAAGATTTAAACCAAGTTCTGACCTCAGATCCCACTGGTTCCTCCGAGCCAGCCAAGCCACAAATGCCGAGAAGTGGGCCTTTGCCTTGGCGAGCGCGGAAAGTGTCCGCGTGGACTACGCTTGACCTAATGGCATCTTATACGTTCAACCTGTCAGCGCTAGCTGCAGGCGAGGTGCCCGGCTTAGCCAAGGATGGCGGCAAGAATTTCAAAATCAAGGACAGCAATGAGAAAAACATCATGCCGATCTCTACCGCAGAGTACAATCCCTGTGGGTGGCGCGCTTGGTTGAATAGCACCACGATTTCCCTTGGGCTGCAGAACGTGTTCGATTTCGATCCGCCGTTTGTGGCTGGAGCCTTGGGGAACAACTACGACAACTCGCTTGCCTCGATCAAAGGCCGGTTCTGGTACGTCCAGCTAAAGAAGCGATTCTAAGAACCTTCGATGTTGAGATCCTACAGACTGTGTGCGCGATCTTAGCGAGTGGCTGGGGCACCTTCGACTGTCGCCAATTGCCCAGCCGGCAGATTTGCTGCTTTCCAATCCATCGCCATGCGAATTCGGGCACGGCCGCTGGGATGATCGAAAAAGATAAATTCTTCGAGCGGTGCCGGATCGAGTTTGCGATAGGCGCCCAGTTTCAGCGCGACTTTTGCCATGCCGTCGGGCTCGCGAGAAGTGTTGATTCCGAAAGCATCTGCTTCTCGTTCTGTGATGCGTACGATCGTATTAAGAACAGGAGTGGCAAAAAAGACTAAGATGCTAAAAATCAGCGCGAGCAATGGAAGACCCCCAGGGTCGGCGATACCGCGCACGCGCCATTTGTGGCCCCAACGCGTCACTGCGGCATCGAAGAGAATCCGAGTAAGCGCGAAGCCGATGAGAATAAGAATTCCAAAGTAGGTGACCAGTTTTGCACCATGATTGAGGACATAGTGACCCATCTCGTGCGCCATCACGGCGCGAAGTTCCGGGAGCGTGCATTGCTTAAGCAGATTGTCATTGAGCGCCACGCGGGTCGTGCCGAGTAATCCCGAGACATTGGCGCTTACACGTGTCGTCTGACGTGAGGCATCGACTTCGAAAACCTGTTTAACCGGAATTTCATTCGCTCGAGCCATCGCAAGAATTGGATTTCGAATTTTTGGATCGGTTAGCGGTTTATAGGTGTTAAAGAGGGGTTCGATATAAACCGGCGCGATAAGGACGAGGGTTCCCGAGTAAATAATCATGACGATAGCTCCCCAAAGCCACCATGTACGCGGTGCGCGCCGAAAGACGGCGTAGAGAACGACCACTAGTAAGGTTCCGCCGACTAAAGCTAGCGCCAACCCGAGTAACTGTTCCCGAAACCATGGGGCGAAACTCTGGGTCGCCAGACCGTATTGATGTTCGCGGAAAAAATTTTCGTACAGGTTGAGCGGAAAACTCAGTGCGTAAATGAAAAGCAGATATGGGATCGCATAGCAGGCGATTTGGAAGTTCTTGATATTTGTAACACGTTCGGAAAAATCACGCAGTCGCGCCGACAACCGTGAGGCCAGAAGAAAGACCGAAATTGCTGCCGAGAGGAGAAAGGTCCAGAGGATCAGCCAGTAACCGCCTTCAAAATAGGCGTCGGACTTTTCTCGCTGATTGCTCGGGACGCTTTCCAGCCATGCCAGTGTCGCCGCAGCCGGATCGAATGCGTTTACATCGCGCCCGGTCGCGGTCGAACTGAAGCCGGGATTGTTGACTGGGGCAGCGCGTTCGAAAGAGCTAACTTTGTCAGAGATCGCGGGCGAGGCAGTTCGCACCGGGCCGTCTTGCGCCGAGGCAGGCATCAAAGTCATTGCCCACGTAACAACCAGCAAGATCAGCATCGAAGGTTGGGGCATCATGCGCTCATGATAAGCCGGAATCGAAAGGGAAGCGCGTCAGCGCGATCTTGATCGCGTTAAGATCATCGATCCGGTCTGCAACATCGCATGCCAGGCGAATCGATGTGACCAGATTGGACCAGACGTTCAATAAGCTGGACTACCCGCTTCGCTCAATAGAAAATGCAAGCATGAAAAAGCTTGTGTCATTGGTCTGCGTGTCCTTTATGGGAATGTGCGCAGTCGGCAATTTACGCGCGGAAACGCAGCCCGCCGATGCGGAGCGCTATGGACCGTATCCCACCAATTACAAGGAGATCGTAATGAAATGGCTAGACACGCAGCTAATCGACGCGGGGAGTGCACGCATCGAATGGAATGGCGATCCCAAACCCGCGGATCTGGGGACGAAAGACAAACCTCTTTACGGGTACTTGGTCAATTTCAAGGTAAACGCTCGAAATCGCTTTGGCGCTTACACGGGAATGCAAAGCCACGGCGCGTTAATCCGTAATGGTGAAGTGATTAAAGGCATGGGTTTCGGCTATTAATAAATAATCTTAAACAAAATGAAAATAAAGTCTCAGTCGAAATCATCAGGACAAATTCTGGTTATTGTAATCATTTTGCTGGTATTACTCGGCATTGCATACTGGTGGCTTGATTCCAACAAGCGGCAAATGGCGCGGGAAGGGGACCAATTCGGGAAGCAAGTGATCCAGGAGCTCATCATGCAACACAATGTGAAATTTTTTGCGGATCATTTGAGTCCCGCAATGCGTCTCCAGTATCCGCCGTCAGCGCAACAGGATCTCATGACTCAGCTGGCCAAGCTTGGAGCGCCGCTGTCTCCGCCAAAGGTGGACGGTGATATTGTGTTTGAGTCACATTTTTTCGAGCCAAACGGCAACTTCCACGCGCACATTGATTATCCAACCAGGGGAGCTGATATCAACGTGGCTGTTTCCCATCCGGTGGGTCGTTGGCAAATTGATGAGATCGGATTTACGGCAGAACAGGCACGATAGCCATGCCTGTCGATGGTTACGCCAACAATTGGTCGATCGCGTCCACGCAGATTTGCGACCATGTCTCCAACGATTCGCGGCGGGCCATCAATTCTTGCTTTGTCAGAAACGTCAGGCCGGTGATCATTGCTTCGCGTTTTTGCACTTGGGGCTCTTTCAATTTGAAGATGTGCACGATCCCCAGGTGAACGCGCCCCACTTCGGTTGAATCGTCATTCAAGAGCGCAACGATTCGATCTTCAAACGGAGTCTCGATCTTGACTTCCTCGCTCACTTCGCGCTCCACGCCTGCGCGGTAAGCCTCCTCATCCATGGCAAAGAGCGATTCATCCGTCTCGTTCATATGGCCACCAATGCCAATAGAACCTTTCGCCACTAACCGCTGTTCGCCTGCTTTTTTACCACGCACATAATGAAGCACCGTCTTTTCAAAGGCGATCAGTGCATAAGGGATGATTTGCTTGTAGCCGGGATTGGTCTCGGCTTCGGGCCGCGGAATGTAAAAATTGCTTCCGCGCGACAGAATCGCCTTCAAGTATTTTTTGGGCTCGAAATTTAGTCCCTGAAAACTGCCGAGCTCGTCAAACAAGCTGCGCCTGATGACCAAGACGTTTTCCGTCGTCGCGTTCATCTTTAAAACTTACTTTGTGCTGTCATTCTGAGCGGAGCGAAGAATCTCTGGGCATTTGCGCACTCGGTACGAAACGAATGATCAGAGCTGTTTCGCTTCGCTCAACATGACAAAGACGTGTGCTAAAACGAATAGCTCACTCCGACCTGCGGGCCGAAAAGGTTCAGGCTGGGATTGGGATCTGTTTGCCCACCATTCGAGAGATGCTGATAAAGCGCGCCCACGCTTATCTTCCAGTGATCGTCCACGAGATAGGAAATCCCCGCTGCCGATAAAATATTGAACGTAAAATCCTGACCCTGGCCACCGGGAACTTCTGGGTGACTGTCGATCCATCCTAAACCGAGCCCGCCTGAAAAGTAGGGAATAAAACGGCTGCCCGGCCGAACAAAGTTGTAACGCATTCCGAGATTCAGCCCGAAATAATGGTTCTCGATTCCGCGGAAGATCGGCTCCGCGATCGCGCTGACATAGAATTGGTTGTAGCCGCGAAGCCAGGTGTCGCGCCGCATAACTCCCCATCGAACGCGCGCGGTTATGAATTCAGCACCAATGTCGTAATCGGCAGGCGGGTTAAACGCGCCAAACAAAAATCCGGACTCGACGGCCAATTCGAATCGTTGCGGGTTAAGTTCTTCCGTCGTTGCCTCGGTGCGGGTCTGTTCAGTGCCGGCGAATATTTGCGAGCACGCGAGAACGATCACACAGGCAGCGAAAGCGCAAAGCGTTTTCATTCGGCGCGCCTACGATATGGACGCTTGATTGGATTGCAATTGATAGGACAGCGCAGCGCGTTGTATCCCTATGTCATAAATTCCGCGAGATCCTGAGGCAATGGGCTGTTCCATTCACGGTCGCCTTCGATTGTAAGTCGCGCCGAGTGCAAGGCATGTCGCGGAAGGAACAGCTCACATTCGAGCTCAGGGGTCCATCCGGTCTCAATAAAATGGAGGTAAAGCTGTTCGTCAGGTCCGTAAATTTTGTCGCCCACAATGGGATGACCAATCGAGGAGAGGTGCACTCGAATTTGGTGCGTGCGTCCTGTGTGTGGAATCGCGCGGATTAAGCTGAATTTGTCGCTTTTCTGCGCGTTCTCTAACGGCGCGGCCGGCGGTCGCGCGCTACCAATTGATCGAATGAATCGCCGTTCAACCTTAAACTCACTCTGCGCCGGAGCGCCAGATGGGTGAATCATTTGTTTGAGCCAGATCGCAGAGTCTCGGTGTTTGCCTTGTCGATCCAAAGCGGCATCAACGAGTGTGTTTTCCCACTCGGGCCAACCGTACACAATTGCCAGATACTCTTTCTTTAGTTGTCGCCGCTGCATCAAGAGCCCAAATCGGCGTGCGCTTTCGGCTTTCTTGGCAATTAAGACCAGGCCGCTTGTCTCGCGATCGAGGCGATTCACAATGGATACCTGGCCGCCGGCAGCAATTTCGAACGCGAAAAGACCGCGCAATTCCTGCCACAATGTTCGCGTGCCATCCGGTTTCGTGGGATGAATCAGAAGATACGGCGGTTTATCGACCACAGCATAATCGTCAGTTTCATCAATGATTTTGAAATCGAGTAACAGCGACGACTCAATCATTCATCGCAACAATAGCCACGATTGCCTTGACCTCATTCCCAAAACTGCTTTACCTAGCCTCTTTAACTTTTGACAGGAGCACGTGGTGGAGCCCAAAGACATCAAAGAAATCAAAACCATCATCGATTTGATGAAGAAGAACGATCTTTCGGTCTTCGAAATCGAAAAGGAGGGGTTTCGCTTAAAACTTCAAAGAGGTCCTTCGGCTCAGGCCGCGCCAGTCGCTCCGCCGCCTGTGGCAGGTCAATCCAAAACGGCCGCAACAACCGCTGAAGCTGCACCAGCTATTCCGAAAACAATTGAAAGCGTACAGCTGAAAGAAATCGTTTCGCCCATGGTGGGAACATTCTATCGCGCTGCATCGCCGGACGCCGCGCCCTTTGTTGATGTTGGAAAAACCGTTACGGAGGAAACAGTGGTTTGCATTATCGAGGCGATGAAAGTGATGAACGAAATCAAGGCAGAGACGAGCGGTGTCATCGCCGAAGTTGTGGCTGAAAACAGTAAGCCAGTGCAGTTTGGCCAGGTGCTGTTCAAAGTTCGTTAGACAGGTAGGGCGCGACCGCCGGGCGCGCCGGATCGGGCGTCCCAATGTTCGAAAAAGTCTTAGTTGCCAATCGCGGTGAGATCGCGCTGCGGGTGATTCGCGCCTGCAAGGAGCTCGGCATTCGAACGCTCGCGGTTTATTCTGAAGCCGACGTGGATTCGTTGCACGTTCAGCTTGCAGACGAATCCATTTGCATCGGCGCGCCGCCCAGCACGGAAAGCTATCTCAAAATCGATCGAATCATGAGCGCAGCCGAGATTGGCGATGTCGATGCGATACATCCCGGCTACGGTTTTCTCGCCGAGAACCCGCACTTCGCAGAAGTCTGTGAAAGCTGCAATATCAAGTTCATCGGGCCTTCATCGCGGGCTATGCAGGCGATGGGCGATAAGAATGCAGCGCGGGGCGCCGCGCGAAAAGCCGGCGTGCCAGTCACGCCAGGAAGCGATGGAATTGTCGAGACAGAGGGCGACGCGATCAAAATCGCGAGGAAGATCGGTTATCCGGTAATGATAAAAGCGACGGCCGGCGGTGGCGGACGCGGAATGCGCATGGCGCACAACGAACCAAGCCTGCAATCAGCCTTTCACAGCGCGCGTCACGAAGCGGAGAAAGCTTTCGGAAACGATCAGGTCTATCTCGAGAAGCTCATCGTCAATCCGCATCATGTCGAATTTCAGATTGTCGCCGATAGCCACGGTCACATCATCCATCTGGGCGATCGTGACTGTTCCATTCAGCGACGCAACCAGAAGATGATCGAGGAATGTCCGTCACCGCTGATGACGCCGGGACTTCGCAAGAAGATGGGACACGCTGCGGTGAAACTGGCCAAATCTGTCGGCTACGAAAACGCGGGCACAATCGAGTTCCTTGTCGACAAGGACCGCCATTTTTACTTCATGGAAATGAACACACGCATCCAGGTTGAACACACGATCACCGAAGAGGTTTACGGATGCGATTTGGTGAAAGAACAAATTCGTATTGCCGCAGGCGAGCCGCTTTCGGAACACGTCGCGCATGCCACGCCCCGACTCCACGCAATTGAATGCCGTATCAACGCGGAAGACCCGGCGAGGGATTTTCAGCCAACGCCGGGCCGAATCGACTTCTACTATGCGCCGGGCGGCCGCGGCGTTCGAATCGATTCGCATGTTTATACCGGTTACACCGTGCCATCTTATTACGATTCGTTGATCGCAAAAATCATCACGGTGGGCGCGACGCGGATCAATGCTATCGAGCGGATGCGGCGCGCTCTCGACGAGTATTACGTCACCGGCATCAAGACCACCGTGCCGTTTCACGCCGCTATCATGCGCAACGGCGAATTCCGCAGCGGAAATTACGATACCGGATTCATTGAGCGAGTGATGTCGTCGGGCAAACTCGATCTCAGATCGCGGCCGATTCGATTGCATGAGTAAATCAAGGCAGCGAAAGCTGCTTTTTGCCTCGTAATTGGGAGTTGCCTCTCAGTTGTGATCTCGACAGCCGTACGAGATTTGTCCGAGACTCCACGCCCATGAAGATAACAACATCATTAGTTCTCGCCGTACTTTACCTCGTCTGCGTCGGCCCTTTGGCAAAAGTTGAGGCGGTTAGCCCGCCGCCGGATGGCGATTATCCAGGCGGTAACACCGCAGAAGGTCGGGACGCCCTTTTTAGCCTCACGACCGGCAGTTACAATACTGCCCTTGGCTGGAATTCGCTTGCGAGTGACAGAGAAGGCAAGTTCAATGCGGCCGTTGGCGCTGGAACGCTGGTATTTAACGTCGCGGACAATAACACGGCCACTGGCGCCGGCGCGCTCTTAAACAACACCACCGGGAAAGAGAACACGGCTAATGGAGCGTTCGCCCTCTTTAGCAACACGGGCGGCGATTTCAACACGGCTATTGGCAATGGCGCGCTTCAGAATAACACCACTGGCAATACCAACACCGTCGTCGGGGACGCCGCGCTCTCGATCAACACCACCGGTGTCAACAATACAGCCATCGGTTCTGATGCGCTCCAGGGCAATCTCACTGGCAACGGCAATGTCGCCTTGGGTGCAGGGCGGGAATCCTTATTACTCAAGGCAATAACAATATCGATATTGGCAACCTGGTAGGCGTCACTGGCGACTCGGCTGCGATCCGCATCGGTAATGTCCAGACAAAGACTTTTATCGCCGGTATCAGCGGCGTACCAGTTACAGGAACAGCAGTTGTAGTCGATGGCAGCGGTCAACTTGGAGTAGCACCCTGTTCCAAGCGTTTCAAGGAGGAGATTAAACCGATGGATAGCGAGAGTGAGACGATCCTCGCGCTCAAACCAGTCACGTTCCATTACAAAAAAGAGATCGACCCGAAGAGCGCTGCGCAGTTCGGTCTCGTTGCCGAGGAAGTTGAAAAAGTGAACCCAGATCTGGTGGTTCGCGACCAACGCGGCAAGCCCTACACGGTGCCCTATGAAGCAATAAACGCGATGTTGCTCAATGAGTTCCTTAAAGAGCATCGCACAGTGCAGGACCAAGGAGCGATCATCGCACAGCAGCAAAAGGAAATGAAGGCTCTCAAAGAAGAACTGAAAGAGCAGGCGTCGCAAATTCAGAAAGTGAGCGCACAGCTTCAACTGAACAAATTCGCCAGGGGACGAATCCGCGGTGGTGGACTGGAACCGCAGACCGTC
>Ga0209801_1002612_pt1 | contig 10499 bp, 5 predicted proteins | sample GraSoiAngelo_127_FD_185884 | JGI IMG/M metagenome (GOLD analysis project Ga0209801, IMG submission 185884) | Grasslands soil microbial communities from the Angelo Coastal Reserve, California, USA - 14_0927_09_40cm (SPAdes) (version 2) | ecosystem: Environmental > Terrestrial > Soil > Grasslands ... | reverse complement strand
GCAAGAAACTGAGAACGTAGCCTAGAATATTGGGCCACAAAGCTTCAATGTCCGTGAAGACCTCGGACGATAGTTTGGAGCCTGTTACATCACTCGCGATAACAGGAACGCTAAGGCTCAGAACCAGAACCGTCATCACGGTCGCGAATATGCCGTCTGTCAGGGCCTCCAGTCTTCCCTTGCCGAGACCTGGAATGCTCGACTGGTCCAAACTCATTTCGACTACACAAGAGCGTAGTCTTTCTTCTTGAACGTTTAAGCGATTTCTACGAGACGTCGTTAGGTTCGAGGAGAAGGGAATGGTGGTGGGCCGGGAGAAATTCGGACCGCAAGCGGTGAAAGACGCCGGCCCCGCAAACACTGAGACTGCCTCCCTCTCTTTTTCTCTAACAGTTGATGATTTAGCTGTCACCTGACCATCATTCTAGCTATGTTCGTAAAATAAAACCACTAGTGGAAGCGTCTATCGTGCATTAATGGGTCCACACGGGTTCACAAGGCTATCATCGAATCGAAGAGGCCGACGCGAACTGGCGGCTGCTACCCTTCTTTCTGCCAGAAGAGGAGACAACTGGAAGTCTGCTTCAGCCAGGTGAACGCTAAATGTAAAAAGCATCTTATATCGAAGATTGGATTTCGGGAGATGTTTCTCAACCAAGAGCCTCAGATAGCAATCCTACTCCCTCAGCTGGTGCGATAATCCTCGGTACTGGCTTGGAACGTGTCTTGATTGAAAGTGTTTGCGGTAATGTGTCTTGAGCACATAAATTCCGCAGTCGTCGCTACCAGGCTACGGTTAGATCGCTGAACTGGGATTCAGAGCTTCCTTGAGACGCGAGTTGGATGCTACTGTCGCCGAGAGCTCCGATATAGCTATGGTTGACGTTGAAGTATAGGGTTCCATCAACGGACACAATTACGTGGTCCCCGTTACCCCCTGTGAATCGCATGACGGCTGTGTGCCAGTCGAGGGGGCTCAGGTTTGTCTGTGTGTCATAGAAGACGGCGTCGTTGCCGTACCATACTGCGAGCCGCAGGTTTTCTGATGGACTGAGTACGAGGACCAGCTTATGATACTCGTCGACATATTTTCCAACGATCCAAGCGGTGTCCCAGTCGTTGGGGCCTGTTGCCGTTGTCTTGAAGTTGATCGAGATGGTCCTGTCGGATGGGAATTTGTCATTGACGACTATCTTAGGCGACGGGTTGCCAGAGAAACCTGAACCATCGAGTGTGCCCTCCTTGTATGTCCAGACCGGAGACTGCACAGTCCATTGTGGACGCGAGGGGCAGAATTGACAGAATGAGGGTAAGGGTTCGATAGAGTAGGGGTCGTTAGAGAGGGTTTCCTGTGAGACAGTTTTCATCATAGGATAGTTGTCCTGGTTGCCGGTGAAAACGTAGGGGGTATCGCCTATTCCATCAGTAGTCTCGGGAGGGTGGCAACCTTGTTGACTTGGCAAGTCGCAATTATCTACGCCACCATAGTCGGTCCAGTAGTTGCCTCCGTCAGGGTACCCATTGTCCCAGAAGTTATTGAGGCCCTGTTCGTCGACCGCTTGGATGGTATTATAGTAGAAGTTGTTGTGGTAGACGAAAATGTTTGATGTAGAGTTCAGGACGAGCCCTCTGTAGCTGCCGTCGATCCAATTCGCAAAGATTGAGATGTTACCGGAATTGGTGGTCACCATGGCCGTCCCTGTCTGAGTGTTGGAGAAGATATTGTTGTATGAGACCGTTGCCTGTGTCACGTAGTCGAGAGATAGGCCGAGGGTAATAGAGGGTGTAATGCTGTTCCCGCTGACTTCGAGTGAGCTTGACTCGGAGAGTTCGATCCCGGTTGATCGTGTTTGGCAATTGGTCTCGCGGTTGCTTCCTTGGCAGAGGACGAAATTCGCGTCGACTGATAGATTTCCAGAGTCTCGCACTGCTATGTTTCCGTCAAGGTTTCCTTCTACGTGGTTTCCCTCGATAGAGAAGTTTGAGGAGGACGCGACGAAGATGCCAAGCTGGCGATCTTCTCGTATGTTGTTGTTGTAGACGGTAAAATTGTCTGAAAGTAGGAAGGAAATCCCGGTATAAGCGTCGTTCAAGAGCGTATTGTTTGAGACGTCCACGCTCGAAGTATTTGCTGCGTAGACTGTCGCAATCCCTTGATCGTCGGTGTTCGAGTTGTTCGAAACGTCGTTCTGGCCTACTTCTATGTTGGATGAGGAATCCATTTCGATAGCTCCACGGGAGTTGTTCTGAATGATGTTGTCTCGTATGGCGAGGCTGTCTGAGGAGATTACGGAGACCCCGAATTTGTTCCCGTATATCGTGCTTGTCTCGACCAGCCCGTTGGTGACATTCTTGAAAAGTGTTCCATTGTAGCCGCCAGCAGATTGGTCGCCGCTAGCGTCGTAGCCTGAGTGGACGTAGACGTCTCTTATCACGAAGTAGGCGTCCGTGTTGCTAATTTCTAACCCGTTCGATTTGTTGGCGCTGATGTCCCAGCCCGCGATTATGTAGGGGTCCGAGCTAGTACCTGTGCCCGATGTGACTCCATTGTCGACAGTGAATTGATCGTTCCCGCTGATAGAGATGGGAGGGTGAGGCTGAAAGCCGGTTGCTGACTGGACTGCATCGACCACTGTCGACTCAGCATCGCTGTCGACGCATGCGAACTCGATGCTACTGTCCGGGGCGCCTCCAATCCGGTAATCCACTTCAAAATTGCCACCAGATTGGACACCCGTGTATCCTGTTGGGATTGTGCAAGGACTATCGTCGTTTATCGCCGTGCTCGCTATGATGAAGTCCTGGTTTGAAGTCTGAATAGTGACAGAACAGTACTGGTAATAATAGGCGGGTCCAGGCTGCAAGCATGACGTGCTGGCGGGCAATGAGACATTGGGGTCGAATATTGTTGAAGTGTTAGCTCCCTTGATGCCGAATACCTGTATGAAATGGTTCCAGGAACTGCTTGAGAATACAGCGGTGATATTGTCAGAGTATACTGGTGATGCAGCCACCGCGTAGTATTCCCAGAAAGTGGCATAGTCGTTGGGAGTGGATGTCATTCGTTGTGTGTAGGTTAGGCCCTGACTGTCGGCGACAGAGGTAAGAGAGGAGTTACAAGAAAATCCGCATTCTACGACCACAACTATTACATCGTTGGGACTGATAGTTGAGAGCAATTGCGCGACGCATCCATTACAAGTTGTGTATCTTCCTAGCGCGTCTAGTCCAAGCGAGGACGGGGAGTCTGCCCGTACCGCCCTGGGCGGGGAAACGGCAACTGCGGCCACGCTCATTAAGACCAGGACAATTATCGGTCGGGCAAGTCTAGCCTGCCTGAAATGCACACAGGAAGCAACGGCTATCCCAAAATATCAAGAGTAAGTGTACGAATGCACACATTGGAACACTGCTTGAGCGAATTCCGAAGACATACTCTGGACCCCGAACGTGAACGCCTTAGGATTCCAGAAAAAAAGCTTGGAATGCGTTGGCCCCGCAAACACCGAGACTCCTCTCCTCTTTATGGAACGTTGGTCGATCATTTGGCAACTGTTTACCTCCTAGCATGTACTCATCTTCAGGGAAAGCAGGCTGGCAGAAAACGCTATCGTGCGTTGGATGGGCCCCCCGGATTCGACCTCACAGGGGGTGGGCCCTAGGAATCGATGGTTGGTAACTCCTCCTCCTCTGCAGCTACGGATTGAGACGAAACTCGCCCTAGAATTGTATGAACCTCACGCCAAAGGTCTGTTAGGCTGGCGAATCCAGCGTCCTGTTCGTATCCGCCTGCATTGGGCCTCGCCATGACGCTTAGCTCCCCAGTTGCTAGGCAAGTGAGATGTGTGACCGGTCTCGGTTCCCGCTGGCGCGATCTGGCCAGCATCCGAGACGAGCCGGACAGACAATCACAATCTTCGCTCCTGCGGTTGGTTAGGCCGATAGACTGGAAGGGAGTTGAGTCCGTGGATTCCAGTGTCCTTGCTCCTCTCCCGGCGGAAGGCCCATATCCCGACGATGGCCGTCGCAAGGGTGGCTGATGCCAGGGATGCAAGGATTATGGCGACCTCTCTGAAGAGAGGTTGGCCCAAGACTCTCTTAGGAGCAATCGTTATCGTCGTTGATGCGGTCGTAGTCTCCCCGGTGCTGTCAGTAACTGTCACTGTCACCTGGTAGGTGCCACTCGAACTCGGCGTGCACGTTATTGAAGCCATGTCTTCGCCCCTGCACCCTTGAGGAAGGTTCGCCCAGGAGTAGGTGTAGCCTCCGGAGCCATTAGCGGCCACGGCTGTGATCGTTAGGGATTGGCCCGCGTCGATAGTGCTGGGGTAGGCGTTGGCTGACGCGGCCAGTAGAGGTGGGGTGTTGACGTTTACAATATTCGAGATTGTGCTTGACAGGGAAGGAGGCGAGCAATCCTCACACTGATCTGTCGTGTTGAGATAGAAAGAATACTCGCTCGTCGGAGCCAAGCCAATCACCTTGTAACTGAGAGTGTTAACATCTCGGATCACCGCCACGGAAGAATTTGCTCTGTCTGAGACTGATCCCATCAACTGATACGAGTTAAAGGAGACCAGTCCTCCGTACGTAGCCTTGTTATTCCATGCCAGCTCGATGCTAGTCGATCCTAGCATTGAATATGAGAGAGAGGCCACTGGTGGCTGGGTCACTTCAAGAACATTTGAGACTTGGTACTTTAACTGGTCATGGTATTTGATTTGCCACCACTCGTTTCCTTCAGGGACTTGACCGGACGCATAGTAACTCGTGGTTGAACTGTTTTGGATGTTAGCGACCGTTTCGAACCCGTTCGAGATGTTGAAAGACTCGAGAATAGTGTACTCGAAGAAAGTCGAGTCGGTGCTTCTGGTCCAGTTAAGGCTAACAGCTGTCGGATCAATTCCCGCATAGCTGAGCTTAGCAGTCGGGGCCTCGATCGTGGTTCTCGGAGGCTCGACCCGGTTGTTGCCGGCAGACGTTAGGATTGGGACTAGGGCGGCCAGCGCGATGAGTAAGATCAGAGCCGTAGAGGCGTGCCTTTGGGCTGATGACCTCAAACGAAGAACACCTGCATGTCTTCCGTGCTTGGAGATCCATCGGTAGAGGCTATGAGATACGGGAGGTGCCAGTTGTCCTCCACTGTCTTTAGTAGAGAAAAGTGAGTGAATGGGAAGGTTGATTTGAAGCTTGTCAATGTTGTGGGCTTGGATGAGGCCGGGTTGGACGCCCAAACCGCGTAGATCTGGGGAGCGGCGGGAGGACAGTCGATAGATGTCGGAGAGCCAATGTATGTACAGTCAGGTTCGTCGTACGTGATGAAGAGCGCGGCCCTCTGCGTCCTAAACAAGTAGCTGTTCAGGATTTGTGGGACAATCTGTTGCAGCCATGCGTTCCCTACAGAGACATCGTTGCAATCATGGTTGTCATCGACTGTGTTGGGGACGAGAAACATGTAGTTGGATGCGTCAGCTACAGAGCCCAGGTCGTTGAGAAAGAGATCATCATTGTTCACTGGTATCGGCCCGCATCGGGGCGGGGAGATATTCGGCTGGGTGTCTATCGAGTTCGCGCGTACAATCCTTGAGCATCGGACGGCGTTGTTTTGGATGTTGGAATAGTAGATGAACGGGTTATGGTTTGGAGCGTAGTAGTCTGGATAGCTGCTGAAATCGTTGTAGCAACCTGACGCTATGGGATAGCCTTCCATGTACGCTCTCCAGGTTAGATGGGCGTTTTCGAGACTGTCGACTATGTTGGGCCGCTGAAGGAGGGGACAAGCAGTCGTGGCAGGTCCACCTTGACAACTGGAGCTTGTGTTTCCGAACCCGGATGTGATTGCTATATAATCGCCTATGCTGCCACCGGTTACCCCCGTGTTAGTGTACCCCTCCGCTAGAGCGTTCTGGTTGGCTATGGACGTGAGAAACGTGCAGTTTCCGAGACACGTTGAGCTCGAATTGGTCCAAGACGGGTTTGAAATCCCGTAGGTGTAATTGATACTATGATTCTCAAGCATTATTACCACTACGTAGTCGAACCATCGAGCTGAGGAGGCGGATATTGATCCGCCGTTCGGGACATTGAGGCTTGTTGCTCCGAGAGCTGCCGAAACGAGCAGAATCAGAGATAGGCCGCCTAGCAGGCGGTACAGTCTCATTCCGTGGCTCCACTCCCCGACCCACACAAGAAACGATGTGGGTTTCGCTCGGATTCTTCGCGGCCGAAGCTCATCAGGGGGCTACTGTATGGTAGTCGTATAGGAAAAGCTGGAGCCGGAAGGGACAGTCAGGGCGGCTGATACTGACACTACGATGAGAGAGGTCTGGGATGATTGAAGCGCGGTACTCGTCAAGGTTGAAGTTCCATTGTAGGTAACCGTGATCCCAGTCGAGGGCGTGAGGGTGCTTGTTGTTACCGTGTACGTTGCCCCAGTTCCTCCAGCGTTCTTGACGCAGATGTATCCGGTTTCCGAAGTTCCCTGGGTCATGCTGCCCCATAGCATGGGTGGCGGCGTGTCGCTGTAAGGCGATTGACTAGAACACGTTGGCTGCGAACCTGGAGGACTGACGGTGATTCCCTGCCAATCCTTGAGGAGATTTACGCTTCCCGTGTTTTGGATCGTCAGAGTTGTGAGGGCGTAACCGACAGATGTTAATGTGACAATGAAGAGCAGGATCAGACCGATGTATGTCTTAGTTAGTCTCCGCGGGGACGATGGTCCAAGATTTGATTCTCCACCACTATTTTCATCATTCAACAAACTTCACCTCCCTTCAATCCTCTATCTCCGGCGAGCATACGCCGTTCCCACGGTGTCTCGACCCGCCAGCAACTGGCAAGCGCTTTGGAATCCGCCCGCAGCCAACTATGACTGAGTGGGGACGGGCGTAGACCCACTTAGCTGGCCGAACTCTCTGAGAGATTGCGCACGAAGAGAACGGCCCGGACAACCGCGGTCTGAGAGAAGATAGACGGGTCATCCGATATAAGTTGACTGCAAAAACTGATATCAGAGGATTCTCCAGTATTGCGTGGGATACCTCCTTGTTCTCGGCATCGCTAGACATCTTTGGATGCGCAAGAATCATTTGTCTTTAACCCAACTAATTTTCGCCAGTCCAAGCCATTCGCAATAACCCTGAGGAAACAAACCAGTTTTCGGATTGTTCTCAGCATAGCTTTCCTAGTCAAATAGAGGGTTTCATCGAACTCCCGGTAACCGTGCAAGGCTATAGACGAGATAGTCTTCGTGATTTTTTGACGCCAGTTTTTATTTGGACGATATGTCTGTCGCGGTTCGCTTCGTCAGACGCTGGAAATTCACTCCCCCTAGGGTGGTCGGCCAGCCCGGGTTCACAAGGTTACCCATTGAAAGTAAGAGGACCAAGAAAACTAGTCTGCCTCCTTTTCCAATAAATGTTTCAAAACCAATGGAATTTGGCCCCGGGGGTAACTCCAACGTTTCCCCTTCTTCTCTGGCTCGCCTTGGCGCGTTGAACAAGTTGATGCAATCATAGCCTGAAGACTTCACTTCTCTTTCTGAAACAGTTGAAAGTAATGAACTTTCCAATTCAAGTCTCGCCTAGGCTTCTCAAGAGCGGGTGCTTAGCTTGTTTTGTGGAGGGTCGCATGGGCATTGGGCACTTGAACCGAAAGTTCTCCCGAAAAGTTCGGACTCGCATAAACCGCAGACAAGCACTATACTAGTTCTTGCCGAAGAACTCGCTCAAGTCAAAGAGTCTAGTTCTCTATCGGCAGTGCGAGCAGGCTGTTCGGCTCGGGCCATGATGATCTCGCCCGGGATCGTGAAGGAAAATTGAGTGCAAAAACAAGAATCGTATCGGTAGATCTGAACCGGAAGCATCTGGCTACCGGGTTCAGGCTGGAAGGAGGCTGCTAGGATACTTTGTCAGACAGATCATGGTTCAGTAGAACAAGTAACGTCTTGCTGTTCACTAGCTTCATCCTGCTGGGGATTCTACTGGCAGGTCCACTGGCCGCCAGTGATCAGTCTCATCCTCAGGGCATCAGTATGGCTATGCCGGCTGGCGCTCCATTCGATCATATTGTCACCATTATGATGGAGAATCAGGCGATGTGCAGCGTCTACACCGGCTGCGGTGGCTCAGGCACGTATGAGAGTACGTTGGCAGACCAGAATGTTCTGGCTATGACGTGGGGAACTATCAATCATAACAGCGAGCCGAACTATATTGCTCTGTTCGGAGCAATCAACGATGGAAGTACTAGCGGGGATGGAGTTTGTTGCTACTTCGAAACTACGCCTAACTTGGTCGATAAGATAGAAAGTGCAGGATTGACCTGGCAGGCGTTCGCTGAGGACGCCGGCAGCTCGGGAACATGCAGCTTCAGCCCTCCAAGAGGGGGAGACCATTTTGGATTCATCGACTTTTCAGACATGAACACAGCTAGCCGGTGCTCCCACTTCCTCACAACAGCCTCCTCAAGTGACCCAGAGTTTCTTGCCGCGCTGAACACACCTAACCCTGCGAACTTCATTTGGTTAACACCGAATGACAATGATAACGGGCATGACTCAGGGGTATCCGGAGGCGACAACTATTTGGCGGGACTAGTGCCAGGGATTCTTGCCAGCACCGAGTTCACCACAACAAAAGCAACATTACTCGTACTATACGATGAAGGCTATAATCAATGCACCAATACCGGTGGGACTGGAGAGTGCGTCTACGCATCCTTCAGCGGACCAGCCGCGAAGAAGGGCGTTCAGATCAGCCCGGCAGGCGCAACTCACTACTCGTACTTGTCGACAATCGAGGCCGCGTGGGGACTCTCATCGATCAACTCTAACGACGCAGGAGCACCTGACATGCTCAGCGCCTTTGGGGCAGCCTGCACGACCAACTGTCCTCCATCTCCCCTCTCGACAAGCTTCACACCATCACCCTCCACTACTCTCGTAAACATACCCGTAACGTTCACGGCCACAACCAGTGGAGGAACAGCACCCTACACGATCAGCTGGAACTTCGGCGACGGAGCAACAGGAACTGGAACTATCGCGACGCATTCCTACTCCGGTGCTCAAACGTTCACTGTAACAGAAACAGCGAAGGACTCGTCTTCACCCCAACAGACTGTGACGAGTTCCCAGACGTTCACAGTGTCATCATCCACATCACTAACAGGTAATTTCGGATCCTGCACGAGCCTTCCTCAAGGCTGGAGCTGTGGCAACGCTCTTCCATCGACAAGCTCGGCGACGATAGTCAACGGCGTTCTGGAAACCAGCGAGTCGAACCCAGGGCAGGGCGGTAGCAACAGCTACAACTACGCGACCACCCAGATGGGCACCTTTCCATGGAGCCCATGCCAGGCACCTGCTTCAGGAGCAATCCCGTCCGGTGTGACCAGTGTCAGCTCTCACTTCACATTTCTATCCTACGCCCCCAGTTCAACACCAAGCTCGGACAGATACCATATCTACATCGCATTGTACTACTGGCTTCCTAACGGCGCTGTCTCCGCCGGCGGCCCCACCTATCAGTGTCTTGACACTCAGGTTCGCGTCGAGAATGTAGGCGGTGCTTTCAGCCCGGTCGGATCAACTGCCACGTATGACCCAGGGGACTCCTTTGGCTGGGACCAAGTTACCCTGTCGGATCTCGTCGTCGGGCAGAGCTATACTCTCACAGCCGATGTCGGGCAGCAGTGCCAGAGCGATCTGGCAGCGTGGGGACTGCCCTCCTCCACTCAGTGCCAGCTAGCAGGGATAGAGATAGGAACGGAAGGATACCAGTTCCAACAACTGGACGCGAACTGGGATACTGTGAGTCTGACGACCGGGGCTCCTCCTCCGCCGTCGGGCTTGACGACGACCATTAGCTTCACACCCGCTTCTCCGACTCAAGGCCAGAGCGTATCTTTCAAAAGCATAGCGAGCGGGGGGACCGCGCCTTATGCTTACTCTTGGGATTTCGGAGACGGGACTAGAGGGACCGGCTCTAGTGCCCCCCACATCTACTCGGGTTCCGGAACCTTTGTTGTTAGCCTTCAGGTCTCCGATTCTAGCGGCCTGACAGTCCCAGCGTCGACAGTCGTGTTGGTCATTGCTACGAACCTACCAGTCCTCAGTCTGCCTGGTAACCAGACGCTGACCGTTGGAAACACGCTCAGATTCGTCGTAAAAGCCAGCGATGCAAATCCGGGGGCCGTCATACTTCTCACCGCGACGTGGCTTCCTCCGGGCGCAACGTTCAATTCGGTCACAGGAGTCTTCTCTTGGACGCCCAGCAATAACCAGACGGGTACATACACGATAGCATTTTCAGCGATAGACAATAACAACCCCTCCCAACAAGACACGAAATCTATGACGATGCAAGTGGACCCCGCCTCGCCTTCAGGTCCAAACGGGGGCTCGGGCGGCGGGACAGGCACGGGCTCGAACGGGAACTGCATGTCGTGCACCGTAATACCCTTCTTATCCTCCACATGGGGACTTCTCGTCATTG
>Ga0209801_1002606_pt1 | contig 10512 bp, 12 predicted proteins | sample GraSoiAngelo_127_FD_185884 | JGI IMG/M metagenome (GOLD analysis project Ga0209801, IMG submission 185884) | Grasslands soil microbial communities from the Angelo Coastal Reserve, California, USA - 14_0927_09_40cm (SPAdes) (version 2) | ecosystem: Environmental > Terrestrial > Soil > Grasslands ... | reverse complement strand
GCAGCGAGTGCCGTGCCGATGCGCGCGGGCAGGCTGAAGCTCACGAGCAGACCGCCGCCGGCGGCGGCGCCCGCTCTCAGGAAGGTCCGGCGGGACAGGGTATGCACCGCAGTCGAAATTAACTCGCCGAACGGCTTCCCGCAGCAAGACCACACCCGCTACGGGGGTGTTGGACCGACGCTACATCCTACAGGAGAAAAGGGCGATCAGTTCGGGGCGTGCACGCGTGGGCCGCCGTAGTCGCGGTTCCGGCCCAGCGTCGGGCCGGAGACGTCAAGACCGCCGCGCGTATTGTCGATGCTCGCGATGAACTGGCGGATCGAGCCCGGAAACGAGTCCGTCCGGCCGTTCTTGCCGAACGGATCGGTGAACCAGAACACCGGGCCCTGGGCGTTGTCGATCACGTTCTCGTTGATGTCCACGACGCGCTCGACGCCGTTGAACACCGAGCGCGGGTCGTCGAACGTCACGCCCGCGATCGTCCCCGCGCCGGTCGACTGGTCGCACTGTTCTCCTTGCGCCCGCGCGCCGCTCGGGGTGACCTCGTAGCAGACGTCGATGGGACGCCCCACGAGGTTCGTGGCCGCCGGATCATAAAAACGGCTCGGGAGGAACACCTGGAAGTAGGGATTCAGAAACGCTAGCCCGTGGCCGTCCGCTGCCCGCACGCTGAGCGAGAGTTGCCAGCTCTCGTGCAACACGCCGAAGTCGGACCGCTGACCGGGCGGCACGAGCACGAACTGATCGACGCAGGTGCGATCGGGGATGATGCGCCGTCCGCCTCCTGACGGCGAATTGGCGGGCGTCGCGGGTCCCACGACGACCGGCGTGCCGTCACACGAGCGGTCGAACTGCCCCGGATTGCCGATCGCGGCGAGCAGCGTGAGGTCCAGCCGGGTGCCGTCGGTGCAGCGAATGTGATAGGCGAGCTCGTGCAGGTTGTTCGTGAAGGCGTCCTTCGAGTGCGTCCCCTGGTGCAACTTGGCGAGTACGTCGCAGCGAATCTCGAACAGCGATCCGGCGGCGGCGCTGCCGAACCGCATCAGCACGTCGTTCTCCCACTCGATCTTGTGGCCGAAGTGGTCCTCGTGGCGGGGGTTCGCGGGGTCATAGACATCGAGCTGCTCGTTGGCGTATCCGAAGGGGATCGGCCCGACCTCCGCGTACAGCGCCGACCCGCGGGGGTCGCGGCCGTGATCGTGCCCGAACGAGCACCCGGTGACCGGATCGACCGGCGGGTGCCACGTCGGATAGAGCTTGCGATCCGGACCGACCACGGAGTAGCTGTTGTGCACCTCGGCCGTGCAGTCGTCGCGCGGCCCAGGCGTCCAGATCCCGTAGGACTGCGCGAACCCGATCGGAGGGCCGTTTCCCGAATTCTGGAATACGCTGTCGCCGCAAGCGGCGGCCGCGAGCGCAACGAGCAGGGGCAATGACGAGGCACGCGACATAGGACTCTCTCCGTACCCAGCTTCGCTGCGGCCTGAACCCGCGAGCGGTGACGACGGTCACTTCGTCATGGGGCGCGCGTCCTTAGGAATGGGCCACCGCTATGACCCGCCTCGTGGTGCTGCTCGGCACGTTGGCAGCGCTGGCGCTCGGTCGCGATCTCGCGGCCCAGCAGCAGCGCCAGGCGCGGGACGGCTTCTGGTTCGGGGCCGCTCTCGGCAGCGGCTGGGCGCGTGTATCGTGCCAGATCTGCCAAGGGAACAACCGCAGCGGGCTGTCTGGTACGCTTCGCCTCGGCGGCGGCGTGAGCCGCAAAGTGCTGATCGGCGCCGAGGTGGCCGCGTGGTGGGCGACGATCGAGACGGGCGCGGACACCGTGCACCAGTCGCTCGCGGCGTTCGGCGCCGCGGCGTACTGGTATCCGAGCAATCGCCGACCACTCTACCTGAAGCTCGGGATCGGCCTGGTCACGCATCGCGCCGACGACGGCACGGACGTCATCACGTCCAGCGCCATCGGGCCGCAATTCGGCGTGGGATACGAGTGGCCCGTGAGCCCACACGTCCTGGTGAGCCCTTTCATTAATGTGGCACTCGGTATCGTGGGGGGGTCACTCAAGTTCAACGGCGGAACAATCCAAAATAACAGGCCCACCGTGTCGCTGGCGCAGCTGGGGCTCGGGGTCACCTGGCATCAGGTGCCGTTGCGCCGGACGCGGTGACCCTGCCCGCCAATCCCTTCAAAACCTCTTTCAACCCGCTCCGCCCCTTTCGTCGCCTGGTTTCGTCCTGCTCGTTCATCCTCCTCATCCTGGGCTGACGAACGGTGCGTCAGGGCAGGAACCCGCGAGCAAACCCTCCCGGGCAGACATCTGAATGGAAATTGACGTAGAAGCTGCTCGGGTCACTGAGGAGCTCCGCCAGCGCCAGCTCCGCGGTGGCGAAGTGCGGGTTGGCGACAAACACGCCCTCGTGCTGCACGTCGATGCGCTCCTCGGTGAGGTTGAGATCTACGCCCACGGGGGTAGTGAGCCACCAGATGATCGGGCCAGAGGCCTGCCCCGGGGGCAGGTGATGGATGTGCCCGAACCGAACGCTCTCGCCGCCTTTGTTGTTGATGGTCACCGCTGCCTCGATCGTGCCGTCTTCCAGGATCTTGATCTGTGCATGCCCCTTCGATTCGGACGCGCAGGCCGGGAACTCAAGCTCCGAGCGCATTTGCGTGTTGAACACGACGGGCGGTACCAGCCCGCTCTGCACGCTCGCGCTCAACGAAGCGCTACTGAGCATCCCGCTGGTCGGCGTCGGATCGCTGCATCCAGCAACGACGAGCGCTGCCATGTACACACCCCAGTGACGCATACGGCCTCCCGTGTGGCGAGTTGACCCGAAGGCAGGGAGTGGCTGGCTGAAACTACCGTCGGCCGCGCGAGGGGTCCAGCCGGGGGTGGCACCGGCGCGAACGCGGTTTTTAAGGAACTGATGCGGTGGTCAGGCAGCCCGCAGCGGAGGACCACTCCTATCCCAGTCGATGGCGTCGACAAACCGGTACGGGGCGTCATCCAATCGGTGGAAGATGACGTGGGAGATGCGGTGTGCGCCCAGTCGTAGGAGGATCCCTGCGATTTGGGGGGTTAGGGGGGTGTAGAGAATCACGGGCAGACGCCACTCGTCTGAGAATAACGCGAGGTGTTGTTCGGGATCTCCACGCCAGTCGGCAGCGGGGTCTGCGACGATCGCGGACGGCGCCATGTAAGCTACGACCTGCTGCAACTCGGCCCACGTCGACGCAAAGCGCAGGGTCGCGCGCCCGCCGAGCGCGCGGAGCACTCGGTGCTCCATTCCCGGCAGTGAAACAAGGACCGCAACGACAGTCGGGAACCTGTTTACCCGCCGTGTCTCGAGCCGTAGTACAGGCCGCCGGTGCTCGAGCGCCCGCGCGCGGTGCTCCTCCTGCGAGGCCCTCAGCCGGTTCCAACAGGCCCATGCTAGGGCCACCAGCAAGTCGAGCAGCGACTTGAGCAGGAAGTTTTGCAGGGGTGTCATCCGCACTTTATTGTAGGAGTGAAGCCCACCTAAGCACAACCGAAACTCCTGACGGTGCAAACGGAAACCCTCACGGCAGATTGGATCGCGCGGTAATGTAGTTAGCGGTCCGATGCGTTCCCTCGTTCGGTTCACCGGCGTTGTCGCTGTCCTCACGGTTTCCTCGTGTGGCAAAGACGCCACCGCGCCCGAGCCCGGCCCGCCTTCCGATGTTGCCGGTGACTGGACGTTCGACGAACTCTTACTCGACGATCAGGGTCAGCTTCGCTGCAACGATTACGGCACGCTGACCATTTCCCGCTCCGACGCAAGTCTTTCCGGAACGGTCCACCAGCATGTAGGCTGCACCTGGCCGGGCGCCACCATCGACAGCACGGGGACGGCTCCGCTCACGGGCAACGTGGGCGCGACGACCATCCGGCTCACATTCGGCGACTGCGATTTGCAAGGTGATCTCTTCCACACGCCGATCGACAGCGCCGCCGGGACGGTGACGTGTAGAGTGCGCGTCGGTCCGATTCCCGAGACACTCTCCGGTATCTGGTCGGCGAATTTCCAGCCTCCCGCACCGACCGTTGCCGGTACCATTACCGTCCCGCCGGGTGACGTCCTTGCCGTCACAGGAGAGAGAGTCCGCATCACGTTCGGGGCGAAGGACAAGCACGGGTTGCGTTGGGTTGGCTATGGCCTCAGCCCACCGGCGAGCGTGCAGGATTCGTTCGCCGTGCTTGACACGACATTCGCGGACACGATCTCCGTCACGGTGCCGGCAAGTTGGCAGGGCACGTCGTATATGCACGTCTGGGCCAGGAACGGCTACCACGAGCTTGCATTCGATGCCGTCGCGCAGCTGACCGTTCTCGACGCGGTACGCCATCCGTTACAAACCGTGGCGCTGGGCGTGCGCGCCGCCGACGCCGCCTACGATTCTGCTCGCAACGTGATGTACTTCACCGAGCCCGATAGCGCCCGCGTGGCGATGCTGTCGCTCAACACATTCACGTTCGGTTCGCCGATTCCGCTCCCGATGGTCAAGCGTGGGATCGGCTTTCAAAGCGTCGACCTCGTGCCGGGCGGAGACACCGCGATCGTGGCCCTGCCGGACACCTCGCAGCTCGGCGTGCTCGATCGACTCGCGAATACCGTGACGACGACGCGCATCAGTGGAATCAACGGCATGAGTCTCATGCGCGTGACGGCGAATCGGAAAGCGTTGCTCGTGGGCCAGGTGGACTCGGCCGGTTACGTCTTTTTCGCTGTTGTAGCGCGAGACCTGGCGACGGGCAAGGACAGCATTCGCAGGGACGTCGGTCAGATGGGACACGTGAGTGCTACGGCCACGCTATGGGGATCGCCCGATCACTCCAAGGTCCTTGTCCTCAGCACGGGCGCTCCATCGTGCGCGTACATCTACGATGCGACGACGGACACGTTTTCATCGTGCAGCTCATTTTTCTTCCCCACGGCGGTCCCGCCGAGTGCGACCACCAATGGCGATAAATGGCTCGTGGCAGCAACGCTGCTGGACAGCGCACTCAACGTACTTGCCACCGTGACCCCCGCCAGTGGCGGCGGCCTCTCGCCTGACGGCTCGGTTGCATATGTCTCAACCTTGTACGGCTACAACAAGCTCGCACTACCCTCGGGTGCGTTGATCGAGCGCGTTCGCTTAACGGGGATAGTGGGCTCCTCGCGGATAACGGTATTGCCTGACGGGAAGCGGCTGTTTTTGTGGGATGATGCGAACGGCACCTATAGCTTCGGGACAAATCACGCCACAGTAGTCGATCTCACGCACTGACGTGATGCGATTCAATACCGGGGCCCCGATCGTCGGGGGGTGGCGCAAACATCTGACCTCGCCCGGTTTCGATGCATGTCCATCCGCGTGATTCTGCTTTGTCTATTGGCGGCTGGTTGCACAAGCTGGCGTACGCAGCCGCTAGCGCCGCAGCAGGTGGTCTCGAAGAGGCATCCAGAGCGCATCCGCGTAACACTCGCAGATAGCAGTGTACTGGACCTGAAGCATCCGGTGATCGCTGGGGATAGCATCGCTGGAAAGAGCCGCGGGACGCGCATCTGCGTCGCGTCCGATCGCATTGCACGCACCGAAATTCGGGTCTTGAATGAATGGAAGACGAGCGGCGCCGTGTTCTTGTACCTGAGCAACCACATCTAGCGGCGCGCGCGGGCCGCGCGGCCGAAGACGACGCAACATGACCCGGGCTGAGGACGGAGCTCCGCCTTCAGGTTCCGCGCACCGACCCCCTGCACCACACCCCGAAGCAGAGCGAGGTTCATCTTACACACGAGGGGCCGGCAGGCCTTCGCGAGCGCATCGAAGGGGCAATTGCCCAGGACGATGCCCCCGCCCGGCTCGCTCGGCTCGTACCCCCACGCGTCGAGCACGTCGACTACCGTCCCGATGTGGCGCCGCCCTCCCCCTCCCCCGCTCCGCGCGCGCCGCGCATCCGACCCGGCACGCCGACCAACATGCGCCGCGACTCGCCCAAGAGCCCGCTCGCTCCCCGCGGAGCGTGCCGTGGTGATCGCCAACGCGAGCAGGTGTCCGGCGAGCGCATAGCGGCGCGGGGGAAGTGCGAAGTCGAGCTGCCGGTCCGAGCAGCGGTACAGCTTGGCCGGTCGCCCGGCCCCCGGACCGCGACGCCCCGTCAGCCGGCGGTAGCTCGTGTCGAGCAGGTTCTGCGCAACGAGCTTGTCGAGATGGAACGCCGCCAGGTTGCGCGACACCCGGAGCGCGCGCGCCGCCTCGTCGCGGCTCACGTCCCGCCGCCGACCCCGGACATAGCGATAAAGACCCCTCCGCACGGGGTCGTGCAACAAGGCGATCGCCGCGATCAGACGCTCAAGCTCGGATTCCCGCACGGTGCCCAGTATAACGCACACCCGCCGGGACGACCAACGCCGGAGAGGCGGCGCGCTGTCGCGGACACGCCACGTGTTGCGTTCCTGCCGCACGACGGCGCCGAACGACCGGTTCTTGTCAAGGCCGACACCGGTTGTTGTAAAACCTACGTACATAGGTTATAGATCACAACCGAATCCCCGTCACGTCAGGAGGTCGTATGCGTTTGGTCGCGCTCGTGGCGCTCCTCCTCGCCTGCAGTGAAAGCCCGGACGCCGTCGCGCCGGCAGGTCGCGCGGTCCCGACCGGCGGAGATCTCGTCGCGGGTCCGCCGGTGAACGTCCCCGCCCAAGGCCAGTACATCTTTCGACACTGGACCTTCGGCGACGAGCCGTTCTGGACCGACACGCTGCACTTGAACCAAGTGATTGAGACCGGCGTGTCGCCGGCGACGGCGCTCGCGGTGGGTCTCAAGGTCGATGCCGCCCGGCTGCCGCCCGGCTTCCTCGCCGGTGCCGATCTCACCAGTCCGGCGACGACGGTCGAGTTGCTCCGGCGGGACGCCGTCGTGGGCGTCGAGGCCCAGGTCACCGCCGACCGGCACATCAAGCGGCTCGGCATCACGTGCGCCCTGTGCCATTCGACGGTCGACAACTCGGTGGCGCCCGGGGTGGGGCGGCGGCTCGACGGGCTGCCGAACCGCGACTTGAACGTCGGGACGATCGTCGCCCTCTCGCCGGTCCTGCCGGCGACCGTCAAGGCGGTGTTCAATTCGTGGGGTCCGGGGAAGTACGACGCGGAGTTCAACCGGGACGGCATCAACAGTCCGGTCGTGATCCCCCCCGCCCTCGGCTTGCGCGGCGTCGCCCTCGAGACCTACACCGGCGAAGGGCCGGTCAGCTACTGGAACGCCTACGTCGCCGTCACCCAGATGCACGGGCACGGCTCGTTTTCGGACCCCGGGCTCGGGATCGACATCCAACAGTCCCCCGACCGCGTGACGCCGGTGCTACCGGTGCTGCGCGCGTATCAGCTGAGCCTGAACGCCCCTACGCCAGCGGCCGGCAGCTTCGATCCGGCGGCCGCTGAGCGGGGGAAGGTGGTCTTCACGTCGACGGGCCGGTGCGCGAGCTGCCACCTTCCGACGATGGCCTTCACGGACGTGAACCTCGGCGTGCTGCACGATCCGTCGGAAACGGGCATGGATCCGGTGCGCGCAAGCCGGCTGAAGAACCACAAGTACCGGACCACGCCGCTCCGGGCCCTGTCGCAGCACCCACCGTATTTCCATGATGGCAGCGCGGCGACGCTCGCGGACGTCGTCGAGCATTACAACCGCGTCCTGGGACTGGGACTGTCGGACGCGCAAAAAGCGGATTTGGTCGAATACCTGAAGTCGCTCTAGGCCGATCGGACGTGTACAGACGGCCTGCTCGACGTGTGCACCCTAGCGCGGGAGGTATTTTATGCGCCTCAACATCGGGCATCGCTTCACCGGCGTCACGCTGGCGGCTCTAATCGCCGGTTGCTCGGACGCCGGCACGCGCACCCAGCTCCAGCCCATGGCTCCGGCGTTCCAGCAGACCCAGAACCAGGTCGGTGACGCCGAGTTCGGGTTCACCGCAGGTTGGCTGCAGGGGCAGACGGTCCAGTTCTTTTATCACAAGCCGTTCTTCTGCCGCACGCCGGTCGAGGACGGGAACGCGGTCGGCTCGACCACCGCGTGCGAGGTCGGCTCGGATGGGACCGTCGACCCCCGGCTGGGGAGTATTCCGATCCTCTTTGTGATGACGCCGATCGGGTTCCGGCCCGCCGAGTCGACGCTCCAGTGTCCGGTGGTCGGCCACTGCATCAACCATCCATCGACGATCGATCTCTCGCGGGTCTTCGGCGCAGGCACGGAAAACGCCCCGCTCCCGGCCCACAGTCACATCGTGGATCAGGTCGAGGGCAACTGGTGGGAGCTCCACGTGATCGGCGTCAAGGATCCCGCGACGTGGGACCAGGTCGTCGCCGGCAAGAGTCTCGCCGCGGTACGGGCTCTCCAGGCCGCCGATCCGACCGGCGCGAAGATCACCCCGGAGATCCTGACGAACGTCTACCTGTTCTTTGATGTGCGCCCGGGCGCGACGACTCCCTAACGAGGAACGCCGCTTCGCCTTGGCCGCCGTCGCCGGCGGGGGCTTGATGGCGATCGGCGCGTTCCTGCCATGGCTGACGCTGTACGCCGGGCTGCACCCGCTGCGAGGGGTCATCGGGTTGAACGGTCGCTTCCTCGCGGCGGGCGGAGCGGTCTGCCTCGTGGCGGGCGTCCGGGGTTGGGTGCGGCCCGCCCCGGTGGTCCGATGGGTCGTTGCGTTAGTCGGCGGCGCGCTCGCCGGCTTCGGCGTCTGGCTGATCGTGCAACTCCTCATCACGTATCACCAGCTGCGCGCGAATCCGATGCTCGTGCCGCATTTGGGGCCCGGGCTCTTCATCGCGGTCGCGGGCGCTCTGGTCGCCGGGGCAACGGCCGCACGCGCTCTCGGGCGGCGCCCGAACGGCTCAGCTACTCCTACTCCATTGATGACGCCGCCGAGTGGGTGACCGTGAGAGGCGCCACGCCGTCACCCCATCGGCGCGCCTTGGGTGAAGGACCCGGCGGAACTGACACTATGCCCGACACTGCCCACGTCAGACAGGAGAGGGAGAAAAGCCTCACAACGATGTAACTCGTTACGAGGTTGCTTATTGCAAACAGGCCCGGCAGGAATCGAACCTGCAACCCCCGGTTTTGGAGGCGAGCCTCCCAAGCCCTCCGAAGACCCGCCGACTCCCTAACCGTCCGTGCAAGACAGAGATCGCGCGAGCGCCTTTCCGCGCACGTCTACGGTAGTAGCCAGACATCCCGCTATCCAGGGTGCACTTCAGGGTGCACAGGTCCCACTCCCATCGCCCCGCGTTAAACCAGCGTTAGGGCCGTTGGCCAGCGGGCGTGTACAGCTCAGCGTGCATAAATCCACGCAGCTCCGGAAAACGCACGGTCGCGTCGCTCCAAGACTTGTGGAACAGAGCCTGCGAGGCTGCATCAAGTTCCCTTTGGAAGGTGCCCTCCGCGGACGGCGTTGCCACCTCCACGATGACGAGATGCGTGTTCTCCCCGGAGCCGGCAATCTTGGTGAGCAACAAATATGACACGACTGCCTTACGCTTCACCAACTCGTCGAACACTGGGGTCACGACATCGACGAGCGCCGAATCGTATGCCTTCTCCTGGCCGGGCCGGACCTGATAATAGTTGACGTGATAGAAGTGGCCATGTCTCGCCTGACCGACAAGCGGGGCGGCGAGCGTAAGGAGGCCGACGAGAATGGGAAGCGTGCGGCGCACAAGGCGCGCGCCGTGGACCAGCACGACGGTCGTATTTGTTGACATGTTCGCCTCCGAGGCGAAAAGTGCAGAGGCTGCGGGGCTGAGGCCGAGGACTTAGCCTCCTTTACGCCTGCCGGCAACCCTCACCGCTGGCAGGCGCAGGACGAACACTACCGCGCCCGTCGGCTCGCGGGGATCGTGGGCTACACGCTCCACGACCACCGCCATACAGCAGCGGTCTATCTCGCCCGCGCAGGGATGCCGCTTCCCCAGCTCGCGCAGCAGCTCGGCCAAGCGACCATCGCCATGACGATGCGATACGCGCGCTTCCACGCCGACTACACGGATGTGGGCCGCTACTTCGATCGCGTGGCGTGCGCGCTGGGGCGCCAGAGTGCGTCGGCCAGGGTGCAATTCAGGGTGCAGTCGGGAAGAGCGGATGAGAAGAGCGGCACGAGTCGCCCGGCAACGCGCGGTGGGACAACGGATTGGAAAACAGGCCCGGCAGGAATCGAACCTGCAACCCCCGGTTTTGGAGACCGGTGCTCTACCAATTGAGCTACGGACCTAAAGGGGTGGCTGACGGGAATCGAACCCGCAACCTCTGGAGCCACAGTCCAGCGCTCTAACCGATTGAGCTACAGCCACCATGTGGTACCGTGACAATTTATCGACCTACGCCGCGGTCCGCACCTTCCCTCGCTTGCCGGTCCCCAAGTTTAGCCTTGTGCTGTTCGACACGGTACTCCACCTGTAGAATTCCGGTCACGGGCCGCTCCAGGCAGCGGCTGGTCATCACCG
>Ga0209801_1002604_pt1 | contig 10516 bp, 8 predicted proteins | sample GraSoiAngelo_127_FD_185884 | JGI IMG/M metagenome (GOLD analysis project Ga0209801, IMG submission 185884) | Grasslands soil microbial communities from the Angelo Coastal Reserve, California, USA - 14_0927_09_40cm (SPAdes) (version 2) | ecosystem: Environmental > Terrestrial > Soil > Grasslands ... | reverse complement strand
TCGGCCTGGTTACGTTCGTGCACGACGATGAAATCGCCGTCCTTGATGTGCTCGTCGATCATCGACTGGCCGCGGACCTTGAGCACGTAGCTGCGGCCGCGGCGCGGAATGAGCTCGTCGGGCACGGCGATCGTTTCGTTCCCGCTCACGGCCTCAACGGGCTCGCCCGCCGCCACGAGCCCGAACAACGGCAGCTCGGTGGCGCCGGTCTGCCCCTTGGGCGGCACGACTTCTATGGCCCGGCTCTCGTTGTGGGAGCGGCGGATGTAGCCTTTGCGCTCGAGGTTGGTGAGATGCTCGTGCACGGTGGCCAGGGACTGAAAGCCGAACTGTCGAGCGATCTCCTCGAAGCTCGGAGCGTAGCCCTTGGCCGTGATGTGGCCCGAAATGAAGTCCAGGATCTCGCGCTGACGGCGAGTGAGCGGCACGCTGTCTCCCGAAGATAACCCGAAGCAAATCTACCCGAAAATGCACCGAACGCAAGGATGACAGGAGCGAGCCTCGACGCCATCCTTTCCGCCACGCGGGGTCGGATCGCCGGTCTCCGCTCCCGTGCCGGCGAGCTCGAGCGCCGGGCTGCGGCAGCGCCCCCGCCGCGTTCGTTCACGCGGGCGCTGCACGGGGAGGGGGACGCAGGGCAGGGGGCAGGGGCAGGGGCAGGGCAAGCCACGGTGGGCGTGATCGCAGAGATGAAGCGACGGTCCCCTTCGGCCGGCGCCATCCGAGAGGACCTCGATCCCGCGCGCCACGCGGCGTCGTACCAGCGGGGAGGTGCGGTCGCGATCTCGGTCTTGACGGACGAGACGTACTTCGGCGGGTCGCTCGACGACCTGGCGCGCGTGGTACAGGCCGTCTCGGTGCCGGTGTTGCGGAAGGACTTCATCCTCGACGAGCTGCAGCTGTTGGAGGCGCGGGTGGCGGGGGCGAGCGCCGTGCTGTTGATCGTGCGCGCCCTCGCGACCGGGCGCTTGCAAGCCCTCGCGCGCACGGCACGGGACCACGGGTTGGGCGTATTGGTGGAGGTCCATTCGGAGGCGGAGCTCGATGAGGCGCTCGCCGCCGAACCCACGGCGGTCGGGGTGAACAGCCGCGACCTGGCGACCTTCGCGGTGGACCTCCGGATCGCGGAGGCACTGCTGGCCCGCGTCCCGGCGGGCGTGCCGGCGGTCGCCGAAAGCGGCATCGAGGCACGCGCGGACGTCGAGCGGATGGCGGCGGTAGGCGCGGATCTGGTGTTGGTGGGCACGTCGGTGGCACGCAGTGAGGACCCGGCGGCGGCGGTGCGGGCGCTGACGGGTGTAGCGCGGCGACGGAGGAGACGGTGAGCACTCCCAGGCCGGTCGAGCGTGCGGTCGATGGTCGGTTCGGACCGTATGGTGGGCGCTATGTCCCTGAGACTTTGATCGCCGCGCTCGAGGAGCTCGCGGCGGTCTACCGGGAGGCGCAGGGCGACCCGCGGTTCTGGGCGGAGCTCGACGCGCTGCTCAAGGACTACGTCGGGCGGCCCACCCCCATCACCGAAACGCCGCGACTCGGCACGCAGCTGGGCGAGGGCGTCGTCGTGCTGCTCAAGCGCGAGGACCTGAACCACACCGGCGCCCACAAGATCAACAACACGCTCGGTCAGGTGCTGCTGGCGCGGCGCATGGGCAAGCAGCGCATCATCGCCGAGACGGGCGCCGGCCAGCATGGCGTCGCCACCGCCACTGTGTGCGCGCGGTTCGGGCTCGCGTGCGTGGTGTATATGGGCGAAGCCGACATGCGACGCCAGCGGCTCAACGTGTACCGCATGGAGCTGATGGGCGCACAGGTCGTGCCCGTGACCTCCGGCACCAAGACTCTCAAAGACGCGACCAACGAAGCGTTACGGGATTGGGTCACGAACGTGACCACCACGCATTACATCATCGGCTCCGTGGTGGGACCCGATCCGTTCCCGCGCCTCGTCGGCGATTTCCAAGCGGTGATCGGGCGCGAAGCGCGCGCGCAGGTGCTGGAACGCTGCGGGCGGTTGCCGCGCACCGTCGTGGCGTGCGTCGGCGGCGGCTCCAACGCGATCGGCATCTTCAGCGCCTTTCTCGACGACACGGGCGTCGAGCTCGTGGGCGTCGAAGCCGCGGGGGAGGGGCTGGCCAGCGGCCACCATGCGGCGTCATTGGCGCGCGGCCGCCCAGGCGTGTTCCACGGCAGCCTGAGCTATCTGCTCCAGAACGCCGACGGCCAGGTCCAGCCCGCCCACAGCGTCTCCGCGGGGCTCGACTACCCCGGGGTGGGGCCGGAGCACGCTTACCTGAAAGACACCGGTCGCGTATTGTATGAGGCGGTGACCGACCGGCAGGCGCTCGACGCGTTCGGCGCGCTGTCCCGCCTCGAGGGTATCTTGCCGGCCCTGGAGAGCGCCCACGCCGTCGCCTGGGTGATGGGCCGCCGCGGGCACTGGCGTGCGGGCGATGTCGTCCTCATCAACCTGAGCGGCCGGGGCGACAAGGACGTCGCGATGGTCGCCGAACTGACGGGAGCGGCACTCTGACGAACCCGCCCGTATCGGAACTGGCGTTACCGCCGTCGCAGGTCGAGGAGCTGTGGCAGGTCCTGTCGAAAGGGCTGCGGGCGACGCAGCTCTACCTGCCGAACAATCCCGTCTACCAGCGTGCGGTGGATAACATTCGTGCGGCGCTGCGCCAGATCTGGCAGGCCACCGACGACCTCGTGTTCGACGTGGCCGACGCGGTCGTCTACAGCCAGGACAACCGCAGCGAGAGCGTCGCGTGGACGCTCTACAAGGACGGCGTCCGCTCACTCGCGTTGAAGCCCGGCGTCGAGGACGTCGAGATCGTGCGCTTTCTCGGCGTGCTGCAGCAGGCGAAGAACCTCCAGGCGGACGCCCCGGACGACCTGCTGACCCTCCTCTGGGCGCAGGACTTCCAGCTCGTCGCCTACACGTTCCGCGAGCTCGCCACCGAGAACGCCGTGCCGATCGAGGCCGGTGCGACGATCCCGACCACGCCGCCCACGCAGGTGCGCCAGTACGTCGAGGAGGAGGCGCCCCCCAAGCGCGAGGGGCTGGTGTCGATGGACGATTTCGACACGACGCTCTACTTCCTCGAAGACAAGGAGGTCGACTACCTCAAGAAGGACGTCGAGCGGGAGTACTCGCAGGACCTGCGTCACAACGTGCTCGCGATGCTGTTCGACCTGCTCGAGCTGCAGACCTACGGCACGGTGCGGGCCGAGCTGATCTCGATCCTCGAGAACTTCATCCCCTACCTGCTCGGCGCCGCCGACTTCCGCTCGGTCGCGTTCATCCTGCGCGAAGCGCGCGTCATCCTGCAGCGCGCCCGCGAGCTGATCCCCGAGCACCGTCAGACCCTGGAGGGCCTGCCGGCCCGGCTGTCACAGCGGGACGCCCTCTCCCAGCTGATCCAGTCGCTGGACGAAGCGACGGTGCACCCCACCGAAGAGGAGCTGGCGGAGCTGTTCCAGGAGCTCCGGGCCGAGGCGCTGGCGACCCTGATGGGTTGGCTGCCGCGGCTCAACAACGAGCGAGTGCGGGAGCTGGTGCACGGCGCGGCCGCCCGGCTGGCCCAGGCCAACGCGACGGAAGTGCTCAAGGCGCTGGCGAGCGAGGACAGCGCCGCCCAGCTCGAGATGGTGAAGCTGGCGGGGCGGCTCAAGCTCCCCGGTGCGCCCGACGGGATGGAGCCGCTGCTCCAATCGAACGACCGAACGCTCAAGCTCGCCGTGGTGGAAGCGCTCACCGCCATCGCGAGCCCCAGCGCGATGCGCCTGCTCGAGAAGGCGATCGACGACTCGGACCGCGACGTGCGGATCGCCGCCGTGCGCTTCGTCGCCTCGCGCGGCTACCGCAACGCGGCGACCCGCGTCGAGAGCATGGTCACGGGCTCGAAGCTCAGAAACGCCGACTTGACGGAGAAGATGACGTTCTTCGAAGCCTTCGGGTCGCTGGTGGGCGCGCGCGGCATCCCGGTGCTCGAGAAGATGCTCGCGGCCAAGGGGCTGCTGGGCAAGAAGGAGGACCCGGAGACGCGCGCCTGTGCGGCCATGGCGCTGGGCAAGGTCCGGACGCCCGAGGCACGCGCCGTGCTCGAGCGGGCCGCACAGGACAAGGAGCCGCTGGTGCGCAACGCGGTGAGCCGCGCGCTGCGGGAGGTGGGCGGGTGAGCGGCGGCGGCCCGCCCAAGCAGTCGATCGCGGAAACCGTCCAGACGACGGACGGTTTCCTCCGGCATGCCGGCCGCGAGTTCCTCGTGGTGCTGTACACCGCGTTCCGCTCACTCAAGCTCTATCCCGTCGAGAACGCACAGGTGCAGAAGGCGCTGGACGACCTCGCGGCCACGACGAAGCACCTGCTCGACGTCGAGAAGGAGCTCGAGCTGCGCCTGCAAGGCGAGTTTCTCTTCGTGAACGCCACCCGCTTGCGGCTGGACCTCGACAACTACGCGTCGTTCTCCCACATCCTCGGCGTGCTGCGGCAGTGCGGCATCGGCGCGGTGCGCGTCGACGAGGGCGTCGACCGTAAGCAGATGCAGATCTTCGTCTCGCTGCTGCTGTCGTACGCGGCCAAGGAGGCGAGCCCCAACAAGGTGTTCGAGCTCGGTCAGAAGCTCACGGATGGCGGGGTGTCGTTCATCAGCGTCGAGCCGCCGCTCGAGGCCGACGAGGACGTCGAGGAGGAGGAGCGGCAGAAGGAGGCCGCCAAGCGCACGTACGCCCGCTCGGTCGCGGTGACCAAGGAAGTCATCAACAGCATCCGGATGGGCCGGACCGCCAACGTCAAGAAGGTGAAGCGCGCCGTGCAGGCGATCGTCGACCAGGTGCTGAACAACGAGGCGTCCCTGGTGGGCCTCACGACGCTGCGCGACTACGACGAGTACACGTTCACCCACTCGGTCAACGTCTGCATCTTCTCGGTGGCGCTGGGCCGCAAGCTCGGCCTCACCAAACTACAGCTCTACGACCTCGGCATAGCGGCGCTGTTCCACGACGTCGGCAAGTCCCGCGTCCCGCTCGAGGTACTCAACAAGCAAGGCGGGTTGACCGACGAAGAATGGCGCATCATGCAGGCCCACCCTTGGCTCGGTGTGCTGACGCTGTTCGGACTGCGCGGCTACGGCGAGATCCCCTACCGCGGGATGATCGTCGCCTACGAGCACCACATGAAGACGGATCTCACCGGCTACCCCAAGTCGCTGCGGGGGCGGGACCTCTCGATCTACTCGAAGATCGTGGCGGTCGCGGACGGCTTCGATGCCGCGACCAGCCGGCGCGTGTATCAAACCGTGCCGATTCAGCCCGATCAGGTGCTGAAGGAGATGTGGGACAACCCGCGGCGCGGCTACGACCCGATCGTGGTCAAGGCCTTCATCAACCTGATCGGGATCTACCCCGTGGGCACCTGCGTCATCCTCGACACTTACGAGGTCGCGATCGTCCACGGCGCCAACCCGGACGTCACCCATGTGCACCGGCCCGTCGTGCGCGTCGTGGCGTCGCCCGAGGGCGCGCTGCACCATCCCGGCTTCCTCGCCGACTTGGCACAACGCGATGCGCAGGGCAACTTCCCGCGCACGATCGTCAAGGTCACCGACCCGGTCAAGTACGGCATCAACGTCAGCGATTATTTTGTCTGATCACCCGATCGCGGCGCGCTGGCGGGCAATCCGAGAACAGGCGGGACCGCGCGAGCGCCGCGCCGCGCTCATCCCGTACCTCACCGCCGGCCATCCCACCCCCGAGACGTCACTCGCGGCGCTGCGGCTCGCCGAAGCCGCCGGCGCGGATTTCGTGGAGGTGGGCGTGCCGTTCAGCGATCCCCTCGCCGACGGCCCCACGATCCAGCGCTCTACGCAGGCGGCGCTCGACGGCGGGATGACCGTGCCGCGCGTGCTGGAGCTGATCGCACGCGCCGGGCTCGGCATCCCGGTGATCGTCATGACCTACGTGAATCCGGTGATGGCGTACGGGCTGGAGCGCTTCGTCACGGACGCCCACGCGGCGGGGGCGGCGGGGCTGCTGCTCACCGACTTTCCCGCCGGCGCCGATCCCGCCCTGGAGCGGGTCGTGCAGGCCAGCCCGCTGGCGCTGATTCGCCTGCTCGCGCCCACCACGACGCCGCAACGCTTGGAGCGCGCGGTGCGTGACGCCGGCGGGTTCCTCTACTTGATCTCGCGTCTCGGTGTCACCGGCGCGCGCGACCAGGTGCCGCCCGATCTCCCGGAGCACGTAGCACGCGTACGTGCGGCGAGCCCGCTCCCGCTGGCGGTGGGCTTCGGCATCAGTACCACCGCGCGGCTCGCGGACGGCGTCGTCGTGGGAAGCGCCCTGATCGAGGCGCTGGGCACAGGGGGTCTCCCCGCGGCGGATCAGCTGCTCCGCAGGCTCGCCGCCGCAGTGCACGAGGCGGGGAGCAGCCCATGACGGCCAACCGGCTCGTCACGCTGTACAGCCGGGGCCTGGCGATCGCCGGACCCGTGGTGCTGCTCGCCGTGCTGATCGCCGATCCCCGGTGGATGCACCAGCTACTCGAGATCGGGGTCATGCTGGTCGCCGCCGTGGCGCTGCGTGGCCTGCAGATCCCGCTCAGCAAGTACTCCTATCTGACCCAGACCGGGCTCGTCGCGCTCACCGGGAGCCTGCTGGTCGGCCTGCCTGCCACAGCGCTCGCGATCTCGGCCAGCGTGTTGCTTGCGGATTGGCTGTTGCACAAGAAGATGTTCCGGGCCGCCCTGGTGAACCTGGGACGCGAAGTGCTGGCGTTGGTGGGCGCGTACGGCGTATACGGCCTGATCGTGCACGCGGCAGGGGTCGCGCCGGGGCTGCATGTCGAGATGTTGCTGCCGCTGGTGCTGTTTGGCCTCGCCTATTTCGGGTTCAGCCGGCTGCTGTTCTACTTCGCGCTGACCATCCGCGGCAAGCTCGAACGCGACGAGCGGATGCTCATCTTCCGGTACGAGTGCATCAGCTTCGGCGCCACCGTGATGGCATCGGCCACGTTGGTCGGAACGGTGGTGTTCTGGCCGCCGGAAGTCTGGCTCATCGTGGCCGCGCTGCTCGGCTTCCTCGGTCTGTTGTTCAAGACCATGCTGGAGGAGGCGATCTCGGCGGAGGAGCTGAATAAGATCCATGCGGTCGAGGCGGTGATCACGAGCAACATCAGCCTGGAGGACTCGTTCGCGCGCATCGAGCGGCTGGCGCACCGGCTGGTGGACTGGGGGGACTTTCGGATCTACCGGCGCCGGGACGGCCGGCTGCAGCTCGCCTATCGGGGCGTGATCGGACGCGCCGAGCGCGGCGAGCCCTCCCCCGACACCGCGGCGCTGCGCGAGCAGGTGACACAGAGCGGCGACACGGTGGTGATCGACGACGTCACCCGCGACAAGCGCATCGCGGATGCCTCGCTGGCGGTGCAGAGCCTCGTGATGGTGCCGCTCAAGTTCGGCGGCCAGGTGATCGGCACGCTCGAGCTCGAGCACCACAAGCGCAAGACGTACCGGTCGAAGGACGTGGTGACGATCGCGACGTTCGCCAACCAGCTCGCCACCGCGATCCACATCACGGAGCTGCGCCGCCCGCTGGTGGAGACGGTCGAGTCCCTCACGCAGCAGCTCGCCACGCTCGCGCGGGCGGCGCAGGCGCTGCGCGAGGCGGCGAACGCCGTGGCCCACTCGACCGGCGTCATCCGCGAGGGGGTGCAGGCGGAAGAAGGCGAAGTGTCGGGCGGGCTCGAGGCGACCGAGAGCCTCGCCGAGGTGTCGCGCCGCGTCTCCGAGGACGGCACCGAGGCGGCGCAGGCCTCGAGCACGGCGAGCGAGGTCGCGAACCGGAACCGCCAGCAGATCCGGGGCGCCATCGAGCGCCTGGTGGCGCTCAAGACGTTCGTCGGCGAGAGCTCCGCCAAGGTGCAGCAGCTGGGACAGGTGAGCCGCCGCATCACGGGGTTCATCGCGTCGATCCGCGAGCTGGCGGACATGACCAACCTGTTGGCGCTGAACGCCGCGATCGAGGCGGCGCGGGCCGGCAAGCACGGCAAGGGCTTCGCGGTCGTCGCCGACGAGGTCCGCCGCCTGGCCGAGCAGAGCGGGAGCGCGGCGCTCGAGGCGGGGGAGCTGGTGCAGGACATCCATCGGCAGGTGGGCGAAGTGGTGGAACAGATGCGGCGGGGACAGGTGAATGTGGGCGGCGTGGAGGAGCTCTCGTCGGCCGCGCTCGAGGCGCTGGACGGCATCGTGGCGGCCACGGCGGAGGCGACCGGCCACGCGCAGCGCATCGCGGCGGCCGCGGGCGAGCAGGACAAGGCGTTCGGGCGCTTGCGAGCGCGGATCCACGCGGTAGCCGCGATCGCCGGGAAGAACCGCGCCGAGGCCGACGACGTGGCAACGCGCGCCAGTGAGGCGGCGCGCGGGCTGTCCGAGCTGGAGCGGGCGACTCGCGAGCTCGAGGAAGTCGCCGCGATGCTGCGGGACCTGACGCGCGGCTTTGCCAGTGTCGCCTAGCCGGTTAGCATTCCGGGGTGACGCGGGGCGAGCGGGTCTACGTGGCCCTGGGGTCCAACATGGGGGACCGCGCTGCCCATCTCGCCCACGCGCGGGAGCGGCTCGCCCGGCTCCCCGCCACGCGGCTCCTCGCCGCGTCGCGCGTGGAGGAGACGGCGCCCATCGGGCCGGTAACGCAGGGGCCCTACCTGAATCAGATGGTCCTGCTCGAGACCGGGCTCGAGCCGGCCGAGCTGCTCGGGCAGCTGCATGCCATTGAGCTCGAGCGCGGCCGCGTGCGGCGGGAGCGGTGGGGCCCGCGCACCCTCGACCTGGACATCGTGCGCTGGGACGGCCGCGCCGTGCAGAACCCCGACCTCACCATTCCACACCCCGAGCTGTCGAACCGCGACTTCTGGCTGCGCGAGATCGCGGACCTCGATACCGAGCCGTCGCCCCGTGACTGACGCGCCCAAGCCGGTCACCGTGCACGATCTCCTGAAGATGAAGCAGGCCGGCGAGCGAATCGTGGTGCTCACCTGCTACGACGCCCTGTTCGCGCGGCTGCTCGACGCATCCGGAGTCGACATCCTGTTGGTGGGCGACTCGGTGAACCAGGTGCTGGCGGGCGCGGAAACCACGCTGTCGGCGACGCTCGAGCAGATGATCTACCACACGAAGATCGTGCGGCGCGGGGCCGAGCGGGCGCTGGTCGTGTGCGACATGCCGTTCCTTACCTATCAAGTCTCTCCAGCCGAAGCCATCCGCAACTGTGGACGCGTGATGGCCGAAACGGGGTGCCAGGGCGTGAAGCTTGAAGGCGGCCGCCCGATCGCCGACACCGTGCGCGCACTGGTGGACGTCGGCATCCCAGTCATGGGCCACCTGGGTCTCACGCCCCAGTCGGTGCACGCGCTCGGGGGATATCGGGTGCAGGGGAGGGACGAGCAGACGGCCGAGCGGCTGAAGGGCGACGCTCAGGGATTGGAGGAAGCCGGCGCATTCGCAGTGGTGCTCGAGTTGATCCCGGCACCGCTCGCGTCGCAGATCAGCAAGGCGCTCACGATCCCCACGATCGGCGTCGGCGCCGGTCCCGCATGCGACGGCCAGGTGCTCGTGCTGCACGACATGCTCGGCTTGAACGACCGGTTCAATGCCAAGTTCGTGAAGCGCTACGCGGCGCTCGCGCAAGAGGTGCGCGAAGCGGTGGCCCTTTACGCAGCCGAGGTACGCGAGGGGCGCTACCCGGGGCCGGAGCATTCGTTTGCCAAATGAGTGACGTCTCGCGGCGGGATGTGCTCGCGATGCTCAGCGCGGCCGCGCTGACCCCGCTCGCCCGGACCGGATGGCGCAGACCGGCGCGCGACGCAGCGGGGCCAGGCTTTCGCATCCGCACCATCACGGCGGGGATCAACCTGCGCAGCCCGACGGACATGGAAGGGCCGCAGGCCGCGCTCGCCGCTCTCAAGCGCGCCAAGCGGACCGTCGCCGACGCGGGGTACGAAGTGCAGACCCTCCGTATCGCGACCCAGCCTTTCCTGGAGGGGGCGAGCAGCCGCGGCCGCGCGGATGCGCTGCCATCCCTGCAGGCGCTCGACCGTGCTGTCGTTGCCGAGAGCGTGCTTTTGAGCATCGGTCCCGTGCTCGGGCCGGACGACTATGATGCTGAGTTCGCCCCGTGGGCCGCCGAGCTCATCCGCACGACGCGGAACGTGAGTTTCTCGGCGCGGGTCGCGTCGCCCGAGCGCGGTGCCTCACCGCGCGGCGTGACGGCCGCGGGCGAAGCGATGGCGGCGATCGCCCGCGCCACGGCCATGGGCATCGGCAACTTCCGATTCGCCGCGGCCGCCAACGTGCCCGCGGGCACTCCGTTCTTTCCTGTCGCGTACCACCGCGGGTCGGACACCGTAGCCCTCGGTCTCGAATCGCCTCCGTTGCTGTCTGCCGCATTCGCCGGAGCCAACACCTTGGCCGAGGCCAAGAAGAGTCTGACGGAGTTACTCGAGTCCCGGCTCGGGTCGCTG
>Ga0209801_1002601_pt1 | contig 10523 bp, 7 predicted proteins | sample GraSoiAngelo_127_FD_185884 | JGI IMG/M metagenome (GOLD analysis project Ga0209801, IMG submission 185884) | Grasslands soil microbial communities from the Angelo Coastal Reserve, California, USA - 14_0927_09_40cm (SPAdes) (version 2) | ecosystem: Environmental > Terrestrial > Soil > Grasslands ... | reverse complement strand
GCCGCCGACGAAACAGATCGATGAAGCCGCGATCGTGCGCGCGCTCGATCCGCGCAAAGACGTGGACGGTTTTCATCCACTCAATATGGCCAAGCTGGCGATGGGCGATCCGACTGGCTTTGTGCCGTGCACGCCGCTTGGCGTGCAACGCCTCCTGATCGAAAGCAAGATCGATATCGCCGGCGCGCACGTGGTGGTTCTCGGACGAAGCATGATTGTCGGGAAACCGGTTGCCCTTTTGCTGATGCAAAAAGCCAAAGGCGGCGATGCGACCGTGACGGTGGCACATTCGCGGAGCAAAAATCTCGAAGAGATTACGTGCTCGGCTGACATTTTGATTGCGGCCATCGGACGCGCACACTTCGTCAAAGCCGACCACGTTCGCGACGGCGCAGTTGTTATCGATGTTGGAATCAATCGCGTGGACGATCCCTCAACCGAGCGTGGCTATCGGCTGGTCGGCGATGTTGCCTTCGCTGAAGTTGCGCCCAAAGCGAAAGCGATCACGCCAGTGCCCGGCGGAGTGGGCCCGATGACAATCGCAATGTTGATGTCGAACACGGTCAAGGCCGCGCGGATGTTTAGTTCGGCCTGACGATCTTAGTCGTTAGCAGTCGCATGATCGTCGGGCTGAATCGCGCGACCGGGAGAAAACGTGAGGCCGTTTTCGGCGACAATACTGCGCTCCGGGCGAGTCGATTGACCCAAAGTCGCCCGCGATACATTGCGCGATGGGCGCGAACAAATTGGCGGAGCGCCGATTGTTCGCCACGGAGGATTTTTACGATTGCATTCGCGGCGAGCTCGCCTGAGCGCACCGCGTAATAAATTCCTTCGCCGGTAAATGGTTCGACCACCCGCGCCGCATCTCCAATGAAGAACAAATTTTCGTGCGCGACTGAAACTGGCGCGCGTGTCAGCGGGGTGATCGTGCGCCACGTCTGATCGGCCGGGAGCTTGAATTCCTGTTCGGCCCACGCCCGCAGTGACGAAATCGTTGGTGGCGCGCCAACCAGGCACAAATTCAGTTCACGATCGTTTACGGGCGCCTGGCCGGAATATCCTTCGGGCAGAAACTGCAGCACAATGCGATTTCCGAAGTCGCGCGGGAGTGGAATGTGCGCTTGTAATGCAACCCGTTCGCGCTCGGGGCGCGGCAAGAGGTTGCGCAACCGAGCCACGGTGGAATTGCGTCCGTCCGCTCCGACTACCACTCGCGCGGCGAACGTTTCCCGCACGACGTCGATCTTCCAATTTTTGGCGGCGGTCCGATCGAGCGCGATCAGGGTTGCTTCCTCGCGAATTTCAGCCCCGAGTGTGCGCGCGCGATCGAGGAGAAGATGGTCAAACAAACTGCGCTTGACGCTGATCATGCCGTCGTCACGGACGAAAAGGTCGACGCGCAGCTTTTGGCCACTGATGGCAATGAATTCCACTGCGTTGACCACACCATGCGGCCCATTTCGAATTTCTTCTGCCAACTCGAGCCGCGCCAGCACCGGCCAGCACGCCGGATTAAGGCAATCGCCGCAGACTTTCTCGCGTGGAAATTTTTCGCGCTCGAGAACGAGCGTTCGCAATCCCGCAGCCGCGCAAAACGCCGCGCAGGTGGAACCGGCAGGCCCGCCGCCGACAATCGCTACATCGACAACTTCCATTCTGTTTCAGTCTGAATTGTGATCGGGGCGTTTTCAACATCGCTGGCGTGCGATTTAAAACCGAACGAGATTCGATTCATGAACTGGTCAGTTCCCATCATTCGTATCGCCGGTATCCAATTGCGTATTCACATCACGTTTCTTCTCCTGATCGCTTGGTTGGGGCTCGGCTATTACGCGCAGGGCGGTTCGGCCGCAGCCGTCTCAGGAATTTTGGTGATCGTGCTCCTGTTTGTGTGCGTCGTTTTGCACGAATTCGGTCATGCCTTTGCCGCGAAGGCCTTTGGCATCAACACGCCGGATATTACGTTGCTGCCGATCGGCGGGGTCGCGCGTTTGGAGCGCATGCCGGAAGAGCCGATCCAAGAATTGATCATCGCAGCGGCGGGTCCGGCGGTGAACTTGATCATTGCGCTCTGTCTTTTGCTTACTGGCGGCTCGTTTGTTTATCCGCCGACGGCAGAAAGCAGCCTGAATGATGTCCTCCTGACAATAAATGTTGTTCTGCTTCTCTTTAATTTGCTTCCGGCTTTTCCGATGGATGGCGGCCGCGTTTTGCGTGCACTGCTCGCGACGCGCTTGAGTTATGCGCGCGCGACCCAAATCGCCGCCAGCATCGGCCAGGGTTGCGCATTTGTGTTTGGATTCATCGGTCTGTTTTCGAATCCGTTTCTGCTCTTCATCGCGCTGTTTGTTTACATCGGCGCATCCCAGGAAGCGGCGCTCGCGCAAATGCGCGATGTTTCGCGTCGCTTTCCGGTTTCGAGCGCGATGGTGCGCGAATTTCGTTCGCTTCCAGAGAGCGCGACCTTGGAGGAAGCAGTCGACGCGTTGCTCGCCACGTCGCAACACGATTTTCCGGTGCTCAATGAAGCCGGGAAGGTGGCGGGAATCCTGACGCGCCACGATTTGATCGCCGCGTTGCGCAAAAATGATCCGGCGATTCGGGTAGGCGATGTCATGCGACGGGACATTCCGACGGTGACGACAGGGACGCGCTTCGAAGAAGCGTTCCGGATCATGCAGGAATGCAATTGTCCGGCGGTGCCGGTGCTCGACAGCATGAAACGATTGGTCGGCCTGCTCACCCCGGAAAACGTGAGCGAGCTCATGATGGTCCAGTCCGCACTGCCACGGCGCCGGGCAGCGTAGAATCTCTTGTTTTTTGTAGGGCGGGCGCTCTGCCTGCCGTTTGACTTGATGGCAACGTCGCCGCGGCGACCGCTTGCCCTACAATTCTCGAAGCGCGATTGTCGATCTTCTCGGTAAATGAGAACAACTAAAGAAAAACCGGATCTGCAAAAGAAAGTGCACGAAGTGCCGCATAAACCGGGTGTGTACCTGATGCGCGACCGGTTCAATCGCGTCATCTACGTCGGCAAAGCGCGGGATCTGCGGAAACGGGTTAGCTCTTATTTTCTGCCATCAAAATTGGCGCAGGCCGATTTGAAAACGCGCGCCATGCTTGAGGCGACCTGGGATTTCGAAACGCACGTCGTCCGGAGCGAAGCGGAATCGGTGTTGCTCGAGGGCAAACTGATCAAAGAATACCGCCCGCGTTACAACATCTCATTTCGCGACGACAAACGGTTTTTGCTGGTGAAGATCGACATATCCGAAGAATGGCCGCGTTTCCGACTAACTCGTCTGAAGAAAAACGATAATGCGCGCTACTTCGGCCCCTACGCCGATGCCGGCGCGTTACGCCAGACTCTGAACTTGATGCGGAAGAAATTTGGCGTGCTCACGTTTGGCCGGGGAGCACCGACCGAACGCGAACTGAAATCTTCGACCTATCAGGTGCCGGTGCGGTTGAGCGAAATTACGGCGGAGCAATATCGCGAACGTGCCGCGCGAGCCTGCGAATTTCTGGAGGGTCATTCGCGCGAAATGATCGACGCCTTGGATGAACAGATGCGCAAAGCGGCTGAGAAAATGGAGTTCGAAAAAGCGGCCGAGCTCCGCAACATGATTGACGACGTGCGCCAAACGACCAAACAGGTGCGGCGTTTCACCCGCGGAACGCTCCCGAGCGCGATCGATCCACTGGCCGATGTTCAGGCGCTCGGCGACGGGTTGCAACTTCCGCGGTTGCCGCGGGTAATGGAGTGTTTCGACATCTCCAACATTTCCACCACGCACGTGGTCGCCTCGATGGTCTGTTTCCGCGATGGCGTGCCGGATAAGGATTGTTACCGCCGATATCGAGTGCGGACCGTCCAAGGCCAGGACGATTTCGCGAGCATGGCCGAAGTTGTCAGGCGGCGTTATTCGCGCGTGCTTCTCGAAGCGCGCGAAAGAAATCCGGATGTTGCGGAGTTTTCACAAGAGAATCCGGCAGACGCAATAGACCGCGTGTCCGATAAAAGCGAGCGCGAGTTCGTGGCCGTTCGTTTGCCGGATTTGATCATCGTCGATGGCGGCAAAGGTCAGCTTTCATCGGCCTGTCGGGAATTACAGCGATTGGGCCTGCACGATTTGCCAATCATCGGTTTGGCGAAAGAGCACGAGGAGATATACCGGCCGGGTCGTGCGCTGCCGTTGCAGTTGCCGGCAGACTCAGGCGCGTTGCATCTCCTTCAGCGAATCCGCGATGAAGCGCACCGCTTCGCCAACGCTTATCACCAACTTCTGCTTAAAAAACGGATCGACGAAAGTATTCTCGACGATTGCCCGGGTGTGAGTCAGAACCGGAAAAGCCTGCTTCTGCGAAAATTCGGTTCGGTCAATCGCTTGCGCAAAGCGAGTGTCGAGCAAATTGCGGCGACCGAGGGGATCGGGCCAAAACTGGCCGAAGAAGTGCATCGTTTTCTGCAACGGCATTGAAAGCAGGCGTGTCGCAACGGAAGATGTCGTTCTCGCCATGAAGCCTGCGTGTGCATTTTTCATTTCCGTGTTGCTTCCGGCTTTGGTTTTTGGCCAGAGCTTGCCGCCGGCTGCGTCGCCGACCCCGCCGCCAACGAGTGATGAGGAGACAATTATTCCGACGTTTGAGACGCAGAAGCTTGCGCGGACTTACATTCTGGATATCCCGGCGCCGCGCGGCCAAATCACGGACCGAACCGGGTTACCGCTCGCTCAGAACAAGGTCAACTACAATCTGGCGATCAGTTTTCCGACGCCGCTCGATTTTACGGACACGAAAGCGGTCGCCTTTGCCCGGGAAAAGATCGACAAGGCGGCGAAATTAATCGGCCGCTCGATCAAAATTTCCGACGACGCGATTCTGCGGCATTATCACAATCGTGGAGTTCTACCGCTGGAGATCGCGCAGAACCTGAGCAAATCAGAGCACGAAGCGGTCGAGGATCGAGCGAGGGATTTTTTGGTCGTGCGTCCGATTTACGTGCGGACTTATCCGAACGGAAAAGTCGCCGGCCAAATCGTCGGTTACACCGGAAAGACCGGCCGCAATCTCGACGGTATCATCGACAACCATGAAACGCTTTGGCCGGAAACGGAAGGACGCGACGGGCTTGAGCAAACCTTCAACGAAATGCTCACCGGCAAGCGCGGCGAATACAAAATCACGTTCGACAAGGACGGCCGCAAGACTTCCGAGAAGCTGATCAAATCGGCTGTGCCCGGAAACAACGTCATTACGACGTTGGATTTGCGGCTGCAGCAACTCGCTGAAAAGGCGCTCGAATCGAAAGCCAAACGCGGCGCCATCGTGATTGTCGATCCAACCGACGGCGACATTCTGGCAATGGCCTCGTGGCCAACTTACGATCCGAACCTTTTTGTTCCGTCCATCTCGGCGGAAAAATTCAAACAATTGCAAGACGATCCGGATATTCCACTTCTGGCGCGTGCTTTCCGTTCGGCTTATCCGCCGGGCTCGACGTTCAAGGTCGCAGTCGGAATCGCGGCGCTCGAGACCAGCGCCGTTCGTCCGGACGATCTTTATCAATGCGTCCCTGGAATTCAGATTGGCAACCTCACCTTTCACAATTGGAAAAAAGGCGATCAAGGCGCGCTCAATTTTGTCCAGGCGCTTACTCAGTCATGCGACACGTGGTTTTATCAGGTCGGCATCAAGACCGGCGCGGAGCCGATCATCGAGTGGGCGCTCAAGCTCGGTTTCGGCGCGAAGTGCGGGATCCCGTTGCGCGGCGAAGCGGAAGGACGCGTCCCGAACGACGAATACATGAAAGCAACTCACGGCCGGAAATTGCTCAACGGCGACATTGCAAATTTGTCGATCGGTCAGGGGGACACGCAGACGACACCGCTGCAAATGGCGCAGGCGATGGCGATTATCGCCAACGGCGGCAGATTTTATCAAACGCGGCTCGTCCGTCAGGTCCAGTCGGTCGATCACGAAATCGTGACTGCCTACGAGTTGCGTGAAAAACGTTCGCTCAATGTTTCTGCCGCGACGATGGAGGAAGTTCGTACGGGAATGATCGAAGTGGTCAACGGTTCGAACGGCACCGGACATGAAGCGCAGTTAGACGGCGTTGAAGTAGCGGGAAAAACTGGGACCGCGCAGTGGGGTCCGAAAAACAAAGAACGCACGGCCGCCTGGTTTGCCGGATTCCTGCCCGCGGAGGAACCGAGGTACGCCTTCGCCGCGGTTTACGAAGGCGACGTTGGCAGCAAAGTCCACGGCGGCACGACCGCGGCCCCGATGATCGCGGACATCTTTCAGGAAATTTACAAAGGCTCGGTTTCGAATAAGCGCAGCACCCGCGAATCGACTCAACAGGTTCGCCGCGCTCAACCCGTCGAAGAAGACGCTTCGGATTAAGCCGCAGCCGTTTCTTTCGATAGCTCCATTGAAACTCGCTCGCTTCCCCAGCTCGCTCGCCGCTACCCATCGCGGCTTTACCTTCTATGTCGCTGCTCCCGCCAGCTCCATTGTTCCTTTGAACTTCGGCTCCTCGGGTTCGAGTCCGAAGTTTTCCGAATAGAGATTGTCGATCTTCGCGAGCTCGTCTGCAGTCAGGGGCGGGCAATCCGGCGCTTTGGCGAACTCAATCAGCTGTTCTTCGTTGTAAATGTTCGGCAGCGTCGAAGCCACGCGCTTATCCGCGAGCAGCCAGAGCAACGCCGCCTGGCCCAGCGTGCGTTCCGAATTTTCGAGAAATCGGAGTTTATCGATCTTCTTGATTCCGTTGAGCAGCCAGCTGCGCGGACGATGACTGCGATGATCGGTTGGCGGGAAAACTGTGTCGGCAGTGTATTTTCCCTCTAGCATTCCGGACGAATGCGTTACGCGAATTAGAAACATCGTGTCCTTGCCCGCTTCGGTCGCAGTAGCGTGGAGCGCGTGACCGGGATGCTGCTCGAGCATGTTGTAAATGTGCTGGACGCTGGTGATGTCGCGTTCGCGAATGCAATTCATCCCTTCGTAGAGCCAGCCAATCGCCGGGCCGAGCGCGATGCCGTAATAACGAACTTTGCCGGAGGATTTTAATTTCTCGAGCGTTTTCCAGAGCGCGTCATCGTAAACTTGTTCCATTCGAATGTTATGCAGCTGGAGGAGATCGACATGGTCGGTCTTCAACCGCTTCAACGCCGCGTCCGTCGCTCGTTCGATCGCTTCCGGCGAAAAATCCTGCGGGATCTCGCGCTGACCGCGGCCACGCGCTTCGCCGTGGTGCACGAAATCATAACCGACCTTGGTCGCGATCGTAATTTCGCCGCGCTGTTTCGGAAACGCCTTGGCGATCAGCTCTTCGCTCAAGCCGTTTCCGTAAGTATCAGCCGCATCGAACAAGGTAATCCCGAGATCGAACGCCTTGTGCATCAGCGCGATCGCTTCGCCCTCGGTGAAATTTCCCCACCAACCCGTCGAGATCGTCCAGAGACCGAAGCCGACCTCGCTCACATTAAGATCGGTATTTTTGTAAGTGCGGAACCGCATCGCCAAAAAACTAAACGCTCGACGCTCAACGCTCAACATCCAACGTTCAACGAGTTTGTCATTCCGAGCGGAGCCGCCTGCCGCGCCGTAGCTATGGCGAAGGCGGGAGGAATCTCTTACTTTTAACCGCGGATTACCCGCCACGTCCGCCATTCGGACGGATTCGTCGCGTGGCGAGGCGGGCAGGCTGCGGATTTCACGGATTTTCGCTTGTGAATTTTCCGAGACGGATCAGCAGCGCTTACTGGCGTTCAGATAAGGCCCAATTATTCTCGTGCTCTTTCGCAAAACAAAAAGCCGCCGCGCTACGAAGCGTGACGGCTGATTGCGAAATACTGCTGTGTGCAGGATCCTATAATTATTGGTAAATAACCCCTGTCATTGCTTCGATAAGAGGCGGCGGCATTGTAAGTGACCCGTTCCCGTTAAGGTTCGCATAAGCACCCGTGCCACTTACAATCTCCCACCTTCCCTTAGGTGTGGGACTGGCAAATTGACATTGCTGATCAATAAAGATGGTTCCATTTGGTGCTATCAACGTAACCACGCAATGAGCTGTCGTACTAGCATTGAGGAAGTCAACGTGCATTGTAGCAAGCCCTGAAATTGTAAGGGCCCCGGTTGTGGTAAAGGTTCCCGATACATTGGGAAAATTCGAAAAATCAAATGTAGCAGTGATGGTAACCGGTATGGGCGTGGAAGCCGACGCGGAGGGCGCCGAGCCCATCGTGAAGAAGGCAATCACACACAGCGCGATTGCCGCAGAAAAAAGTTTGTTGTGTCGCATAATTAGTATCCTCTTTTAGCTTTCTGTTGATGTTGAAGTGATGACTGTTCTCCCTTTACAAAGGGATTGCGCAGGCCGTGCTGCACGAAATCGTAAGTTTTTCGCGGCTTGTGTTTTTCGAGCAATTTTGCTAGTCCGAGGGGGTGCAGCCGCTCTCGGAGACCGTCCCCGCCGGGTTGAGCGACCCTTTCGCTCCGACGCATTGGAGCGTGATTATCGCGGCCGGGGAAAGCCAGGCTGCTCCAGAAATCGCGCGGGCGGCGCTGGCTCAACTTTGCCAGACTTATTGGGCGCCGCTCTACGGTTTCGTGCGCAGCCGCGGCTATTCCGTGCACGATGCGCAGGACCTGACGCAGAGCTTTTTCGCTTATCTGATTGAACACAAGATCTACACGCGGGTAGATCGACAAAAGGGCAAGTTCCGATCGTTTCTACTCGCCTCGATCAAGAATTTCCTCGCAGACGCTTCCGACCGCGAACGGACGCTCAAGCGCGGTGGCGGACGCGATTTTCTGCCTCTGCACGAAGAGCAGGCCGAAGAGGCGGAGTCACTGTTTCAAACACAGAGCAGCGCAACAAATGAAGACCGGGTTTTCGAGCGGACCTGGGCGGAGACACTCGTTAGGGACAGTCTCGAACAACTCTCGAGCTATTACAAAACTGAAGGTAAAGAGAGACTCTTCCAAGAATTGAGGATCTTCCTCACGGGTAGCGCCGATCCGCTGCCGTCTTATGTCGATCTTGCCCGCCGGCTGGGGACGCAAGCCTCGACCCTGCGCAGCCACATCACGAGATTGCGGGCGCGTTACCGGGAAGCGTTACGTGCCGAAGTTCGACGCACGGTGGAGACGGACGCGGAAGTCGAAGGCGAGTTGCGCGAACTGTTGCGAGTGCTGACAGCAAGTTGAGGAAGAGACGGATGGAAACACTAACAACATCCATCGCGATTTGTTCGACCTGCAGCGAGTCATTGAATGTGAAAGGCGAATGCCTGGCCTGTCTGTTGCGCGGCGGATTAAATGGGTTGGTCGAAGAATCCGTGGCCGAGCGCGACTCGTTAGTCTTCGGTGATTTCGAGATCGCGCGGCGCGAAGATGGTTCTTTCTGGGAACTGGGTTGCGGCGCGATGGGCGTGACTTATCGCGCGACGGATAAAGTGCTGCACCGCACCGTGGCGTTGAAAGTAATCGAGACCCCGGCCGCGGCTGGTAACTCGCAGGCGGTCCGCGAACGTTTTCTGCGCGAGGCGCGGGCGGCTGCGGCCTTAAAACATCCGAATGTGGCCGGCATATTTCAATTCGGCGTTTCGCCGGAAATCGATCGCTGCTATTACGCGATGGAACTGGTCGAGGGTGAAACTTTGGAAGCCCTCGTTAGGCGAGACGGTCCGCTCAAGCCAGAAGTGGCCCTCGAAATCGCGAGCCAAGTGGCGCGAGCGCTAATCGGTGCCGCGGCTCAGGGTCTGATCCACCGCGATTTGAAGCCGGGCAATATCATGATCACTCGGGCCGATGCTGAGACAGTAAAGTTGGAAGTCAAAGTCATCGATTTTGGTCTCGCCAAAGTCATCAATGCTGTAGGCGAAGCCGATCTCACTCATGGAGGGTTCGTCGGAACGCCCTCTTTCGCCAGCCCCGAGCAGTTCGGCGGAGCGCCGGCCGATGCGCGGTCTGATATTTATTCGTTAGGCGTCACGCTTTGGTACTCCCTGACTGGTCAAGTGCCATATCCCGGCAGGACGATTGAAGAAATTCGTGATCGTCAACAGCGCACCGATCTGCCGATCGAACAATTGGCCGAGAGAAAAATCCCCGCTTCTTTAATCGACATGCTGCGGCGCACCCTCGCGCTGGATCCGACTCAGCGGCCCGCATCGGCACGGGAATTAATGGAAGCCTTGGAATCTTGCCGCCGGAAGGTTGCTCATCGGATCGGCGTTTTTTACAAACTGACGGCGTTAATCGGGGTCGTGGCCATTGCCGCCGCGGCAACGCTCTTCATGGTCCGGCTAAATCGTCAAAAAATAACGTCTGCCTCTGCGAGCAACATCGCGTCATCAACGTCCACGTTGGCGCCGTTGCCCGAAAAATCGATCGCCGTTCTGCCCTTTGAAAATCTAAGCGATGACAAAGAGCACGCGTTCTTTGCCGACGGCGTCCAGGACGACATTTTGATCAAACTAGCAAAAATTGCCGACTTAAAGGTA
>Ga0209801_1002597_pt1 | contig 10530 bp, 13 predicted proteins | sample GraSoiAngelo_127_FD_185884 | JGI IMG/M metagenome (GOLD analysis project Ga0209801, IMG submission 185884) | Grasslands soil microbial communities from the Angelo Coastal Reserve, California, USA - 14_0927_09_40cm (SPAdes) (version 2) | ecosystem: Environmental > Terrestrial > Soil > Grasslands ... | reverse complement strand
CCAACAACCAGACGGTGAACCAGGCCAGCAGCAACCCCAGCAGAAGAATGACCTTGTCGCGGTTGGCGAAGACGAGGTGGCTGAAGGGGGTCAGGAAGTTTTGCAGTCCACTCATTGGCCGTTTCCGCCTGCGGAAAGATGGCCTTCGACCACGGAGCAGGGGCGCTGACTGGGCGCAGGCACGTTAATAGAACGCTGAGTGGCAGAAAGGCTGTCACTCGGGAGAAGCGGACGTTACCGGACCGTCACCTCTGTCCGGCTAGGCGCGCACGGCGAGGCGGCGGTAGCCCTCCCGCAGGCGGGGAATCAGCTGGGCGAAGTTGATCGCCCATCCGATGCCAATCACGCGCTCGGTGAAAATCCGATCGTCGTTGGGGTTCCAATAGGCGTCACGGAACCGCCTTGGCGTGGGGACGCGAAAGTCGTAGGGAACGCCGGCAACCTTCCCGTGCCAGGTGCGTTGACCTTCCGGCTTGCTCAGCTCCTGGGCGACGGCCGCCAGCGTCAGGAAGAAGAGGACGGCGCGCAGCAGACGACTGGTCCGCATCGTCAGCCGACCTTTCGGCCCTGGAAGCCGAGGTTGGGAAGATCATCCTTGAGGTTCTCCATCGACTTCGCGTAAATCCAATAATCCAGGGCCGCCTTGGAAAAGACGATGCGATCGCCCACCTTGGTGAAGGGGATATTGCCTTTGGCGACGAGATCGTCGATCAGATCCTTGGGTACGCCGAGATAGCTGGCGGCCTGCAGCGTGTTCATCACGTAATTGACCGCGGTCGGATCGTAGATCACGATCAAATCCTCCGGGTGATCTGGGTGAGCCTACCTATAATATGGGTTCGCCGCGGAGGCCCAAGGCCCGTTCGTCTAGCTGGTCCAGGACGCTGCCCTCTCAAGGCAGAAATCAGCGGTTCGAATCCGCTACGGGCTATGACCAACTCCTTTGTGCTAGTGGCCAAACATATCCTCTGGGCCAACAGGGCGCATATAGCTCGCCGTAACGTATGTATCCCCTCGCACCTGCTCCCAAATGCGCTCAGCCTCGTGCAACGCTGTCAAGCCGTCGGCGTTGCCCGTCGGAATCGGAGTGCATTGCCACTTGCGCACATCTTGGTCCGTATCCGCAATGGCGCCGACGTATGGGTGGGGCCGGCGATTCGCTCAGCCACGGCTATGGGATCCGCCCCAGCGCGGACAGTGAAGCAGATAGCGTATTTAGCATTCGATGGTGGCAACCAAGCCGTTCGCCATGGCGGAAATCCGTGAGAGAGTCCCAGCAGGCTGATAAGGACGGCGCAGCCAACGCCGAGAATAACCGCTGCCCTCGGCAGGCTAGTTGGAAGCCTCAGCTGGCGCATCGCTCGAGGCAGGTTGAGCCTCATTTAGATATGACGTGGCGTCGTTCCCCTTCCGTTCCGTGTTCGAATAGTGTCCGCCAGGGGCTACCAGTACCCCCGGCCCCTCCTGCCCTCCTAGCGAAAGTGTCCGCCAGGGCAATTGACCCCCTGAGTCCTCGTGGGATTTTGAAGAGAGAGTGCCCGACACACCCTCTCTGCCTCTCGATGGGCGAGTTCTTTGCGCCTTACGCTGCCTCGGGTACTCCGGCAACCTCGGTGGGTTGTGGACGGCCCTTGATAACGATAGCCGCCACCCCGAACCCCACAAGCGCGATCACGGCGGAGATTGCAAACGCGCTGCGATATCCGTGGGTAAAGGCCTGGTTGATCAGCGCGTGAGTAGGAATGCGACTCGCGAGCTGGTTCCTGGTGACGGTAGCCGCGATGGTTCCCAGGACGGCGATCCCGAGTGAGCCGCCGAGCTGCTGGCCCACGTTCAGAAGCGCGGAGCTCAATCCCGATTCCCTCGGCGAGACTCCGGCAACGGCGACAATCGTGGTCGACACAAAGATCAGCCCCAGGCCAAACGAGAGGGCGAGCACCGGACCCAGCACGCCCAAAACGTAGCCAGAGTGTTCGGTGACTCGGGATAGCCCGAACAACCCGACGGCACCGACCAGGGCTCCAAGTGACATCAGGGGGCGGGGCCCGATCCGCCCGATCAGCCGGGAGGCCGACTGGGCGCCCAGGACGACGCCCACCGTGATCGGCAAAAAGGCGAGACCAGCCTCGAGCGGGCTGTAGCCAAGGATGTTCTGCATGAACTGCGTCAGGAAAAACAGCATGCCCGATAGAGTGGCCCCGATGGCCAGCCGGACTGCGTAGGCGCCCGAGCGATTGCGATTGGCAAAGATGCGAAGCGGCATCAACGGCTGCTCGCTGCGGAGCTCGATAGCGATGAAGGCGGCCAGCAGCACGACGGCAGTCACGAGCGACCCGACGGTCAAGGTGTTCGTCCATCCGCTGCTGGCGGCGCGACTCAGTCCGTAGACGAGGAGCGTCATCCCGGCCGTCACCGTGGCGGCGCCAGGCAGGTCGAGCCGGCCCGGCCGGCCGTGCGTCGCTGCCAGCACCCGCGGTGCGGCGATGGCGAGCATCACGCCGATCGGCACATTGACGAACAGAACCCAACGCCAGGAGAAGTAGTTGGTGATCAGACCGCCGAGGAGCAGGCCGAGGGCGCCGCCGGCTCCCGATACGGCCGCGTACACGCCGAGCGCGCGGTTGCGCCCACTCCCTTCCGGAAACGTGTCTGCGACCAGCGACAGCGCGGTTGGAGCGACGATCGCTGCCCCGACGCCCTGGGCCACGCGAGCAATGATCAACCAGGTCGACGTGCTGGCAAACCCTCCCGCCAGCGAGCCGAGTGTGAACAACAGCACGCCCGTGCCAAACACGCGGCGCCGTCCGAACAGGTCGCCCGCGCGACCGCCGAGGAGCAGCAGGCCGCCGAATGCCAGGGCATAGCCGTTGACCACCCACTCCAGGCCAGTTGGCGTGAAGTGCAGAGCCCGCTGGATCGACGGCAGCGCGATGTTTACGATCGCCGTGTCGAGCACCACCATGAGTTGGGCAATCGCGATGACGACGAGGGCGAGGCCGAGGTTGCGAGTCTGCGGCGCCGTGCCGCGTCCTGCGCGGCGAGCGACAGAAGCTGTTGTAGCCATTGGGTTCCTCCTTTAAGCGGTCGCTGATGAATGCGCGATGCGAAGCCGAAGGTATTCGTTGATGCCGATAAGGCGGAACTGCAGCCGCTCGTAGCGCGGAAAGGCCGCTGCCGCCGTTGTGTAGTCGATGACTTCGGGCTCGACCAGCGTGTAGTCCTTTCCGAGGTACGTGACACGGCCCCCGCCCGCCGCCATCACGTTCCGATACCATGCCGCGTCCTCACCGAAGGTGCGCGGCATGACGAAGGTGTCGCCCAGCGGGCGCATCCCCAGGGGTGTGGCATACGACTGGCCGGAGCGACGGCCGACATGGTGCAGGACGCCGAGGACGGGCATCCATCGCCGGCCCGCCATCTGCACGGTGACGGGATTGACGAAGCGGGCAACGGACCGGACCACGCGCCGAGTGCGCGGTCCGAGCCTGATCGTGTGGATCGCCGAGCGTGACGTGGTCATTTGAATGCCTCCAAAACTGAATGAGTTATGACTTGTGCCTCTAGGACGGCCGACCGAGGGGGAACGTGACATCGGCGGTCGATGTCACATTCCGGACCCCTACCCCGTCCTTGTGTTGATGCAAAGCGCATGCTTTGGTCGAGGCGACGGCAGATGATCGAGAACGACACCTGGGTCACGCAGGCCTGGTCGGAACACCACGGCTTCTTGCTGGACGTCGCCTATCGACTGCTGGGTAGTTACAGCGAAGCGGAGGACACCGTCCAGGAGGCGTTCACCCGGCTCCTCCGCACAGACCTTGATCCGATCGAAGACGTGCGAGCCTGGCTGGTCGTCGTCGTCAGCCGCCTCTGCCTCGACCAGCTGCGATCGGCCCGGGTCCGGCGCGAGGCCTACGTGGGGCCATGGTTTCCCGAACCGCTGATCCATTCGGACGAGATGTCAGACCCGGCCGACATCGTGACCATGGACGAGAGCGTACGCATGGCGCTCCTCATTGTCCTCGAGCGCATGTCCCCCGCCGAGCGCGTCGTTTTCGTGCTCCACGACGTGTTCGACTTTCCCTTTGAGAAGGTCGCGCCCATGGTCAAGAGGTCACCGGCCGCGTGCCGGCAGCTCGCTAGTCGCGCACGCCGCCGCATCAACGAAGAGGCAGCCTCGCCTCGCTTCGCGATCGATCCGCAGGAGCAACGGCGGGTCGTCGATGCCTTCATCGCCGCCTGCGCGGGCGGGGAACTCAAGGCCCTGCTTCCGCTGCTGGATCCTTCGGTCGTCGGATGGGCTGACGTGGGTGGGACGTTGGCCGTGGTCAACCAGCCAAACGTCGGCCGCGAAACGGTCGCCCAGCAAGTCATGAGGTTCTTCGGTGACCCGGGAACGACCCTGACCGCCCGAGAGATCAATGGTGAGCCCGGCATCGTTGCCTTGCGCAACGGGGTAGTCGCCGCCGTGCTGGCTCTCACCGTCAGGGAGCATGTGATCACTCGGATCTACGCAGTGGTAGACCCACGCAAGCTGGCTCAGGTCAGACGGGTGCTCGAGACGCGCGGGTAGCTGGTTCGGACTCGATGGAAGCTGATCCTAGCCGGCTCCTCGAGCTGGTCGAGCGGCGGCGCTGTTATTCATTTGCTCGATTAGTGTCCGCCACGGGCTACCACTACAAACTGACTCGCGCTGGCTGAGCTCATTCTCGAAGAAGCGCTGGCCCTAGACTGCAGTCAACCGCATGAATCGACACCTATGGCGCTGGCCTCCGTTTGGCATCGTGGGCGTTCAACTTCCAGGGTGGCTGTGCAAGATCATCGGCCATCATTACGAATTCAGGGGCTGGGGGACGTTCGGGCCCGATGGGCCAGAAGTTGGGCAGCGTCAATGTTCGCGGTGTGGTCGCGATGGCGGAGTCGGAACCCTGAAGCGCTAACGCGTCGGCGGCCGACAGGCAGCCGGCCGCTCTAACTGGGCTGCCGCGAGCGACTCGATGGTTCGATTAGTGTCCGCCATGGGCTATTGATCGAACTCGAATCTTCGATTAGCGTCCGCCACGCGGACGACCAGACTCCCCGTCAATGCGACGCTCGATAAATTGCCAGACCGTTTGCGTGCTGGCGTTGGCATAGGCCCAGGCCTGGACGCGTTCTAGCCCTACCCGGAACACGGCGTCGACATTGGCATCGACCATGGCGCGGTTTCCAGTCGCCGGATCAACGTACTTCCTGCCGTACGCGGCGTTTACGCGCTCCAGGTCGCTCGGTTCCACCACCGCCGTCGCCCTCCCCTCGATGATGATCGGATCTACACCGTCGCCGTTATGAACGATCACGGCCGGTCGCTTCGCGAGGCTCCGTGGCTTGAGAGTCCCGGCGCGCGCGGTGAAGTACAGGCTGACACCGTCCCACCAGAACCATACCGGCACTGAATGAGGCCTACCATCAGATCGCGTGAGGGCAACCCAGACCTCTCGAATGGCGTGCAGCCGCAAGTCAACGGTGCGCCAGCTAATGTGTCCACGGATGCGACGCGCGTCAGTCAGCTGCGGCTTAGCCACTACGACGAGCGTACCGTTGTTCGGATACTGTCCGCCGGGGGCTACTTACCCGACGCTTTTCGAACACCCCTACACTAACGAGACCGGGACGAGGCCGCCAATCGCTGAGCCTGGTGGTACCAGCTGAGCACGCGCGTGGCGCGGAGGGTGTTCCACCGGCTCGGTCTCCCCTCGCCCTCGTCCATCGCGAAGTGCAGCTGGCCGGGGTGGGGATTCTCGAGGGGCCATCGGCCGTCCGCATCGCGCTTGGACTCAACCAGGATGGGGATTCTCGAGGGGCCATCGGCCGTCCGCATCGCGCTTGGACTCAACCAGGTCGATCGCCTCGGCCACCCTCTCGTCCGGAATGGCGCCGGCCGCGCGCAGGTAGTCGAGACCGCGGAGCACGTCATAGTGCCAAAAGGTCGGGTAGGAGAACTGTGTCCAGGCCGCGGGGCGTTGGGTCTTGCGGTCCTGGTCGATCACCTCACCGGTCGATAGCCGGCGAAGCATCCGCCGCTCGAGTAGGTACTCCTGGCCGCGGAGGCGGGCAGCGGTCACGTTCGGGACGCTCCCCACCGCCCGCTCGTACTCCAGCAGACCCTCCAGCACGTCGATCGTGGTGTGGAACGACCCCCGCGTTGATCCGTTCTCCTGCTCGCAGTTCCACCCGCCATCGCTCATCTGCTCGGCGAGAAGCCGGGCGACGATGGGCTCGACGTCCTCGCCGAAGTAGGCCCCGATCGCCACGGTTCTGCCGTTGATGCACGGCTCGACCTCGCCCTTAAAGAAGGGCTCGCCGTCGTGCTCCCATCTGCAGTGTTCGCGGACCAGACGGACGGCCTGGCGCGCTTCCGGGCTGGCAGGATCAAGACCGAACGCCTGCAACAGCGTCAAGCTCCAGGTAGTGGAGGTCCATTCGGGGAAGAGGGTGCCTTGCCTCTCGGCTGGCAGTGATTGCCACCAGTTCGCTGCGGCAGTGGAGGTAAACGTGGGGATGCCTCCATCCCACTGGCCATCCTGGCGCTGGAGGGCGAGCACCCGTGCGCCCCAGCCTTCAGTAGCGACACGAGCACGCTCGGCCGCGACGGCGTCGTCGGGCGCATCAGTCAGGTCACGCATCACCTGCCAGCGGATCGCCGGGTCGATGTCCAACAGCCACTCGACGACATCCATAGCGGTTCTATCGCGAGTCTACGCCGGCCGATGACGCGAGATTATCGGGTGAGAAACGTCAATCCGACTCCAGCCGCGAGCTGGACGAGCAAGCCCCAGTTCGTGCTCCGAGTAAGCGCCAGCATTCAGGCGGGGCCTCGCTGGCGTAACCACTTGACCGAGAGCCGCGTCTTTGGATGAAGTCCGGCCAATTCGGCGGACATACTTTCGCTCAATTGCTCGCCCAGAGTACTCGGCAATCAGGTAGCGCGAGGCATGAATGCATAGACCAGCAAACGCGAGCCACGAAACGGCTGACCCAATCAGGAGGCCGGTCTGCCCCGCGGAAGCGCTGATGGCTCGGCGGGCAAGGTGGAAGCTCGCTGGCCTGACCAGTCTCAAGGTTTCATCGGATACGCTCTCGGGGGTTCGACTCCCTCCTCCTGCTCCCCGTTCCTAATCCGATCCTCTCTGGGCCCTCTTGACATCCTGCGTGCCAGGTCCATAGTCGAGGCGAGCGCTGGGTTGTGGTCACGCCCGTGTGGCCCAGGGCAAACGGCAGAAAGGGGTGGGAAAGATGGAACGTTCGCTCTACGAGCGCCTCGGTGGGATGGATTCGATTACCGCGGTCGTCGAGAACTTTCGGGATCGGGTGGCGGCGGATGACCGCATCAACAAGAAATTTGCCAGGACAGACCTGGTGCGCCTCAGAAAGATGCTGATCGATCAGGTCTGCGAAGCAACCGGGGGACCCTGTCAGTACACGGGCCGCAGTATGAAGGTAGCCCACGAAGGCATGGGGGTTACGAGCGGCGAGTTCGACGCCCTCGTGCAGGATCTCGTGGCGACCTTTGACCACTTCAACGTGGGTCAGAAAGAACGGGGTGAGGTCCTTGCTGTGTTGGGGCCCTTGAAGACCGAGATCGTCGAGCTCGATTCGAGCCAGGTGGGAACGCCGCTACCGGCTGCGTATCAGGTCGCGCCGGCGCTCGCCAGGTAGGGTGGTCTAGCGGCTGCCCCCGGAGCGAATGGATCGTAGCTACCCGCGGCGCTGTCCGACGTAGCGAAATCCCAGCGGCTGGATCGCACCTGCCTCAATGGCCCGGCGCTCGCGCGCTTCAGTGTCGACGTCCCCTGGAAATTGGTGCAGGTAGGGCGTCCAGGTGAAGAATCGCATTGCGAATCGCCGATCCAGCGCCCGCCGAAGTTGCGGGTAGCGATGGAGGTCGTGAAACGTTCGCCGCCACTTCTTCAAAGAATCCGCAGCCGTGCGACCACCCAGACGTTGTCGGATCCTTGGCTTCAGGGCGCTGCGTCGCATCCAAAACCACTCGGCCGTCTTTCGGTCGAATTTGTCCCACGCGAATTCATAGACGATGATTCGGCCACGCGCGCGCAAGAGGCCACTGACCCTGTCGAGGACAACGGCCAGGCTGTCGACATGGTGTAGCGCGAGGCCGGCCACCGCGACATCGAAACGGCGGGCCTCATCGAAATCTTCGATCCGAGACTGACGGAAGATCGGACCCTTCGGCGCCCTTGGATCCACGGCGACGACGTCATACCCACTGCGTTTCAGGGCACGCGCGAGCCGACCGTCTCCGCATCCGACTTCGAGGACCCGCGCAGGCGGACGTGGAAGTATGGACTTAACCCACGCCTCAGTGGACATCCAGGAGGATGGCGGTTTCGTTGCCGACCGTCCAGGCATCGTGTCCGGGCGGAATCACAAAGGCGTCGCCGGCCTCCAACTCACCTTCCGAGCCATCGCGGCCGACGATTTTCAGCCGCCCCTGGACCATGTATCCGACGTGCCGGACCTCGCAGCGATCGGTCTTCGCCATCGGCTTGATGTGCTCCGACCACCGCCAACCGGGCTCGTAGTGCAAGCGGAAGATGCTCACGTCACCGAGCTTCACGACCTCCGCCTTGCCCTTACCGAAGGCGCGCGTTTCGTCGGGCGCATCAAGGCGCTTCTTTTGAACCGCGGCCTTCTCGGTTGTGGATGCGTCTGCCATCGTGACCTCCTTTGAATCGACTCGTCAGCTCCTAGGAACGTCCTTCTTGTCGAACCGAGCCTACACCCCGATGTCTTTGCGGACGAATCGCAGGGCGCCAAGGCTCAGCGCGAGCGCGCTGACGGCGAGGACGCCCAACAGTGGAACCAGCGGCAGTCCGTGCAGCAGTGGCGTGCCATAGTAATAGAAAGGTGAGAGGCGGAGGGTGGCATCCGGCCACTTGAGTTCCGGTCCGATGAAGCTGACGAAGAACCAGACCAGTAAGAGGAAGCTCAGAAGCCCGGTATCGGCGGCGGTGCGCAGCCAGCCGGCGGCCAGGTAGCCGACGGCGGCGATCAGCAGACCCAGTGGGATCATGCCCAGCGTGGCCGCCGCCAGGTTGCCCAGGTCGAGCGTCAGTCCTGAGGCCGCGGCAGCCACGGCCGACGCGAACAGTGTGATCACGCCGATAAACACGGTGGCGGAGCCAAGCGCCGCGAAGCGCGCCAACAGGACGCCGAGCCGCCGCTGCGGCGTCGCCAGCAACAGCTCGAGCCGCCCATCCTGTTCGTCGGCGGACCAGCCGTTGACCTGGGTGACGGCAAAGGCCATCAGGAAGAGCGGCAGTAGGACGAACATCGCGCTGAGGAAACCGGCATTGAGACTGGCGTCGCCGCCGCCGATGTTCTTGATGAGGTTCATGACGGTGGGCGAGCTCGCGAACAGGGTCGACAGCCTCGCCTCCATCTGCTGGACCGCGAAAATCATCCAGCCGGCGAAGCCCGCGATGCCCACCGTCCACCAGATGGCGGGCATCGCGATCATGCCCAGGCTGCGCGCGTAGACGGAGCGCAGCGACCAGTCTCCGACAGGTAGAGCACGACTCGCGGTATGGGCCGGCCGCCGCAGCCAGCGAGGCAGGGGGACTGTCCCGCCGACGTCGCGGCGAGCGAAAAGCCAGATCGCCGCCCCGCTAAGGACCAGGGCCAGGACGAGCAGGAGCAGCATCGCGCCGGCATTCGTGCCGTAGCTCGGCACCAGCGGCTTGCTCCGGTTGTAGTAGTAAATCGGAGAGAAGCGGGAGATCCACTCGCTGTTCGGAATGACGCGGTGGACCATGTCGAGCACGATGAAGAAGAGGAGGAGTCCGGCGGTCCAGCCGGCCGCCGGGCCTGCCTCCTGAGTGAATTGCGAGATCAACAGGGCGACGCCGCCAATGACGGCGCAGAGCAAGGCGAGATTCAGGCCGAAGAGGAGGCCATCGCCCAGGCTGAAGCCGCCGCCGAACTTCTGCCCACCGGCGAACGTCAGCAGCCCGATCAGCAGACCCATGGCGAGCAGCGCGGTCCACATCGCTGCCAGCTTTTCCAGCGCCACCACCAGGCGGGATCGCGGCACCGAAAGCAGCAGGTCGAGCGCGCCGCGATCTTCCTCGCCGCGGAGCATGCGGCTGGCGGCCAGCAGTGGCCAGACCGCGATCAGGAATATGAACATGCCGATCTTAAAGGTCGCATAGCCGCCGATGGTGTCGACCGCGACCACGTCGGCGTTCCAGGCAAAGGTCGCGGCCAGCCCAACCAGCTGCTCCCGCGCCTGCGGCGTCGAGAGCAGCGTGGCCACACTCGCCATCGGTGACACCACGACCAGCCCCATGCCGATACCCCAGCCCAGAATCGGGATGCGGTAGTCGCGAAGCGTCTTGAGGAAGACGCTCCTAAGCCACATGATCGGCCTCCGCCGAGCGCGGGCCGTCCCCTTCGTAGTAGCGGAGGAAGATGTCCTCGAGGCTCGGCTCGTAGCTGGTCAGCGAGATGACCGGATAACGCGCGGCCGCC
>Ga0209801_1002585_pt1 | contig 10544 bp, 10 predicted proteins | sample GraSoiAngelo_127_FD_185884 | JGI IMG/M metagenome (GOLD analysis project Ga0209801, IMG submission 185884) | Grasslands soil microbial communities from the Angelo Coastal Reserve, California, USA - 14_0927_09_40cm (SPAdes) (version 2) | ecosystem: Environmental > Terrestrial > Soil > Grasslands ... | reverse complement strand
GGTGGGGCTTTTTCATTTCAGGAAGCGATACGATGGTGAAAGTAGGCATTATAAACGCCACGGGATATGCGGGCGCCGAGCTGGCGCGCCTGTTGTATTCGCATCCCGAGGTCGAACTCACGAGCGTCAGCGGACGGAGCGCGGCCGGCAAGGCGCTGGCAGACGTGTTCCCACACCTCGCCTGTTATGACCTGACGATAGGCGAGGAGATCGACGATGTCGATTTCGTCTTTTCGGGGTTGCCGCATGCGGCGAGCGCCGCGGCTTGCGCGCCGTTGGTCCGCGCGGGCGTGCCCGTCGTTGATATCAGCGCCGACTTTCGCCTGCGCGACCCCCAGGAGTACGCCGAATGGTACGGCGCCGAGCACCCGGCTCCAGAACTGATTTCGCAGGCGGCCTATGGGTTGACGGAGCTGAACCGTGAGTCAGTGCGGCAGTCAAAGCTGATCGCGAATCCGGGCTGCTTCCCGGAGAGCGCACTCCTGGCGCTGGCGCCCGCGGTGAAGGCGGGCATCATCGGGCCGGATATCATCATCGACTCGAAGTCGGGGATCTCGGGCGCCGGACGCGGACTCGATCTCAAGTACCACTTCGGCGAAGCGGACGAGAGTGTTTCGGCTTACGGGCTCTCGGGCCACCGCCACCTGCCGGAGATCGTCCAGGAGCTGGCGAAGATGTGGCCGAAGGCCGAAGCGCCGGTCGCGATTGAAAGGACGGTTCGGGTATGGCCTTCTGACGGCGGAGCACCGGGCGGTCCGCCGCGAGTTACCTTTACGCCCCATCTTATTCCGATGACCCGCGGCATCCTGTCAACGTGTTACGCACCGCTCGCCGGAGAGTTGTCACACGCCGATGTCCGGGAGCTATATAAAGACTCTTATCGCGACGAGCCGTTTGTTTGCGTCGTCGATTCGCCGCCGGCGACGAAGCAGACGCGCGGGAACAACATGTGCCTCGTTTATCCGACGGTTGATGCGCGTACAGAGCGGCTGGTCGTCGTCAGCGTTCTCGACAACCTCGTGAAGGGTGCCGCTGGGCAGGCGATCCAGAACATGAACGCGATGCTCGGGTTTCCGGAAACGTTGGGACTCGACATGCCGGCGCTGTATCCGTGAGAGGAACAAGGAACATGGAACCGGGAATAGAGGTAAGAGAAGGTGTCGAAATGGTACCGGACGGGACGGTGACAACGCCGAAAGGATTTCTCGCCGGCGCAGCGAAGGTCGGCGTGCGGACAGACTGGGACAAGCTCGACGTTGGGTTGGTCTATTCGGAGGCGCCTTGCGTGGCGGCCGGGGTATATACGCGCAACGCGCTGAAAGGTGCCTCGCTCCTGGTATCGATGGAGCACCTGGCGAAGGGGAGCGCGCAGGCAATCGTGGCGAATTCTGGTTGCGCGAACTGTTCGGTCGGCGAGCGCGGCATCGAGGACGCGATCAAGATGGCGCAGCTCACGGGAGCGAAGTTTGGCGTCGATCCCCACGACGTCGTCGTCGCGTCCACCGGCGTTATCGGGACATTCCTGCCGATGGACCGCATCAGCCGTGGAATCGAAGAGATCCAGGTAACGTCGGATGGCGGGCTCGAATTTGCTCGGGCGATCATGACGACGGACACGAAGCCAAAGCACGTCGCGGTCCGGGTGAACGGCTGGTCGATGGGCGGCGTGGTGAAGGGGGTTGGCATGATCCACCCGAACATGGCCACGATGCTGTGCTTTGTCACGACAGAGGCCGCGGTCTCGCAGCCGTTCCTCGCCCGCGCTTTGAAGGACGCCGTCGACGATTCCTTCAACATGATCGACATCGATAACGACACGAGCCCGGACGACACTGTCGTTGTAATGGCGAACGGCATGGCCGGCGGCGGCACGATTGACGATGGGCATCCGGAGGCAGATCTGTTCCGAGAGGCCCTCAGAAGTGTTTGCATCAGCCTGGCGAAACAACAGATCGGCGACGCCGAAGGCGCGACCAAATTGATCGAAGCCCGCGTCGAAGGCGCGGCGACGATGGAAGACGCCCGCAAAGCCTCCCGAGAGATCGTGGTCTCGATAGGAGTCAAAACGGCGATCTACGGCCACGACGCGAATTGGGGCCGAATCGTGTCTGCTGTGGGCAATAGTGGCGCGGCGATGAAGGAAGAGTCGCTCGCGCTCTACTTCAGAAGCCCGGACGGCGATGACGTGTGCCTTTTCCGCGACGGCGTCCCGCAGAGGGTCGACGCGGCGCTCGCGAAAGCATGTCTCACACCCCGTGAAGTCTACTTGCGGGTCACCCTCGGGCTAGGCGACGGCGCGGCAACGGCGTGGGGCTCCGACCTGACGGAAGAATTCGTGCGGCTTAACAGCATGTACACGACATGAGCGAGATCGTCGTCGCCAAAATCGGCGGCTCAACGCTCGGGTCGCACGACACGGCGCTTGCCGATGTCGTCGAGCTTCAGCGGAAAGGCCTGCAGCCGGTCATAGTACACGGGGGTGGAGCGCTGATCAGCGAGTGGCTCGATTCACATAACGTATCGACGCGGTTTGAGCAGGGGTTGCGGGTTACCGATGAGGAATCACTGAGAGTCGTAGTGGCGGTTCTCGCAGGGCTTGTGAACAAGCAGATCGTCGCTGAGCTGAGTTCGCGGGGAGGGCGCGCGATGGGTTTGTCGGGCGCGGACTGCGGGTTGTTGCGGGCACGACCTTTGGACCCAAAGCTGGGGTTCGTCGGCGAAATCACAGGTGTGGACACGGCTACCGTTGATTCGCTGGTGGGAGACGGGTGCATCCCCGTGATCGCCCCGATCGCGCCCGAATGGGAAGGCGAAAGGCCCAGCGCGCAGCTCCTCAACATCAACGCCGATAGCGCCGCCGGCGCTATCGCGAAGGCTCTCGGGGCGCGCTGGTTGGTGTTTCTTACCGATGTCCCCGGCATCCGCATAGTCGAAGGAGAGATCGCAAGTTCGCTCTCGCCCGCGGAGGCCGGCGCGCTCATCGAGTCCGGAATTATCGAGGGCGGTATGATACCGAAAGTACGGGCGTGCCTCGAAGCTGCCCAAGGCGGCTCCCGAGCAATTATCGTCGACGGTCGCGTGGAACACGCACTTGTCCGAACGATCGAAGGCAATATGCCGGGAACGACGATCGCATGACCGAAAGAGAGAACTGGATCGAGCTCGAGAAGCAGTACTTCCTGCCGACGAGCAAGAGGCTTCCGATCACGCTCGTACGGGGCGAAGGCACGCGCGTCTGGGACCTGGACGGCCGGGAGTACCTAGATTTCGTGGCGGGTATCGCGGCGGTCAGTCTGGGGCACTGCCATCCGGAGGTCGTTGGGGCGATCGAGCGGCAGTCGCGGGAGTTGATGCACACCTCGAACTACTACTACACGATCCCGCAGGTGAAGCTGGCGAAGCTCCTCTGCGACAGCAGCGGGCTCGATAAGGTGTTCTTTTGCAACAGCGGCGCGGAGGCCGTCGAAGGTCTGCTTAAGATTGCGCGCAAGTGGGGCAAGGAGAAGCGCGATGGCGCGTTCGAGATCATCGTCGCCGAAGATGCCTTCCACGGGCGTACGCTCGCCACCGTAACGGCCGCGGGCAACGAGAAGTACCGGGCGCCGTTCACGCCTCTTGTCGAGGGCTTCGTCCGCGTGCCGTTCAATGATGTGGCGGCGATCAAGAAGGCGACGACCGGCAAGACGGCAGCAGTGCTGCTGGAACCGCTACAGGGCGAGGGCGGCGTCAATGTCCCGGACGACGACTACCTTCCGCAGGTGCGCGCCTTGTGCGACGAGGCCGGCATTCTCCTTTTGCTCGACGAGGTGCAGACGGGCGTCGGGCGCACCGGCAAGCTCTTTGCTCACCAGCATTACGGCATCGAGCCGGACGCCATGGCAATCGCGAAAGCGCTGGGCGGTGGCTTTCCGATCGGCGCGTTTCTGGCGAAGGACCACTGCGCCGTTCTCGGCCCGGGCGAACACGGCACCACCTTTGGCGGCAACGCGCTCGCTTGCGAAGTCGGCCATACGGTCCTCAAGTACATGCTCGGACACGACCTGCCGGGACAGGTCGCAAAGAAAGGCGAGTACTTCGAGCGCAAGCTGCACTCGCTGGCCGACCGCCACCCAATGGTCACGGAAGTCCGCGGCAAGGGGCTCATCTGGGCGCTCGAACTCGACCGGCCGGTCGCCGAAGAGATGATGGGCGCCTGCTCCGAAGAAGGCTTGCTCGTGAACAACGTCAAGCCGACGGCGCTGCGTTTCATCCCTCCGTTGACAGTCTCAGAAGAGGAGATCGACGGCGCGATCGAGATTGTGGACCGAGTCCTCGCGCGATTTGAGGCCGGAGGGCCCAAGTAGGCTGCCGGGCCTTAAGTCTGTGGTTCGCAATGCCTGAGAAGATCGTCCTCGCCTACTCCGGCGGCCTCGACACTTCCGTCGCCATCCGCTGGCTCAAGGAGGAGCGCGGATACGATGTTGTCGCTCTGACCGTCGATGTCGGGATGGACCGCTCGCGCGAGGAGCTTCAGTCGCGGGCGATGGCGGCAGGGGCGTCGCGCCATGTCTGGCAAGATGCCCAGGAGACGTTCATCCGCCACTTTGCATTCCCTGCGCTTCTGGCCGGCGCTCGATACCAGGGCCACTACACGCTGGCGACCGCGCTCTCTCGACCGCTAATCGCCCGCGAGATGGTCGCGGTCGCTCGGGACGAAGGCGCGAGTGCGGTGGCACATGGATGTACCGGCAAGGGGAACGACCAGGTGCGGCTCGATGTCTCGGTGCAGGCACTCGCGCCAGACTTGAAGGTCGTCGCGCCCTTGCGGGAATGGGAGATGGACCGCGAGTCCGAGATCGCCTACGCGCAGGAGCACGCGATCCCGATCAACGTCACCAAGGCCAGCCCGTACAGCATCGATGAGAACCTCTGGGGACGCAGTGTCGAGACGGGGGTGCTGGAAGACCCATGGGTCGAGCCGCCGAAGGACGTTTATGCCTGGACGAAATCGCCGGCGGAAGCTCCCAGCGACCCTGCTTACGTCGAAATCGGCTTCGATCGCGGTCTGCCGGTGTCGCTCGATGGAAAGACGATCGATCCGGTGGCGCTCGTCAAGCGGCTCAACAAGCTTGCGGGCGAGCACGGCGTCGGGCGCATCGACAGCGTGGAGGACCGGCTCGTCGGCATCAAGTCGCGCGAGATATACGAGGCGCCGGCAGGGATCACGCTGCTCGTCGCGCATGAGGCGCTGGAGTCGCTCACACTTTCGAAGGAGCAACGGCGGCTGAAAGCGCGCCTCGCGGAGGAGTACGCGGAGGTCGTGTACAACGGCCTATGGTTCTCGGCGCACCACCGCGACCTGGCGGCGTACATCCAGTCGACTCAGCGGCACGTGACAGGCACGGTCCGCATCAAGCTCCATAAAGGCAGCGCAGGTGCGGTCGGGCGCAAGTCGCCAAGGAGCCTGTATGACTTCTCGCTCGCGACTTACGACAAGGGCGATGCTTTTGATCGTACGGCGGCGGTCGGCTTCATTAGCATCTGGGGCCTGCCTGTGCGCGTCCAGGCGCAGGCGCAGACACCGGCCGAGAACGATGATGATGCTCTCAACCCTTGAAGTCGAATTGCGCCTCGATTACCTGCTGCTCGCCCGTATCGTGAAGGATGCAAACGTTGTCGATCGTAATCTCCCATTCAAAGTCTCGCTTCAGCAAGAACGGGAACAGTTCGCGCGAAATATCGCTCTCGAGGTCCGGCGCTAGGTTGACTGTGGCCAGCCAGCGCTCGGCGGCGTAGCGGTCCATTACGCCGGTAGCGATCGAGGCCAGCTCCGCCCAGAGCCGCCGGTGGAGCGCGCTGAGCTCGCGGGTGCGCACGAGGGGAAGGAAGAAGAGCGGCGGGGGCGCGTTGAAGACGCCGATGATGAAAGAGGCCGTCGGCACCGGCGCCGTCGTCGCCGCGACGTTCGCCAGGACCCCATGTACCGGAGCCCCGTATGACTTCGCGCAGTGATAAGTGAAATGCGGGACGTGCGCCTCCCTGATGCTCACCCCAAACTCGCGCTCGATCTCCGACCAAAGCCGCGAAACCGCCTCCTGGTGCTCCTCATCCAGCTCGGAAACGATGCCATAGAGTTCCTCGGCCATAGCGCGACTCTATCACGACTACTTGACATCGAGTCAGAGAGAGGACTAGTATCCGTATACCTACGGAGGTTACGGGCAATGAAGTCGAAGCGGGTTGAGGTTCTGTTTGATCCAAAGGAGTATCGAACGCTTGAGGAGCGCGCTGAGGCCGAGGGCCGGTCCGTGGGTTCAATGATACGAGAGGCCGTTGCCATGTATGTAGCAGCACCTTCTGAACGCGAGAAGCAGGAGGCGCTGGAGTGGATTTTCGCGGGTGAAGACGATCTTGGTTCCTGGGAGGAACTGAAGGATATTATCCAGCGAGGTTCAGCTGAGGAGATGATGGAGATAGAGCAGGATCTTGAAACTGATCGACGCTAACGTCTTCATTTATGCACAAGGCCAGCCCCACCCGTATCGCGATCCTTGCCGCAGACTCCTCGCCGACGTGCGTGCCGGGCGCCAAACTGCGAACACGGACGCTGAGGCTTTGCAAGAGGTAATGTATGTTTATTGGTACCGCCGGCGAGAGGACGTTGGACTGCAATACCTGGATCGGCTGCTGAGGCTTTTCCAAGCTCCCTTCTCGGTTGATCACGCGATTATGCTTGGTGCTCGGTTAGTGTTAGGCACGCACCCGCGGCTTGATCCTCGCGATGCTATCCACGCCTCCGTCGTAATGCAACACGGGCTGGAAGGCATCATTTCCACTGATCGCGGATATGATGATGTCGCGGGCGTTACCCGATTCGACCCGAAGGATTTATGACTCCACCCATCACAACCGTCTTCTTCGACCTCGGCGATACACTATGGCACTTCCCGAACATGCCGCCCAGAGAGTTCATTCGCAAGGAGACAGTGCGCCGACTCCGCGAGCTGCTCGCGACCTGGGGCCATCACTTCGAGGGTGAGCGCTTCTACCTCGGCAGGGATATCCGGCTCGCCGTCGAAGAAGAGACGAGCCGCGCCTTCCACGGCGATTGCGTGGACCCGAACTACCCGGAGCTGTGCCGACGGGTCGCCGCCCGCCATGACCTCTCGTTGACGCGAGAGCAAGGTGAGGAGCTATGGGAGGCATGGAACCTCGGCGGCGCATTTCTCGGGCGCGAGCTCTTTGCCGATGTGCTACCCACGCTGCAATGGCTGAAGGAACGCGGCTACCGGCTGGGTGCAGTCACCAACCGCGGGTATAGTGGTCCTCGATTTCACGAGGAGATGCGCGACCTCGGCCTTACCGATCTTTTCGAATCAACTGTGGTGTCGTGCGAGATCGGTTACATGAAGCCGCATCCCCGTATTTTCCAGTACGCGCTCAAAAGCCTTGGCGCGGCTGCGGAAGAGACGGCGATGGTCGGGGATAGCCTACATGCGGACGTCGAGGGCGCGAAGACGCTTGGGATGACCGCGATATGGCGCCGACCCGTCATTGGCGAGCCGCTCGAGATGACCGAGGATGAGCCCGAGCCGGGCCCTGCGGAGCCGGATTACACGGTCGAGAACATCGGCGACCTAAAGGGCCTTCCGCTCTTCGCCGGCGCGATGACGCCTCGGTAGCCAAACGGCTGCTCGGTATAATTGCCACACGATGCCGGAACGCAAAGACGGTATTGAAAGCCCGACCGCGCGCGGTCTCGACGAGCGTGCTCTGAAGTACACGGCGTCGATCGCTTATGACCGCCGCCTCTACCGCCACGACATCGCCGGGTCGATCGCGCACGCACGAATGCTCGCAAAGCAGGGAATCATCGCCGGGGACCACGCCGAGTCTATAGTGCGCGGCCTAGAGGAGATTTGCGAGGAGATCGAGCGCGGCGACTTTCCGTTCCGCGAGGAGCTGGAAGACATCCACCTAAATATCGAGGCGCGCTTGAACGAGAAGATCGGCGAGGCCGCAGGCAGACTCCATACGGCCCGCTCCCGCAATGACCAGATCGCCACCGACATGAGGTTGTTCGTAATGGAAGCATGCGATGACGCCCTCCTGGCGATACGGGGCCTGCAAACAGTGCTGCTGGACCTCGCGGAAGCAAACCAAGGCACAATCATGCCCGGCTACACTCATCTCCAGCGCGCGCAACCTGTCCTCTTCGCCCACCATCTCCTCGCGTACCTCGAGATGCTCGACCGCGACTCGGGACGCTTGCGTGACTGCCGCTTGCGCGCGGACGAACTGCCGCTCGGCGCCGGTGCGCTGGCCGGTGCGCCCTATCCGCTCGACCGCGAGTTCGTCGCCAGCGAGCTAGGGTTCAGCCGCGTAAGCCGCAACAGCATCGATGCTGTCGCGGACCGCGACTTCGTCATCGAATTTCAGGCCGCGGCGGCGACGGCGATGATGCACCTCTCGCGTCTCGCGGAGGAGATCGTCCTGTGGTGTAGCGATGAGTTCAGCTTTGTGCGCCTGGCCGACATGTTCGCGACGGGCTCGAGTATCATGCCGCAAAAGCGGAACCCGGATGTCGCCGAGCTGGCCCGTGGCCGCGCGGGTCGCGTTTACGGGAATCTGATGGCGATTCTCACGACGCTTAAAGGGCTCCCGCTCGCATACAACAGGGACCTGCAGGAAGACAAACAGCCGCTTTTTGATACCGTGGACACGCTTCTCCCCACACTGGAGACGTTCGCGGCACTGCTGCCGGCGCTCCGAGTCGATAGCGAACGAATGGAGGCTGCAGCGCGCAACTCATACACGCTGGCGACCGACCTCGCCGACTACCTGGTGCACAAGGGGATGCCGTTTCGCGAGGCGCATCAAACTGTCGCCGAGCTTGTACGCTACGCAGAGGGTGATGGTAAGCCGCTAAGCGGCCTTTCGCTCGAAGAGTACCGAGGCTTCTCGCCGCTATTCGATCAGGATGTGCTTACGCTCGACGTCCGCGCCTCGATCGCCGCCCGCGATGTGCCGGGCGGGACAGCGCCGTCTCGTGTCGCGGAGGCACTAAGGACGGCCCGGGAGCGGCTTAAGGAAGACGCTTGATCAACGGGATCAAGCTGGCGCCGTCGATCATCTCGGCGGACTTTTCAAGGCTGCGCGACCAGCTGCAGGAGTGCGAGCAGGCGGGCGCTGACTACATCCATATAGATGTGATGGACGGTCGTTTCGTGCCCTGGATCAGCATCGGGCTGCCGGTAGTCGAGGCGATTCGGCGCAGCACGGGCCTTATGCTAGACATTCACCTGATGGTCGTGGAACCAGAAAAGCAGGCCGCGCCGTTCATCGACGCCGGCGGCGATGTCATCAACGTCCACGTCGAAGCCGCGACGCACCTGCATCGCATCATTGAGGAGGTGCACAGACGCGAGAAGAGAGCTGGCGTCTGTGTCAACCCCGGGACGCCCGTGGGTGCCGTCGAGCAGGTTCTGCCAGAGGTCGATCAGGTGATGGTGATGGCGGTGAACCCGGGCGCTTCCGGCCAGAGGTTCATCGAAAGCGCGCTGCCGAAGGTCGCCCGCCTGCGCCGGTTGATCGACGAGGGCGGCTTTCGCGCCGAGATCGAGGTGGACGGCGGCGTCTCGACGGAGACGGCCCCGCGCTGCGCCGCGCTCGGCGCCAACGTACTTGTCGCTGCGAGCGCGATCTTCAATGAGCACGCTTCGGCTGCCGAGAACATCGAGCGGCTGCGCGCGTCGCTGGCAAGCGTAGACCACCCAGCTTAAGGGGAACAATTCCGCGGAGCGTTCAGTGATCGGCCGACATCAGGCGAAGAGCCTGTTGGCTAACGACTGATAAATGGCAACTCAGAACTGACGAACGTCAGGCCGTCGCTTTGAGCGTCGTACGCAGGCAGCGCGTGCAGATCTTGAGGCGGAGCGGTACGCCGTTCACGACCAGCGTCTTGTTCTGGACGTTGGCCTTGAAAGTACGGTTCGTCTTCGGAGCCTTGCGCTCCCAGCGTCCCGAGTGCTTATGCCGGATGTTGCGGCCGTAGGCTGTCGTCTTACCGCAGAGATCGCACCGTGCCAAGTAGGTTTTTCCTTTACCCTGCCGTACGTGGTTGCTAGAATTGCGCAGAAGGCATGGTAACATCGGCCGTTCGTAGGGACAAGGCTGACTGCCTCCGCCGGCCCGCCTTCAGGTGGGCGCTCGCGTGACCCGCCCCGCCATCGCTTCCTTCTCCGGCGCGGAACTGCGTGAAGTGTTTGCCGCCGCCACCGTTTGGCTCGAGCGGAACATCCCCCAGGTAAACGCCGTGAATGTCTTCCCGGTGCCCGACGGCGATACCGGCACCAACATGTACCTGACGATGCGCTCGACGATGGAAGAAGCCGAGCGCTGCGCGGACCCGGCCGCCGGCGCCGTGCTCGCCGCCATGTCGCACGGAGCACTCATGGGCGCGCGGGGGAACTCCGGCGTGATCCTCTCGCAGATCATCGGCGGGCTCGCCCGTGGCGTGGACGGGGCGACAGATGTGACGCCCAGGAGCCTTGCCGCGGGCCTGG
>Ga0209801_1002581_pt1 | contig 10556 bp, 9 predicted proteins | sample GraSoiAngelo_127_FD_185884 | JGI IMG/M metagenome (GOLD analysis project Ga0209801, IMG submission 185884) | Grasslands soil microbial communities from the Angelo Coastal Reserve, California, USA - 14_0927_09_40cm (SPAdes) (version 2) | ecosystem: Environmental > Terrestrial > Soil > Grasslands ... | reverse complement strand
GACGTCCCTGGTCGGGAGTTGTACCTTCGGGCGAATCCGTAAATCCAGGGGGTTGGGAAATGGCCGACGAAACCCCAAAGGCTCCGGAACCGGAGCTGAGCATTGCCCCGGACGCAGAGGCGAAGCCGCCGGCTCGTCCGCGAAACCTATACACGTTCGTCAAGCAGGCGTGGAAAAATCCTGGGACCGGTGTGGTCAAGGAGACTCATTTTCAACGGATGGTCGAGTGGCGCCGCGGTAACGCGTTCGTCCGCGTGGAGCGGCCGACGAGGATCGATCGCGCACGCGAACTCGGTTATCGCGCAAAGCAAGGGTACGTCGTCGTCCGTGCAAGGGTCCGGCGAGGAGGCCGGCGAAGGCCACGGCCGATGGGCGGTCGACACCCGAAACGCCGCGGGCTCGTCAAGATCACGATGGCGAAGTCGATTCAGCGGATCGCGGAGGAGCGGACCGCCAAGCACTATCCGAACATGGAGGTCCTGAACTCGTACTGGGTCGGCGAGGACGGGATGCACAAGTACTACGAGGTCATCCTCGTCGACCCGAACCATCCCGCGATCCGGAGCGACCCGAAGATCAATTGGATCACCAATCCCGCGAACCGCGGGCGCGTCTTCCGGGGCCTGACGTCCGCGGGGAAGAAGGGCCGCGGGCTCTTGTACAAGGGCAAAGGAGCCGAGAAGATCCGGCCCAGCATTGGCTCGCACGATCGCACCGGCAAGTGAACGTCACGCCGATTCGATCTGGGCCGCGAGGCGTCCGACCTCCTCGTCCGAAAGTCCGATGACCGGCTCGAACAAAGGAACGTCGAGGCCCACGCGCTCTCCGGGATTGAACGAGGCCCATCGGGTGCCGAGGAACACCGCGTCCGCCCGGGTGATTTTCACCAGCTCCGCGAGGCGTCCGTCGGGCGGCAAGTCGAGGACCTTCAGACGGACGTCCCACCGGCGGAGGGGCTCGACGAGCGGTTCGCCTGGCGCCGTCGCGACGGCGATTCGACAGCCGCGCTTCATCCCCATCCATGCCGCGACCATGCCGTCGCGATTCTTGACTACCGCGAGGCCGCGGCCCTGGCTTCCGAGGGGGAGCCCGCCGGGTCCGGGCCAGATCTCCCGGAACACGAACGCGCGATTCTGGCGCACTTCGATGTGGATTTCGATATCGGGGTGGGACAGATTCACGCGCACCCCTGGATGGGCGAGACGCACGACATCGCCGAGGTCGCGGGCCAGGTCTTGGCTCGTGAACGGATGGGTACCTACGCGCCGGGTCCGAAGCGCGAACGTCTTCCCGGCCGCGAGGGACCACTTCGCCTCGGAGAGGACGACGTGCCGCAGCGATGCGAGGTCGGCATGCGTCTCCGCGGCGGGGCTGATTGAGACGACGCCGAACACCCGCGTGAGGATCGAGCGCGCTCGGGCCACGTCGTCCGCGTAGACATAGACGCGCGCCTCGTCGGAGTCCGTGATGCACTCGACGCCTTCGGCCGCGAAGAGATCCTGAATGTTCGCGACGAGCCGGTCGCGGAGCTGGCGGCGTACGAACCGGCTCTTCAACGCAATTTCCCCAAATCGCACGAGCAGGACCAATCCGGTCGCACCGTCCAAGTCCCGATATTTCTCGTCAGTAATTAATACGGCACCGACTTTCGCGTCGCGTGGACGCGGTCCTGCTCTTGGTTCAGGCCGGCCTCATTTTCGGCGTGGCGTTCATCTACGCGAACCTGGGCCTCGGCGGTGGCCTCTTGTTCGTTCCGATCCTCCTGTCCACCGGCGTGCCCGACAAGGATTTGGCGGTGCCAATCTCCCTCACCCTGACAATTGCGACGGCGACCTCGTCCGTCATTAACCATCACCGGCGCGGCCTCGTGGACTTCCGCCTCGGCCGCGTCCTCCTGACGGGCGCTCTCATTGGAGCCGTCGTGGGGACCGTCTTCACACTGAAGGTGCTGAATCAGGAAACGTTCGAGGCGTTCTTCGCGGCCGTGCTGATCGTCTTTGGCGTGTACATGGTCCGAGACTGGGTGAAGAACGCCCGCTCCGTCGACGAGGACGATGACTCCGCGCTGACGCCGCCCCGGATCGGCGGCACGGCGGCCGCGACGGCGGGGTCCGGCTTCCTGTCCGGGAGCATGGGGATCGGCGGCGGCTTGCTGAACGTACCCCTTCTCGTCTACGTCCTCGGCCGAAAAACTCGGAAGGCGATCGGGACGTCGTCGCTGTTGATCATCCCGACGGCGGCGGTCGGTTTCGCGGCGTACGTGGTCGACCTGGCACTCCGCCCCGGGGGCTTCGCTTGGCCCGCGGAGTTCGTCCTGATCCCGATCTTGATGCCGGTCGTCTTCGTCGGCGCGTACCTCGGATCGCGGTGGGGACTCGAGAAGTTGAGGACTCGATCCGTCGCGCTGCTCTTCATCATCGTCTTGTTCATCGCCGCTGCGAAGCTCGTCTTCGACCTTCTGTGATTGCGGAGGAAAGGCCTTATACGTCGCCGCGGGTGCGCCGCCTCGCCTGAGCCGAAGGGATGGGATGGACCGGACGGACGGGTCTCATTGGTTCTACTCGTACCTCCCGCAAGGCGTCGCCGGCGGCGCGACGTCGACCTTGATTCCGCTGTTCGCGTACGCACTCGGAGGATCGCTCCTCACGGTCGGGATCATCGCGGCCGCCACGAGCCTCGCGTCGGTCCCCGCCTTCATCCTATGGGGATCGCTCTCCGATCGCACCGCGCGCCGCAAGATCTTCCTCCTGATCGGTTTCCTCGGGAGCGGGCTCGCCCTCTTTGCGATGGCCCTCTGCGGGACCATGTCCCAGTTCTACCTCGCGAATCTCCTCGCGGGTTTCTTGGGCGCCGCGAGCGGCCCCGCCGGGACGGTCCTCCTCATGGAGACATCGAAGCGGACGGAATGGCCCGCGCGGCTCGCCCTCGTGAGTCGGATCGGAGCGATCGGGTGGGTCGCGGGATTGGGCATGGGGGTCGCATGGCTCGCCATCGGACCGGGACTGCTCAGCGCGGAGCTGTCGTCGATGCGCGCGCTCTTCGTGATCGGCGCCGCGCTCGGGCTGCTGTCCGGTCTCCTCGTCCAAGTCTGGACGCGGGAACCGGCGGTCCGCGTGGATCGCCGGGACGTTCACCTCACCGACGTCCATGCCCGCATCGAGCGCGGTCGATATCTGCCGATCCGCATCCTTCACTACATCAACCCGCTCGACTGGCGAAGGAAGGTGCGACTTCCGCACGCGCTGCGCATGTATCTCGTCTGCGTCTTCCTCTTGTTCGGCGGATTCACCGCGTTCTACGGGTTCTTCCCGATCTTCCTGAAGCAGTCGTACGGACTCGGGAGTCCCGAGATCTTCGCGGTATACATCGCGAGCCAGGCGACCTCGATCGCGGTGTATCCGCGCGTCGGCCGTTGGGTCTCGGCTCGCGGGGATCGGTCGACGCAGTTGTATGCGGCCGTGGGCCGATCGATGCTGTTCCCGTCGTTCCTGCTCGTCGGGATCGCGGCGCTGCCGTACGGTGCACGTCTCGGCGCGGCCATCGCGCTTCACGCTGGCGTGGGACTCTGCTGGGCCCTGATCAACGTCGCGGGCTCGATGCTCGTGTCACGACTCGCGCCCGAGAATGGCCGAGCGGAGGCGTTCGGAACCTACAACGCGGTCCAGGGTTTCGGGTCGATCCTCGGGCCCCTCCTCGGGGGATTCGCCGCAATACCTCGGATACGCGATGGCGTTCGGCACGAGCGTGGCCCTCATCCTCGGCGGCTGCGCGATTCTTGCGGCCACGCGCGTGTCGGAGACCGGAGCGCTCAGCGAAAACCGTAAATGAGGACCCGACTTCCGGCGGCCCGGGGCGCGCGGTGAAGGTCCTCATCCTGGGCGGATACGGCGCGATGGCCCAGTCGACGGTCCCGGATCTGCTCTCGAGTCCCGGGGTCGAGCGGGTCGGCATCGCCGGACGGAACGCCTCGAAGGCGAAGGCTTTCGCGGCTTCGCAACGGGATGACCGTGCGACCGCGGTCTCGGTCGACGCCCGCGATTCGGCCGACCTCGTGCGGGAGCTCAAGCACTGGGATTGTGTGGTCAATAGTACCTGGTACGATCTCAACGTCCCGATCACGGAAGCGGCGATCGCGGCGGGGATTCACTATTGCGATCTCGGAGGTCTGTATCACCAGACGCTTCGGCAGCTGAAACTGGATGCGCGCGCGAGGGACGCCGGCGTCACGTGCGTCCTCGGAATCGGCTCGACGCCCGGCACGATGAACGTCATGGGCATGTACGGCGCGAGCAAGCTCGACACAGTGTCCAAGGTGCAACTTCGGAGCAGCGGCGCCGTGGTGGCCGGCGGAGAGCCTGGAAAATTTGTTCCACCCTACGCAATCCGTACAATCTTCGACGAGTTCTCCCTCGATGCGCCGATCCTTCGGAAGGGGAAGATCCGGTTCGTGCCTGCCCTGTCGGGCCTTGAACGGTCCGAGTTCATGCCCCCGGTCGGGGTCGTCGAAGGATACTACACGATCCATTCCGAACTCGCGACGATGCCGAAGACGATTGCGAAGGGAGTTCGGGAGATGGACTTCATCGTCGCGTTCCCGCCCCCATTCCGCGAGACGGTCGCGACCCTCGTCCGTTTGGGCCTCGCGAGCCGCGAGGAAATCGTCGTCGAGGGGACGAAGGTCCGCCCGTACGATGTCACCTCAAGCGTGATTGATGGACTGCCGAAGCCGAGGGAGCCCGAACTCGACGTCGACATCCAGCGTTGTGTCCTCGTGGGCAAGAAAGATGGGAATCCGATGACGATGCGCTACGAAGCGATCACCTGGCCCCATAAGAAATGGAACATCGGCGGGGGTGTCGTCGACACGGGCGTCCCACCCTCGATTGCTGCCCAATGGATGGTGAACGGCTTGGTCAAGCGGAAGGGCGTCATTCCGCCCGAGGTCGCGTTCGATCCGTTGCCATACTTTAAGGAGCTCTCGGCTCGAGGCCGAGGCATCCAGATAGTCGAGTACGCGGAGGGCACCCGGGCCCTCAACTGATCCGAATCCGTTCTCAGGCGGGTTCGGGACGCTCTCTACACGCTCGGTGGCGTCGGGGTCTCGCCGTAGACGGCCGCCTGCTCCCCGACGGCCTGGAGTTGGACCGTCGGCGCCTTTTCCTTGTGCCGCCCGGCTTCCTTCCCGATCGCCGCGAACGCGTTGTCGGCGACCTCAAGGGCCCATTCGATGTCCTCCTCCGTGTGCTCCGTGCAGATGAACGCGCGCTCGCCCGTATTTGGGATGCCGAAGAGGACGTTGTTCCCGAGGCAGTGGATGAACCAGTTCCACCATCGCCGCGTGTTCGCACTCAGCGTGTCCCGGAAGTTTCGGATCTCGTCTTTCGTCGTGAAGTAGACGTTCCCGATGGACCCGACGTACTCGACCCAGGCCGGGATGCGGCGGTCGTCCGCGAGATCCTGAAGCCCACTGTAGAGCTGCCGACCGAGGCCGTTGATGTGATTGTAGTATTCCGGATGCTCTCCGAGGATCTCGAGCCCCTTGAGGCCCGCGGCGACGCTGATCGGATGGCCGTTGTACGTCCCCGCGTGGAACGTGGCGTACTTCCAGCCGCGGCCCGGTTCGAGGACGTTCATGATCTGGGCCTCGCCCCCGAAGCCTGCGAGCTGGAACCCGCCGCCGGCGATCTTGCCGAACGTCGTCATGTCCGGGCGGATGTCGTAGTACTCCTGTGCGCCTCCGTAGGCGAGGCGGAAGCCGGTAAGGACCTCGTCGAAGATCAGGACGATGCCCTTCTTCCGCGTGAGCTGTCGCAGGCGCTTGAGGTAATTGGCCTTGGGCGCAATGACCCCGGGGCCGCAGAGCACGGGCTCGATGATCAGCGCGCCGACCTCGTCCTCGTTCTCTTCGAGGATCGCCGCGGTGGCCTCGATGTCGTTGTACGGGAAGATCACGACCAGGTCGGAGACGGCCTTCGGGATCCCACGGCCGTACGGGATGGCGCGGTAGCCGTTCATGCGACTCGCGGTGCGGCTGTCCATGTCGAGGCTCTGCAACACGTAGTCGTGGGCTCCGTGGTACGCCCCTTCGGCTTTCGCGATCTTGTCGCGGCCCGTGTACGCCCGCGCGGTTCGAAGCGCATGCATCGTCGCCTCGGTGCCGCTGTTGCACAGCCGCACTTTCTTCATCGACGGCACGGCCTTCCGCACTGCTTGGATGTAGTCGATGTAGAGCTCGCTCGTCACCCCGAGCATCGATCCGGACTCGAGCTGCTTGATCACTTCGAGGGCGATGTCCCGGTTGTTGTGGCCGAGGAGCAGGGCGCCGAAGCCCATCATGAGATCGAGGATCTTGTTGCCGTCGACGTCGTAGATGTAGCCGCCGTCGCCGTAGTCGGCGAGGAACGGATGCGGCTTGAAGTACCGGACATTGCTCTCGACGCCGCCAGGCGTGATCCGAACGGCGCGCCGCCAGAGCTGCCCGCTCTTCTTGTGTCGCGTCAGATACTTCCGGCTGAACTTCTGGGACGGCAACGGATCACCTCCAAGTGAAAACAAGGTCGGCGCGACCGCCGACGCACGGGATTCGAGGTCGCCGAAGACCTGAGAATCCCGGTTCACTTGGGCATTCCTAAAAGGCGTCTGGAAATATGAAAAGCTTTCGCGCACAGTTCGCGCTTTGTATATCAAATGTGAAAGAATAGAAAAGTATAGTCGGAAGCTATCCAAGGGCACGACCGACGTCGGGCTCTGGTCCAAGCTCGACGAAGATGCAGTTCATAAGGCGGCGGTACAAAGCGGTCCGTCGGAAGCCATTATGGACCCTCGGTGGCACCCGCCCGGTTCCACTCGAATGTCCATTTCTGTCCTTCCGGGATCAGGGGAATTCGACGACTCGCTCCGTTCATGGAATCGAGGGGGCCGGCCAACGCCCAACGGAGGCCACGGACCAGCGACCAGCGCGGCCCCTCATAGCAACCGCCGTGAGACTTGACTTGATGCGTGGGGCAGGATTTGAACCTGCGAACCCCTACGGGACAGGATTCTGAGCCCTGCGCCTTTGACCAAGCTGGGCCACCCACGCACGGCGTAGCCGGAGGCGATTTCGCGGGCTCGTAATAATCTTGCGGTGGGACGCCGGGAGCAGGTTCTAAGCGGTCTCCGCCTATCCTGAGAAGACGTGCTCGAAAGACGTGAAGCGCGACTCTTCCCGGGGTTGCGCCGCGATGACGCGTGGGGGAAGGCTTGGGACTGGTGGGGGCGCCAAGGATTCCATCTCGCGAAGACGGGACCATACCGGTTCCACGGGTCCTCCCATTACGCGCGGATCGGATTGCGCCGCGAATTCGACTTGATCTTGGACGACGTCTCGGGCGGATTGAACGTCGACCTGACGTTCAGAGCGCAGATTACGGATGAAGGCCTCATCGCCGGTGCCGTCGCCGCGGTGTTCCTCCTTCCCGTCGCGGTGCTGGGTGGTGCGGTGTCCTATTCGGAATACGAGACGGACGCTCAGACCTTGATCGTCGCCTTCTGGCAATTCCTCTCCGTGCCGTCCGGAGCCGCGATGGACAGACCGACATCCGCGATGCCGGCGAAATGCACGGGCTGTGGTGCTGCGCTTCTCCCGGACTGGAAAGTGTGCCCCTACTGCGGACGAACCCGAGACTGAGCGGACTGCGGTGGCGATCGATGTCTCACCGGTGCCGTTTCATGATTTTCATGAAGCCATTCGAGTCGAAGACTTCGAGCTGTCGATCCGCGAGCGTAGACCGGAAGTCATCCCACGTGATGACTTCGATCCGGTTATTCCGACCTTTCGTGAATTGAATGCCATCGGTCCCTTTGACTCGGCCGGGCCTCAATCCCTTCTTCTTTGCCTTCTCGATGGCCTCCTCGATGCTCACGGGTTCCATGACCATCCGATCCCTCCTCGACGGGTCCGACTCGCGCGCGTTTGCATCCGGGCGTCGCTATATAATGGTTGTTTCAGGGAGGCGGTCGGTCGCGCCAGAAGACTTTCTAACGCACCCGTCGTATGTCGATTGGTGCCGCGGTTCGGTTCATCCGGGATCCGGGGACTGGGCAACGTCGACGTGACCCCCGACCTCGCGCTCCATGTCGGGATGATTCTCGGAGAAGCGTACGGTGGCACGATTGTCGGACACGATCCGCGCGTCACCGGGCCGATGCTCGTCGAGGCGCTCACCGCGGGACTCCTCTCCTCGGGCGCGTCCGCGGTCGAAGCGGGTCTCGTCTCGACGCCGACCTTGGCCCGAGGAGCCCGTGCATTCGCGTGCGGGGCGGTCGTCACGGCATCCCACAACCCCGCTCCGTACAACGGAATCAAGTTGTGGAATCCAGACGGGATGGCCTTCGATGAGGACCAGCAGCGCGAGATTGAGGCGGCGCTCGATCGAGGCCATTTCCCGACGCCCTCCTGGGACCACTTCGGTTCGGTGATGTCTCGTCCCGACTTGGTCGAGCAGCACGTCGAGTCAATCCTGAAGGATGTGGGGACGGCAAAGCTTCGTGTCGTCGTCGACTGCGCGTGCGGTGCGACAGCCACGATCACGCCGTTCCTCCTGCGGCAGATGGGATGCGATGTGATCGCCATCAACGCGCAGGCGGACGGACACTTCCCGGGTCGTGATCCCGAGCCGCTCGAAGAGAATCTCGCCGTCCTCTCGTCGACCGTTCGTGCGGTCCACGCAGACCTCGGTATCGCCCATGACGGCGACGGGGATCGCATGGTGGCCGTTGACCGCGAGGGTCGATTCGTCGGCGGGGACGCGCTCCTGGCGCTCTTCGCCCGCGAGGAAGTCCGACGCGGTCTCGTCGTGCCCGTGGATGCGTCGATGGTCCTCGACGATCTCCTCCCGAAAGCGAAGATCTGGCGCACACGGGTCGGCGACGTCTACGTGGCCGCGGAGCTCAAGCGTCGCGGGGCCGATTTCGGAGGCGAACCCTCCGGGACGTGGATTTTCCCGAAGGCGACCCTGTGCCCCGATGGCGTGTACGCCGCAGCGCGGCTCGTCGCGATGGTCGCCCACCGTCCGCTCGACGCGATGGTGCGAGACGTCCCTCGCTATCCGGTGCTTCGCGGATCGGTCTCGTACGATCCATCGAAACGCGAACGGATCGAATCCCGTCTCGACGTCGTCTTGCGTGCGCTCGGTGGCGAAGTGAGCACCGTCGATGGATGGCGGCTCCAGTTCGAGGATGGCTGGTGTCTCGTCCGTTTCTCGGGGACCGAGCCGAAGATTCGACTGACCGCCGAGTCCCGGGACGCGGCCAGAGCAAACGAGATATATTCCACGGTCCTATCGAGCGCGAAAGGCGCCACCGAATGAAGGCCGTGGTCCTCGCGGCCGGAGAGGGCACCCGGATGCGTCCCCTCACGGCCAATCTTCCGAAGCCCCTTCTCCCGGTGGCCGGAAAGCCGTTTCTCCGGCACACGTTGGAGGCGCTCCGCTCCGCGGGCATCACGCAGGTGGCCGTCCTCATCGGCTGGCAAGGCCACCGGATCCGCGAGAGCCTCGGAGACGGCGAGGCCTTGGGCCTCTCGATTGCGTACGAGGAGCAGACGGAGCGGCTCGGGACCGCCCATGCGATCGGATGCATGCGGTCTCACGCGGACGGCCCGTTCTTGAGCGTGAACGGCGACGTGGTGGTTTCGGGGGAGGCCCTCGCCGCGATGATCGCCTACCACCGGAAGGTCCGCGCTCCTGTGATTGCGCTGGCGGAGGTCCCCAATCCCGGGGCGTTCGGCGTGGTCGAGGTGAACGACGGAAAGGTGACCGACCTCGAGGAGAAACCGCGTCGGCCGAAGTCGAACCTGATCAACGCGGGCATCTACGCGTTCGACGAGGACATCTTCCCTCTGATCGACAAGACCCCGAAGTCCCCTCGCGGCGAGTACGAGATCACCGACACGATTCGTGCGCTGATGGAGACCCGGGACGTCTACGGATTCCGCCTCCCGGGCGAATGGATCGATGTCGGTCGGCCGTGGGACCTCCTGCGCGCGAATGCGGCGCTCCTCGCCCCGCTGAAGGAGGCGAACCATGCCGACGTCGACGGAGGCGCGACCTTGGTCGGCGAGGTCCTCGTCGAGGCGGGCGCGCGGGTCCGACGGGGCGCGTACATCGAGGGCCCCACCGTCATTGGCCCGGGCGCGGAGATCGGCCCGAACTGCTACATCCGGCCGTCGACGTCCATCGGCGCGAAGGCGAAAGTGGGAAACGCGTGCGAAGTGAAGAATTCCATCCTGATGGCGGGCACCCACGTCCCCCATCAGAACTACGTCGGCGATAGCATCCTCGGAGAGCGCTGCAATCTCGGCGCGGGGACGAAGGTCGCGAACCTCCGGCTCGACGAGGCGCCGATCCGCGTCGTGTGGAGGGGATCCGAAGTCGACACGGGACTCCGGAAGCTAGGCGTGATCATGGGAGACGACGTGAAAGTCGGCATCAACGCGTCGATCGATGCGGGCACGATTATCGGGGAGGAATCGTTCCTCGGTCCGGGCTCCCACGCCCGCGGGAATATCGCGCCCC
>Ga0209801_1002576_pt1 | contig 10559 bp, 7 predicted proteins | sample GraSoiAngelo_127_FD_185884 | JGI IMG/M metagenome (GOLD analysis project Ga0209801, IMG submission 185884) | Grasslands soil microbial communities from the Angelo Coastal Reserve, California, USA - 14_0927_09_40cm (SPAdes) (version 2) | ecosystem: Environmental > Terrestrial > Soil > Grasslands ... | reverse complement strand
GAGTTTCCACCGGAACCTCCAGCCGGGTCAGCGCCTCCCGTCCGCCCTCGAACGATTTCTCGATGACCGCGCCGACACCGACCACGGCCGCACCCGCGGTCTGAGCCAGCCGGGCCAGGCCGAGGATGGTCTGCCCGGTCGCCAAGAAATCATCGACGATGAGTACCCGATCGTCGGGCCGGAGATATTCCGGCGAGACGATTAGTTCCACCATGTGCCCGCGGGTATGGGACGGGGCGACGGTCAGGAGCACCTGATCGGGCATCGTCACTGGCCGGCTGCGCCGCGCGTAGACCAGCGGAACGCGGAGATGCAGGGCTGTGGTTACGGCGGGGGCGATCCCTGAGATCTCCGCGGTCAGCACCTTGGTGGCGCCGACGTGCTGGAAGCGCCATGCCAGTTCGCGACCACAGGCATCGATGAGCAGCGGATCCACCTGGTGGTTGAGGAAGCTATCGACCTTCAAGATACCCCGTCCGAGGTTACGGCCATCCTGCAGGATACGTTCGCGCAGCGCGTCCACGGTTACGGGGCCCACCGCGTGCTCACCGGCGCCCCGCGGCCGCCATTGCTCCCAGCAGCACGGTCTTAGGCGGGAAGTCTTCGCAGTACTGATACCGGTGCGTGAGGACGAGTCGTCCCGACGTTGCGACGACGAACTCGCCGGGGAGTTGCCAGGGGTTGTCCACCAGCGCCCGCTCGGTCCCCCGCCGGGAGGCCAGCATCTTCTCGCCGGTCTCCCGGTCCTGGGGCTTCCAGGCGAAATCATGAAGGATTTGCGCGGGCGTTCCCTCCAGCAGCCCGTAGAGGTGGTACGCCCGGCGATCGGGATCACACAGGATGGGGAAGGGATAGCCGCGCCGCGTTGCCAGGGCGGCCGTCCTCTCCGGCTCGCCCTGGCAGATGGCCACGACCTGCGCGCCGGCCACGGCGAATGCACCAAGGTCCCCCTTGAGCTGGTCCCAGCGCTCGGCCAAGCAGCTGCATCCGAAATGGCGCAAGAATAGTATTAGGGCCGGTTTCGCCTGCCAGAAATCACTCAGCCGCCGTTTCCTGCCGGAGGTGTCCGGAAGTTCGAGCTCCGGGGCCGGATCGCCAACCTGGGGCGGCAGCGCGGAGTATCTCGTCCGGGATGGCCCGGACAACCAGGCCTGCAGCCATTCCTGTTCTGCGGCGGACTGCTGCTGATCGACGGCGGTCATCGTGACGCAGTGCTAGTTCCGCCTCCGACGAGGGATTCCCTGGTGGTTACAATACGGTGTGGAGGCTTCTGGTGGCGATCCGGCTGGTCATCCTCGATTGCGACCGTACGCTGTGGGAGCATGAAGACGTCTTTACGCTCCAACCGCCCTTCACGCGTGTCGATGGGCAAACTGTCCAGGACGCGCAGGGGGAGAAGGTCCGGCTCGCGCCGGGAGCCCGCGAGCTCTTGGATGCGCTGCGGCGCCGCGGCATCCTGATCTCACTGTGCAGCTGGAACCGCGCAGATCTGGTCTTTGCCATCCTCGACCTGCTCGGCCTGACCCAGTACTTTGTCCACCCCAAGGTGGAGTTTCATCCTCACAAAGACAGAATGATTACCGCGCTGCTCGCCGAGCTGGCAGGGGAAGGAACGGTATTGCAGCCAGAGGAAGTCCTGTTTGTCGACGACAATCCGATGATGCTGGAACAGGTGCGGCAAGGCGTGGGGCCGGTGCGTACGTTGCGGGCGCAACCTGACGTGCTCGATCTGCGCAACGTGCTGAAGGTTCTCGACGAGCAGAACTGATCCAATTGCGCACAGTGCGGCCACGTGTATAATGTGTAGCGGTACGGTGGGCCGTTAGCTCAACTGGTAGAGCAGCGGACTCTTAATCCGCTGGTTCCGGGTTCGAGTCCCGGACGGCCCCCCACCCGCTCCTGCGGAGTCTGCACAGTCTTCCCAGTCCACCCAGTCCACACAGTCTCCGGCATTTGAACCGGCTAGCGGGGTCGACCAGGCTGACGGGCCAGTAAGGCCGCAATACATTTGTAAGACAGTGTAGACTGGGAAGACGGGGAAGACTGGGTAGACTGTGGTTATGCGGGTGTGGCGGAACTGGAAGACGCGCGGGCCTTAGGAGCCCGTGGGCGCAAGCCTGTGGGGGTTCGACTCCCTCCGCCCGCACTTGCTAAACGAAACTGCGGGACTAGGGATTGGGGACGAGGGACCGATGAAGGTCGAGGTGCGCAAGGAGGCGCCCAGCCGCGCGGTGCTCGAAGTCGAGCTGCCGCCCGAGACCGTCAGTCAGGGGATGGAACGCGCGCTGGAGCAGTTGAACCGGCGGGTGGAGATCCGCGGGTTCCGGCGCGGGAAGGCGCCGAAGACCCTCCTGGAGCGGTATGTGGGCAAGGACGCCATCTACGAGGAGGCCGTCAAGCTCCTGGTCCCCGACGCCTACTCCCAGGCCATCCAGCAGTCCGGGATGCACCCCATCGCCCAGCCGGAGATTCAGGTCCAGGCGGTTGAAGAAGGAAAGCCCCTGCGGTTTGTAGCCACAGTCGATCTGGTCCCCGACGTCAGGCTGGGTGATTACAGGGCGATCCGGGCGGAGCGAACCCCCGCCGCGGTCACCGACGCCGACATCGACGCAGCCATTGAGGACCTCCGTGCCCGGCACGCGCAGCTGGAGACCCTGGGCGACCAACCGGCCGCGTCGGGAGACTATGTGCTGGTCAGGGTCACCGAGATCAGTGGGGCGGCGGGCCGATTCGTGCCTGGCAAGGAGTACCTGGTCGAGGTCGGCGGGGGTACTTATCCGCCCGAATTGGAAACGGGATTGCTGCAGGCCGCATCCGGTCGTCGAGGGACGGCCACGCTCGCCAGCGGCGCGGCGGTGACCTACGAGGTTGTCGACGTGAAGCGGCGCAGGCTGCCTGACCTCACCGACGAGTTCGCCAGGACCGCCGCGGGGGTCGAGACAGTCCCCGTGCTCCGGGAGACGCTCCGGGAGCGAGCGCACCGCGAGGCCCAGCAGCGCGCGGAACAGGAAGACGAACAAAAGGCCGTGGACGCCCTACTGCAGCGCGCGACCATCGAGCTGCCCACCAGCCTGGTCGACCATGAAGTCCACCATCTCATCGCCGATCTGGCCGAGTCGCTGGGGCGCCGCGGGATCACGATGGAACGCTACCTGCAGGTGCAGGAGAAGACGGAGGAGCAGCTGCGGGCGGAGCTGCGGCCGGCCGCAGAGAAGCGGCTGCGCACGCAGCTGGCGCTGGATGAACTGGCGCGCCTGGAGGACCTCCAACCGACACAGGAGGAGATGGATCGCGAGGTAGAGAACGTTGCCCGCGGGTTGCAGCAAGAACTTGCGCGGGTGCGGGAATGGCTGGCGCAGAACGGGCGTTCGGATATTTTACGAGCGACGCTCCGCCGGCGCAAGGCGCTGGCCTTCTTGATACAGTCCGCGTACGGTGATCCGGCCGCCGCTACGGCGGCGGGTGCCCGCGAGCCGGGTGGAAAGGGTGGGCAGGAATGACGCTGGTCCCCATTGTCGTCGAATCCTCCGCGCGCGGAGAACGGGCGTACGACATCTACTCCCGCCTGCTCAAAGACCGTATTGTGTTTGTCGGCGGGCCCATCGACGATGACGTAGCCAATCTGGTTATCGCCCAGCTACTGTTCCTGGAAGGCGAAGATCCGGACAAGGACATCAACCTCTATGTCAACAGCCCCGGCGGGGTGCTGCAGGCCGGCCTGGCGATCTACGACACCATGCAGTACGTCCGGCCCGACGTGGCCACCATCTGCGTCGGCCTGGCCGCCAGCGTGGCGGCGGTGATCCTGGCTGGAGGCGCCAAGGGGAAGCGCGTGGCCCTTCCGTACTCGCAGGTGCTCATCCATCAACCGTGGGGTGGAGCCCAGGGCACGACCGCCGATATAGATATACAGGCGAAGCAGTTCCTCAAGCTCCGCGCCCTGGTGAACGAGATCCTAGCCAAGCATACGGGGCAGCCCATTGAGCGCCTGGAGCACGACACCGACCGGGACTTCTGGATGGATGCGCAGACGGCGAAAGAGTACGGGCTGGTCGATGACATCATGAAGCCCCGTGAGAAGATCCATATCGCCCGTGACCGCTAGGCAGGCGCGACGCGCTGGGGTGAATCGCGAATGACGCGCGACCGGATGTTCCGCTTTGGGGACGGAGAAAAACTCAAGTGCTCCTTCTGCGGCAAATCGCAGGAGCAGGTGCGAAAGCTCGTAGCCGGCCCCGGCGTCTACATCTGCGACGAGTGCATCGAACTGTGCACCGAGATCATTGAAGAGGAGCTGTACGGGGAGAGCGAGGCCCCGGCGGCGCCGCGCCACACCCCCAAGCCCCGCGAGATCTACGATACCCTGTGCCAGTACGTCATCGGGCAGGACCGGGCCAAGAAGGCCTTGTCGGTGGCCGTCTACAACCACTTCAAGCGCATCAGCACCCGGCGACCCAGCGATGTCGAGCTGCAGAAGGCCAACATCCTGCTCATTGGCCCCACGGGCTGTGGGAAGACCCTCCTGGCCCAGACGCTGGCCAAGATCCTTGACGTGCCGTTTGCCATCGCGGATGCCACCTCTCTCACCGAAGCCGGCTACGTCGGCGAAGACGTGGAGAACATCTTGCTGCGCCTGATTCAGGCCGCCGACTACGACGTGAAGAAGGCGGAGCGGGGGATCATCTACATCGACGAGACCGACAAGATCGCGCGGAAATCCGAAAACCCGTCGATCACCCGTGACGTCTCGGGGGAGGGCGTCCAGCAGGCCCTGCTCAAGATCCTGGAGGGTACCGTGGCCAACGTCCCGCCCCAGGGCGGGCGCAAGCATCCCCACCAGGAGTTTATCCAGATCGACACGACCAACATCCTCTTCGTGTGCGGTGGGGCGTTCGAGGGGCTGGACAAGATCATCGAGTCGCGCATCCGCCAGACTGCCATCGGGTTTGGCGCGCATATCGAGCCGAAGAGCAAGCGGTCGCTGTCGGAGACCCTGTCGCACCTCATGCCCCAGGACCTGCTCAAGTACGGCATGATCCCGAGTTCATCGGCCGGCTGCCCATCATCGTCCCGCTGGACCCCCTGGACGAGGCCGACCTGGTCCGTATCCTGGTGGAACCGAAGAACGCCCTGGTGCGTCAATACCAGAAGATCCTGGAGATGGACGGGGTGGAGCTCATCTTCACAGACGAGGCGCTGCGCGCGATTGCCTCGGAAGCGATGGGACGCAACACCGGCGCCCGGGGCCTGCGGACCATCATCGAAGATATCATGCTGGAGATCATGTACGAGATTCCCTCGCGCGCGGATGTGAAGCGCTGTGTCGTCACGGAGGACGCCGCGCTGCGGCGTACCGCCCCGATGCTGCTGACCGCGAACGACCTGAAGAAGATGCCCAAGGAAAAACCTGCGTAGTCTGCGGGTTTGACCTGGATGGTACAATAATAGTAGGTAGTTCGTTCGACGGAGGGGGGCCCCGAAGTCCCCCTTTGTTGTTATCAGATCCCCCGGGAACAATTGGCTCCGCGCCGTCGCTGTATCAAGGTGAGCTGTTCAACGAGGCTGAGGAGGCGACATGACCGAACGCACTGAGATCCCGAACAAGAACGTCCTGCCGCTGCTTCCCCTCAAGGGCACGGTGATCATGCCGCACCAGGTCGCGCCCCTGGGCGTGGGCCGGCCGAAGTCGCTGCGTGCCCTGGAAACCGCCCTGGCCGGGGACCGCATGATTCTGCTGGCCGCGCAAAAGCAGGACGATCAGGAAAACCCTACTCCCGCCGATATTTACCCCGTCGGCACCATTTGCAAAATCCTGCAGGTGGGCAAGCAGCCGGACGGCGTGCTGCAGGTCATCGTCGAGGGCGTCGTGCGCGCCGACCTGCTGGGCGTGGAGCAGATCGAGCCATACTTTGAGATGCGCGTGGCACCGCGGCCGGATTCCGTCGAGAAGAACCTGGAGACGGAAGCCCTGATGCGCGGGGTCGTGTCGCAATTTGAGCGCTTCGCGCGGTTCAGCCGGTCCGTGGCCCCCGAGCAGTACGCGGCCGCCATGCAGGCCGACGAACCGGGCAAGCTGGCCGACCTGGTCAGCCAGCACCTGCCCCTCAAACTGGAAGAGCGCCAGCAGCTGCTGGAACTGGCTCCCAAGGACCGGCTGGAACTCCTCAGCCAGGTCCTGACCCGGGAGGTCAACATCCTGGAACTGGAGCGCAAGATTCAAAACCGGGTCCGCAAGCAGATGGAGAAAAGCCAGCGGGAGTACTTCCTGAAAGAACAGATGAAGGCCATCCAGCAGGAGCTGGGGGAGAGCGACGAGCGGCAGAGCGAGGTGGCCGAGTACAAGAAGAAGATCGAGGCCGCCAACCTCCCCGAGCACGTCAAAGAGAAGGCGCTGGAGGAGCTCAGCCGTCTCGAGAAGATGCCGCCGATGGTGGCCGAGGCGGTGGTAGTGCGCACGTATCTGGACTGGCTGCTGGCCGTGCCGTGGGCGGTTCGGACAGAAGACCGGCTCGACATCACCGAGGCACGGCGCATCCTCGATGAGGATCACTACGGGCTGGACAAGGCAAAGGACCGCGTCATTGAATACCTGGCGGTGCGCAAGCTGTCGCCGACCTCCAAGGGCCCGATCCTCTGCTTCATCGGTCCCCCCGGGACCGGCAAGACGTCCCTGGGCCGGTCGATCGCCCGGGCGCTGGGGCGGAAGTTTGTGCGGGTCAGCCTGGGCGGCGTGCGCGATGAAGCGGAGATCCGCGGCCACCGCCGCACCTATGTGGGGGCGCTGCCCGGCCGGATCGTCCAGGGGCTGAAGACCGCCGGCAGTAAGAACCCGGTGTTCATGCTGGATGAGATCGACAAGTTGGGCGTGGACTGGCGGGGCGATCCGTCCTCCGCGCTGCTGGAGGCGCTCGACCCCGAGCAGAACCACAGCTTCAGCGATCACTACCTGGAGATTCCGCTCGACCTCTCTGAGGTCATGTTCATCTGCACCGGGAACATCCTGGACACCATTCCGCCCGCCTTGCGCGACCGGCTCGAGGTCATCCGGTTCCCGGGCTACATTGAAGAGGAGAAACTGAAGATCGCCACCCAGTTCTTGATCGCCAAACAGCGCAAGGAGAACGGCCTGACGGCGGACCAGGTGGCGATGACGGGGGAAGCTCTCCGCCACATCACCCGGGAGTATACCCGCGAGGCCGGCGTCCGCAATCTCGAGCGGGAGATCGCGTCAGTGTTCCGCAAAGTGGCCACCGAGATCGCGACCGGCAGGGCGACGGCGGTCAAGGTTACGGCGGCGCTGCTGCACCGCTTTCTGGGCCCGCCGCGCTTCCGGTACGGTCTGGCTGAGCAGGTGGACGAAGTGGGCACCGCGACCGGGTTGATCTATAGCGAGATGGGCGGCGACGTCATCTCGGTGGAAGCCACGCTGATGCGCGGAGAGGGAAAGCTGGCCCTCACCGGCCAGCTGGGCGACGTCCTCAAGGAGTCCGGGCAGGCGGCGGTGTCCTATATCAGGTCGCGGGCGCGGCGTCTGGGCATCGACGAGGAGTGGTACCAGAAGTACGACGTGCACATCCACATTCCCGCGGGCGCGGTGCCCAAGGACGGGCCGTCAGCCGGCATCACGCTGGCCACGGCGCTGGCGTCGGCGGTGACCGGCCGGCCGGTGCATAAGGACGTGGCTATGACCGGCGAGATCACGCTGCGCGGCAAAGTGCTGCCGATCGGCGGGGTGAAGGAGAAGGTCTTGGCCGCGCACCGGGCGGGTATCAAGACCGTGATCCTGCCCAAGGAGAACGAGAAGGACCTGGAGGAGATCCCGCAGCACGTGCGCAAGAAGCTGCGGTTCGTCCTTGTCGAGCACATGGATCAGGTCCTGGCGGAAGCGCTGCTGGCCGCGCCGGTGGCGGCCAAGGAGCGGATCCTGCCGCCGCCGGTCGTCGAGCCGGCCGTGCGGCCGCCCCAGCAGCCAACGCAGCAGATGTTGTCCTAAACTTCCCAGAAACCTTCTACCAGCAGGGGCGGGACTGATCGGCCACGAAGGGTCCCGCCCATCCATTCTAGGCGGGTCGGCACGCGAGTTGCTCCAATATTGGGGTGTCCCATGGCAACTTCAAGGGCAACTCCTTCGCGATCGACTAAACGTCTGGGAGAACTCCTCCTGGAAGCTGGCGTCGTTACTGAGGCGCAGCTGTCCGAGGTGCTGGAGGAGCAGAAGCGCACCGGCAAGCGCATGGCCCAGATTTTCATTGAGCGGGGCCTGCTGGCGAAGGGCGAGGCCGGACGCTGGCTGGCGCTGCAGCAAGGCTACGAGTACGTAAGCCTCACCGCCGAGCCCATCGATGTCCATATCGCGCAATTGCTCCCTGAACCGTTCGCCCGCCGTCTGATGGCGTTGCCCATCCGGCAGGAGGGCAAGGACCTCATCGTGGCGATGGCAGACCCATCGGACATCCTGGCCCTGGACGAGATTACGCGCGCCACCGGCCTCCGCGTCCAGCCGGTGTTCACCACCGAGACCGACCTGGAGTGGGCGCTGGCGCAGTTGTTTGATGACGTCAGCGGCAAGGTGAACAAAGCCGTCTCGCTGGTCGATGCGATCGAGTTCGGCGAGAGGCACACCAACGGCGACGGTGTGGACGAAGGGATCCTGATCCTCGGCAACGAGCAGTCGCCCCCAGTCATCCAGATGGTCGACTCGATCCTCCAGGGTGCCATCGGGGCCCGCACCACCGACGTTCACCTGGAACCGCACCTGCAGAATGCCCGTGTCCGCTTTCGCATCGACGGCATGCTCTACGACAAGGCCTCGATCCCCCGCCTGATCTACGCGGCGGTGGTCAGCCGGATCAAGATTCTGGCCGCCCTGGACATTGCCGAGCACAGTAAGCCGCAGGACGGCCGGATCACGATGCGGTTGAGGGACCGGGAGTACGACGTGCGCGTCGGTATCACCAGCACCGCATTCGGGGAGCGGGTGGTGATGCGACTGCTGGACAAGACCAGCGTGATGCTGGGCCTAGAGCGACTGGGCATTCCGCCGGACCAGGAGCAGATCATCAAGTCGCTGATCCGCAAGCCGCACGGGATGATCCTCGTCACCGGGCCGACTGGCAGCGGGAAGACGACGACCCTGTACTCATGCCTGCACACCATCAACGATTCGGCGCTGAACATCATTACCATCGAGGACCCCGTCGAGTATTACCTGGACGGCATCTCGCAGATCCCGGTCCGATCCCGCGCGGGGGTGACGTTTGCCACCGGCTTGCGCAGCATTCTGCGGCAGGATCCTGATATCGTCATGGTCGGCGAGATCCGCGACGCCGAGACGGCGAAAATCTCGGTCCACGCGGCGTTGACCGGCCACCTGGTGTTTTCCACTCTGCATACCAACGACGCCGCCGGGTCCGTGGTGCGCCTGGTGGACATGGGCATCGAGCCATATTTCATCACCTCATCGCTGATCGCCACCGTCGGGCAGCGATTGATGCGGCGGCTGTGCCCATCTTGCCGGAAGTCGTACCACGTCACGAAGGAACTCGCCACAGAGCTGGGGCTCCCCAAGAACAGCAAGCCGGCGGGCTGCCCGGAGTGTGACCAGACCGGCTACCGCGGTCGCCTGTGCGTCATGGAAATCTTCCGGATGAATGACTCCATCCGGGACCTGGTCCTGGCCCACAAGCCGGCCTCCACGCTGCGGGACGCGGCCATCGCCAGCGGGATGACCACGATCCAGGAATCAGCCAAAGCCCGCGTCCTGGACGGCACGACCAGCGTGGGGGAGCTCCGCAGAGTGATCTACCTGGAAGAATAATTGCCGATTATGAATTGCCGATTTCGCAATCGGTTTTGTGCCGGACTTCCCTTCTCCCAGGCGGGTTGCTATAATGTCCGCGAAGCAATGAGGGGGAGGAGTACCCGCTCGCCCTCCCAGCAAAGGAGATCCCGCGGCTGGAAGGTCTCCTGAAGCGGCGCGGCGGGGAAGGTCGCCCCGGAGCAAATCGGGTTGCGCCCGTGACAGCGCGTGAAGCGTTGCGCCGCTGATGCGGCGTAGAACACGGGTGGTACCGCGGGGTGATGAGCTCCGTCCTGAGGGACGGAGCGTTTTTGTTTGTGGTGGAGGTGAAGCTGAACACGGTGGCTACGAAGACGTTGCCCGCAACCTATGATCCGCGCCAGGTCGAGATGGCGTGGTACAAGACCTGGATGGACAGTGGGTATTTCCACGCCGCGGTCGACCCGTCACGAGAGCCATTCGTCATCATGCTTCCCCTCCCCAACGTGACGGGCGAGTCGCACATTGGCACCGCCTCCACCTTCTCCATCCAGGACGTGCTCATCCGCTGGCGCCGGATGCAGGGCCGCAACGCGCTCTGGCAGCCGGGCACAGACCACGCGGGCATCGCCACGCAAAATGTCGTGGAACGCGAGCTCGCCAAGGAAGGCCTCACCCTGCAGCAGCTCGGCCGCGAGAAGTTCGTGGAGCGGGTCTGGCAGTGGAAGTACCGGTACGGAGGTATCATCGACGAGCAACTCAAGCGCATGGGGTTCTCGCT
>Ga0209801_1002565_pt1 | contig 10584 bp, 10 predicted proteins | sample GraSoiAngelo_127_FD_185884 | JGI IMG/M metagenome (GOLD analysis project Ga0209801, IMG submission 185884) | Grasslands soil microbial communities from the Angelo Coastal Reserve, California, USA - 14_0927_09_40cm (SPAdes) (version 2) | ecosystem: Environmental > Terrestrial > Soil > Grasslands ... | reverse complement strand
ATGATGACTACCTTCTTGATGCCGAGCTTGGTGGTCGCGGCTTTCACCGTCTCCGGCACCGCACTCTGCTCACCGAGGGATGCGCGGAAGATCCAGTCGCACGGGCCGTAGTCGCACTTGCCGACGATGCCGAGACCGGTGTTCGAGATCGCGATGACCGGCGTGCCCGAGGCCTGCGCGACGGGATGCGCGCCGGCGGCGACCGCCGAGAGGGTCGGCCCGAGGATCGCGGCGACCTTGTCCTGCTCGACGAACTTCTTGAAGACCGTGATGCCCTGATCCTTGGTCGAGCCGTCATCTTCGACGATGAGCTGGATCTTCTGGCGACCGCCCTGGAACCCGCCGGTCGCGTTGAACTGATCGACCGCGAGCTGCGCGCCGTTGGTCTGCTGCGGGTTGTAGAAGTTCGCCGCGCCCGTCTTCGACGTCGCGAGACCCACCTTGACGTCGGGCAGCGCCGCGAGGCTCGCTGATGCGGTCGGCGACGTCGCGGCCGTCCCTCCGGTGCCCCCGCAGGCCGCGAGCACGACCGCCGCGGTCATTCCGAGTGTGGTGAAGAGGCGAAGCTTCATCACGAACCTCCCCGTGCCGAGATGAGCGCCATGATGCTAGCGATTGTTGGGCTCGTCAGTGACGCCTGAGGCGGTCACCGCGCTCGCGGGTCTCGTCGCGTCGTTCCTGTCGGGTTTGCTCGGCATCGGGGGCGGGCTCGTGCTCACGCCGCTGCTCCTCTACCTGCCGCAGCTCTTCGGCGGCGCTGCGCTCCCGGTCAAGATCGTGACCGGCCTCACCATCGTGCAGGCGATCTCGGGCGCCATGCTCGGGCTCTGGCGTCACAGCTCGTACGGCAACGTCTCGCGCTCGATCGTCCTCCTGATGGGTCCGCCCAGCGCGGTCTCCGCGCTCGTCGGCGCCGTCGTGTCGCGAGGAGTCGAGGATCGGGTTCTGCTCCTCGTGTTCGCCGGACTCGCCTTCGCGGGCGCGGTCATGCTCCTGCTGCCACTGCGCACCGAAGACCAGCCGGCGTCGCGGCTCACGGTGAACCGGCCTCTCGCGGTTGCGATCGCGGTCGTCCTCGGCTTCTTTGGCGGGCTGGTCGGCATCGGTGGTGTCGCGTTCATCCTGGCCACGCTGATCTACCTGTTGGCCGTGCCGGTCCGCATCGCGATCGGCACCTCGCTCGGGATCGGCATGTTCGCGGCGGTCGCGGCGCTCGTGGGCAAGGCGGCGACGGCGCAGATCGATCCGCCGCTCGCCGCGATCGTCTTCGTCGCGGCGCTCGTGGCCTCGCCGATCGGAGCCGCGGTGAGTGTCCGCACTCAGCCGCGTTTGCTTTTGCTGATCCTCGCCGTCGTCGTCGCCCTCGCCGCGGTGCGCATCGCGACATCGGCCTTGACCGGGAACTGACCTGGCGGTCGCCACCTCCAGCGACCTACCATGCCCGCCGATGATGCGATCGCTTTTGCCCGCTGTGGACTTCGCGCGCCGGTACGGGACCGCGATCGCGGCCGTGGCGATCACGGTCGTCGTCAAGCTTCTGGTGAACGGACTCGGAGAGGATCATCCGTTCGTGCTCCTTCCGGTACCGGTCGCGATCGCGGCGTGGTATGGAGGACGCGGTCCCGGGCTGATCGCGGCGGTCCTCGTCCCGATCATCGGGACCTTCTTTCTCGGCGGTTCCGCGGACATCGGCGATGGCATCGCGCTCGGCGTCGTGACGATCGAGGCGGTGATCGTGGTCTTGATCACAGCTGGGCTCAAGAACGCGCTCCGCCGTGCGGAAGAATCGCGGCGCGTTGCCGACGATGCGCGACGCGAGCTCAGCTTCGCGGTCGCGGTGCGCGATGAGGTTCTGCGCCTATGGCACGAGAAGGTGCGCGGGCCGCTCGGCCGTCTCGAGCTCCGGGCCAGCGAGGCGCTCGCGACCCTCGAGCGTGACGGCTACCGCGGCGCGGCGACCTCGTCTCTTCGCGCGGTCGTGGACGACGCGGGCCTGCTGCGGCGCATCACGATGGGGTGGCACGCGCCTTCGTTCCCGGCTCGCACCGACGAGGCCTGACCGGTACGACGGCCTCGGAGTTACCTAGCGCGAACCCGTCTTGCGCTCCGAGGGCGTGATCTCTTCGCGATCCACGACGAGGCGCACCTCGGCGTCGAACACGCGGAGGATGTCGTCCGCGGAAATGTCGGCAAGCTCTCCACCGCCGAAGAGCCGCTCGACGCCCGCGCCGGCTTTCACCAAGAAGCCGGTGAGCTGCTTCGTCTGATCGTCGAACCGAAGGTCCTCGACGACGCCGACGACATCGCCGTCGCGATCCTTCACGACGTCGCCTTTCTTGAGCGTCGGCCGCTGCGGCTCGGGAACGAAATCGGCAGCGGTGTCGACCGGCATGAGATACGCGTTCGAGGGGAAGCCGTATCCCATGGTCGCCGCCCAACCGGCGGGTGGCGGAGCGAAATTGCCCTGCTCGAAGGTCGGCTGCGCTTCGAGCTCCTGACGCGAGAGCCGGAGGACGAGCGCATCGCCTTCGGGCGAGTCGGGCACGAAATCGTCCTCGCCGACGATGACCTCGCGTTCGAGGAGGCCACCTGTTCCGACAACGAATCCGGTCACGCGCTGAGCGGCCGGGTCGATCAGCGCTCGGCGGACGTGTCCCGCGTCATGCCCGTCGGCGGTCTTCACCCTGGCGTCGAGATCGATGCGCATGCTCTCCTCCGGCCATTGGGGGCTCTGCCCCCAACCCCGGGCTCATACCTCAGCACGACATGTTCCAACTTTCCCCGGGGGTCTTGAGGGGCTGAGCCCCCTCAATCGCTAATACGGCACGTCGACGTTGCCGCCGCTGCGGACACCGGTGCCGTCGATCAACCCTTCGATCCCGCGCTGCTCGTGGCGGAGCGCGTCGAGGAGGCGGAGCGCGTCGTCAGTGGTGAGGTCCTTGCGGAATTCGTTCAGCGCGGTCTGCACGCTCGGCGGCGGCGTGCCCTGTGGGGCTCCCGATGCGCCGGGCGCCGGGGTCCCCGAGGGGACTCCGACTCCGCTGGCGCCGGTCGGCCCGCTGGTTCCGCTGCCCTGCTGGCCAGGCCGAGGCGGCGCCGACGGCGCCGCTGAGCCCACTGGCCTGGGAAGGGTCTGCTCCACCGTCCGCAGGAGGCGGTCGATGATCTCGATGTCGAACTTGGCGTCGCGATCGGTCGGGTCGAGTCGCAGCGCCTCCACGTACGACGCGCGCGCGTCGAGCAGCCGACCCTGCCGGAAAAGGGCGTTGCCGCGGTCGTAGAAGGCGGTCGCCCGCGTCTCGCCTTTGGCGTTGTCGAGTCCGCGGGCGTACTGCACGAGCGCTCGGTCGTAGTCGCCGAGCTTGGCGTAGGTGTTCGCGAGATCGATCGCGATCTCGGGCGACGCTGGCCGCGCCGCCGCGAGCGCTCGGAAGCGCTCGAGCGCGGCCGTCGGATCGCGCTGATAGAGGTCGTTGGCGGCGTCGACGTCGGAGGCCAGCGGATCGCTCGGTCCGCAGGCGCCCAAGAAGATGATCGCGCCGGCGACGACCCCGAGTACCCGCCGGCGCGATGGACGCCCGTGCGGAAGCCGCGGTCGCGGCATCGGTCGGCGCTCGTCGAGCAGCCACTCCACGAGGAGCGCTGCGACGGCGATCGCGAGGAAGATCTGATAGCGATCCTCGGGGGTCACGCCGCCGATCGTCGCCGAGCTGCCGGCGTCGATGGCGCGCAACGTATTCGCCAGCTCCTGCGCTGTCGCGTCGCCTTGATACCGCCAGTACCGTCCGCCCGCGGCAGTCGCGAGCGACTGCAGACGGCCCTCGTCCAGCTTGCTGATGACCTGGGTGCCGTTCGCGTCGACGATGAACTGGATGAATTTGTTCGACTGGTCGTAGATCGGGACCGGCGCACCTTCCGGAGTCCCCACGCCAAGGGTGAATACGGCGATATTGCGCTGACGCAGCGGCTCGATGAGCGGGAGCTCAGACGAGAGATCCTCGCCGTCGGAGACCAGCACGATCGCCTTGGGCCGCGCGTTGGCGGCCGCGTCGGTCGGGAACAGGCTCGCCGCCCCTTGGAGCGCAGCCCGTAGCGAGGAGCCGGCGTTCATGCGGAACCCGCGGCCAGAGGTATCGAGCGCGGGACCGACGATCTTCGTGTCGGCGGTGAGCGGATAACGCGTGACGCTCGTGCCCGCGAACAAGGTCAGGCCGAGCCTTGCGCCGGCGAGGTCCCGACCGATCTCTTCGATCGCCTGCTGTGCGACGTGCAAACGGTCCGGGGCGACGTCTTGCGCGGCCATGCTTTGCGAGACATCGAGTGCGATGACCGTGTCGACCGTCCCGGAGGTAGCCCGCCGCGGCGTCTCGCCGATCTCGGGTCCGAGAAGGGCGGCCGCCAGTGCGAGGCACGCGACCAGCACAAGCGCGACCTTCACGATCTGCCGCGTCGGGCTGGCGGTCGTCAGCGTCGCGCCGCGCCCGCCGAACGCCGCGAGCGCCCGCTGCCGCCGCACCAGCCTCGTGACCGCGAGACCGGCGATCCCGAGTGCCGCGCCGAAGACCGGCCAGAGCTCTGCGTGAGCGAACGAGAAGCTCACGGGCTCCTCCGGAACACCGTCGCTGCAAGAGAGATCTCGATGAACAGCAGTAAGGCACCGGCGGCAAGGAGGAAGAGGTGCGCCTCCTCGTAATCGACGAAGTCGCGCGTGCCGACGTGCGACTTCTCAAGGGTCTCGATCTCGCGGTAGACCTCGGCGAGGGAGTTCGCGTCGGAGACGCTGTAGTACTGACCGCCGGTGTCCCCCGCCATCTTGCGCATCAGCTGCTCGTCGACGGTGCCGCTTTCGGGCTCGTCGCCTCCGCGCTGCACCGGGGCGCTGATCGCGCCGATGGTGTACACGCGGACGCCCAGCAGCTTCGCCATATTGGAGGCATCGAGCGGCGAGATGTCCCCGCTGTTGTTCTCCCCGTCCGTCAGGAGGATCGCCACCTTCGACTTCGCGGCAGAGTCGCGCAGCACGTTCACGGCTGTCGCGAGGCCGGTGCCGATCGCGGTGCCGCCAGCAAGTGACCCGGTGTCCAGCGGCTCCACGAGCTTCTGCGAGGCCGCGTAATCGAGCGTTGGCGGGCCGAGCACGATCGCCTCGCCGCTGAAGATGACGATGCCGACGCGATCGTTCTTGAGGCCGCCGAGGAAGTCGTGCACGACGTGCTTGACCGCGTCGATCTTGGTGGTCCCTCCGAAGCCTGCCTCGGACATCGACCCTGAGACATCGATCGCGAGCGCGATGTCGATCCCTTCCGAGACGGACTCGACCGATGCCCGCACGATCTGCGGTCGCGCGAGCGCGACGATGAAGAGCACGATCGCCGCGACACGCAGCGCGACCAGCGTCCAGCGCAGACGCACCCGCCATCCGCCCGTTCCCGCCGGCAGAAGGCCGAGCGATGGGAACAAGAGGCCACCCGACGGGCGACGCCCACGGAGGAAGCTGAGCGCGATCCCGATGAGGACGACGGCGAGCAGCGCGAGCACCCAGGGATCCACGAAGCGAACCGAGGCGAGATCGCTCACGATGGCCGACCACCCTTCATGAGCTCGTACTGCTCGGCGACAGCCGCGCGCCGCATGGTCTCGAGCGCGGAGCGCACCGCATGGTGGGCGCGGGCGGGGTATGACACCGATCGATGGAAGCGCGCGACGTCGCCGTCGCGCAGGATCTCGTAGATGGTGGCGATCTCGGTCCGATCGATCCCGGCGCGGAGCATGTCTTCGCGGAGCTCCTTCGGCGTCCGCTCGGTCGCGGCGAGCCCGAAACGATCGCGCACGTAGAACCGGAGGGTGCGCCCCACGAGCGCGTAGTGCTCGGCGTACCGACCCTTCTCGGGGAGCCCGAGCGTGGCGACGCGATTCAGCTCGGCCATCGCTCGCTGCGCCGGAGTGAGCTGAACGTCTCCTTCGAGATCCGATTCGCGCCCTCGTTTCGCCCCCGCGCGACGGGTCTGCCGGATGATCAGCACGAGCATCGCGAGGACCACGACCGCGAGCGCGCTCTGGATGACGAGCGGCGGCACGACCGGGGCGGCCCCGGGCAGGCGCAGCTGCGGCTTCAATGGCTTGACGTCGTCGGTGCTTTCGCCGGGCTGGATGACGCTTGTCACCACGACCGGGATCTCGGCCGTCGGTGCTACGCCGACGGTCCCGTCGGGAGCCTGATAGGCGACATTGATCTGCGGGAACACCAGGTCCCCCACCCTGAAGGCCGTGATCCGGTAACGGAACGTGTATCGGGTCCGGCCGTTCTGGATCCTCGTGAGCTGCGGCTGCTGCGTCTGGAGGACCTCGAACTCGCCGATGACCCGACCGACCCCGGTGTCGGTGATCTGGTATCCGGGATCCGTTTCGACGACGAGGGTCAGGCCTATCGGATCCCCGATGGTGATACCCCTCTTGTCGACCGTCGCTGCGACGCTTACCGGGGCTTCGGCGGCGGCGAGCTGACCCATCGCCAACAGCAACAGCGCGGCGAGCGCCGCGATCCGCATCAGTTGCGCCTCGATCGCGCATTGAACAGGGCAAGCAGGGCCGGGACGTAGGGACGATCGGTCGAGAGCTCCACGCGATCGATTCCCATCCGGCTGAAGGCACGAAGGCGCGCCGATCTGCGATCCCGAGCCGCGCGGGCGTATGTGCGCCGAAGATCGGCGGCGCCGGTATCGATGTAGGCGACGCGTCCGGTCTCGGCGTCCTCGAGCGCCATGAGGCCCACTTCCGGCAGCTCCAGCTCGCGCGGATCGCTCGTGATCAGCGCGATGACGTCGTGCTTGTGCGCGAGCGCGCGCAAGGGCGGTTCGAAGTCGACGTCGAGGAAGTCGGAGACGACGAAGACGACGTTGCGTTTCTTCGTGACGTTGGCGAGCAGGTCGGCGACGCTCGCGATCTCTGTCCGCGAGCGTCGCGGCTCGGCGAACAAGAGCTGACGAATAAGGTGCAGCAGATGGTGGCGACCCCCGCGAGGCGGAAGGAACTCGCGGACGCCATCCGCGAACAGCACGAGGCCGACGCGGTCGTTGTTGTGAAGCGCCGTTACCGCGAGCAGCGCGGCCACGTCAGCCGCCAGCTCGCGCTTGGAGACGGCCGACGTCCCGAACCACGCGCTCGAGCTGACGTCGACCGCGAGGAAGATGTTGAGCTCGCGCTCCTCGCGGAATTTCTTGACGTAGGGAACGTTCATCCGGGCGGTGACGTTCCAGTCGATCGAGCGGATATCGTCTCCCGGCTCGTACTCGCGGACCTCCTCGAAATCGAGTCCGGAGCCCCGGAAGACGCTGCGATACGTGCCAACGAGCGCCTCGTCCGCGAGGATGCGCGCCTTGATCTCGACCTCTTTCACGACGCGAAGGACCTCGGCCGGCACCGGCTCCACGTGTGGTTTGGGAATGCTCGCGACCCGCGCGGCCATCTCAGGGGACGGCGACGTTGTCGAGAACGCGGCCGATGACGGCCTCGGGCGAGATCTCCTCCGCCTCTGCCTCGTAGGTGACGATTAGACGGTGTCGCATGACGTCGAGCGCGACGGCCTTGACGTCGTCGGGCAGGGCGTAGTCGCGCCCATCGAGGAACGCGTGGGCCCGCGCGGCGAGCGAGGTGTAGATCGTCGCTCGCGGTGAGACCCCGTAGGCGATGAGCGGCTTGAGATCGGCCAGCTTCGGACCCTGCGGGTCGCGCGTCGCGAACCCGATGCGCACGATGTAGTCCTTCACCGCTTCATCCATGTGCACAGCGCGGACCGCGGCGCGCGCTTCGAGGATCGCCTCGGGCGTGGCGAGCTTGCGGACCGTCACCGGCTCTTCGATCGTCTGCCGGTCCATGATCACGCGTTCCTCATCGGGCGTCGGATAACCGATGACGACCTTCATCATGAAGCGGTCGACCTGCGCCTCGGGCAGCCGATACGTACCCTCGTGCTCGATCGGGTTCTGCGTGGCCAGCACCGTGAAGATCTCCGAGAGACGATGCGTCTCGCCCCCGATCGAGACCTGTCGCTCCTGCATCGCTTCGAGCAGGGCGCTCTGCACCTTCGGCGGCGCACGGTTTATCTCATCGGCAAGCAGCAGATCGGTGAAGATCGGGCCCAGCCGGGGACGGAAAGTCTGATCGACCGGGTTGTAGATCATCGTTCCGTTCAGGTCCGCTGGTAGCAGGTCCGGTGTGAACTGGATCCGCCTGAAATCGGCATCGACCGTGTCGGCGAGCGTCTTGACTGCGAGCGACTTTGCGAGTCCGGGCACGCCCTCTACGAGCAGATGGCCGTTGCAGAGCAGGCCCATGAGCAGGCGGTTGACGAGGTAATCCTGGCCAACGATGACGCGGTGGATCTCGTGCAGGACAGGGGCGATGAAGTCTCCGCGCCGGAGCACCGAGTCGTTCGGGGTGGGTGCGCGGAACGGTGTCGCCAACACCATCACATTAGAGGGTGGACGGGCGAGCGGTTCGTTTCTAGGGCGTCGCGGAAAGTGACCCGGGGGGCGCGTGCCGCTCGGACCCGCAAGCGCGTCGCGGCCGGCGCCGGCGCGTCTCCCGCGGTCGACCTTTGGGATACGCCTACCCTCGCCAGTCGGTGCGTCGGATCTTCTTCAGCGTTCTCTACTGGTTGCCGCGGCGGCCGCGGTGGGACACGGGCACGACTCCGCCGGAGCTCGAGCGATTCGTCGCGAACGCTCCGCCTGGCCGTGCGCTCGACCTCGGGTGCGGCACGGGGACGAACGTGGTGTACCTGGCGCGGCACGGCTGGGAGGCGGTGGGCGTCGATTTCGTCGGTCGCGCGATCGCGAAGGCGCGGCGCAGGGCGCGCGAGGCTGGTGTCCCGGATCGGTCCTCCTTCTTCATCGCGGACGTGACGAGGCTGCAGTTCTTGAGCGGGCCGTTCGACCTGGCACTCGACATCGGCTGCTTGCACTCGCTGCCGGTGCGCGATCGGGCCGCGTATGCGGCGGCTCTGGCACGGCTGGTGCGGCCTGGTGGGGTGTTCCTGCTCTACGCGTTCGCTCCCGGCGGACCAGCAACGGGGTTAACCGCAGACGACGTGCGCGCGATGTTCACCGACAGGTTCGACGTGGTGCGAGTCGAGGAAGGACGCGGCAGGCCGTCGGCGTGGTACACGCTGATGAAGCGCTGAGCGGCGACCCCGGGGAGATTCGGACTCCCGACCAACAGCTTCGAAGGCTGCTGCTCTATCCACTGAGCTACGGGGCCATGTTCCACGCGGAGTTTAGGAGTAGGACTGCGGTACCGCAGCGAAGTCCTGTTCCGTCGGTGTTGATGAGTCGGCACGCTCGCGTCCATGCGAGCGTGCACGAAATGTGGCGAGACAAAGCCACTCGAGGCCTTTCCGCCGGTGCGGCGCGGGGAGGAAAAGCGCCAGTCGTGGTGTCGCGACTGTTTCGCGGAAGCAAACGGGCGGAACTACCAAAGGAATCACGAACGGGAGAAGGCTCGCCTTCTTGCCCAGACCATGCGCAATCGCACCGAGAACCGCCTTCGAATGATCTCGTTCCTGCAAGAGCACCCCTGCGTGGACTGCAGCGAGTCGGACATCGTCGTGTTGGAATTCGACCATCTTTCTGGCAAGACGGCCGACGTCGCGACGCTGATCGCGCGAGGCAATACATGGACTCGCATCTTTGGAGAGATGCTCAAGTGCGAGGTTCGGTGCGCAAACTGTCATCGCCGAAAGACCGCAGAGCGATGGCTCGCAATCGCGAGACCGCGGACCCCTCGATCACTTCGGCGAGCCGAACAGCTGCGTCTCGATCAGCTGGGCAAAAGACGATGCCGGGTCTGCGGAGACGATAAGCTGCTCGCAGAGTTTCCCTATCGGTCGATGAGCGCTGGAACTCGCCACGCGATCTGCCGGTCATGCCAGCGTGAAGCCTCGGCACGATTGGTACGTGAGATCGCGCTCGCCACAAGCACGTCGCGTTCTCGGCTACGGCACCGGACGGCGTTCGGTCTTCGTCGAAGCGGTACGCGCATACTTTGACACTCACCACTGCGTGGATTGCGGCGAGGACGACCCCCGAGTGCTCGATTTCGATCATCGGCGCGACAAGCTCGCCGACATCTCGACGCTCGTTCGTCGCGCGGCGACGTGGAATGAAGTCGCGGCCGAGGTCGAGAAGTGCGAGGTCCGGTGTGCGAACTGCCATCGACGGAGGACTATTCGCGCGCAGGGTGGTTATAGGGCACGAGCCGCGAGCGCATGACCTAGAATGTGGCTAAGACCCCGTAGCTCAGCGGATAGAGCGCTTGCCTACGAAGCAAGAAGTCGGGCGTTCGAATCGCCCCGGGGTCGCAGTAGCCAGTCATTTTACAAGGTCGACGACCCGCTTCAGCCCTCGCACTTCCCCATCGATCTCCCCCGGCAAGATGAACACGCGCATCCCGGCGCGCTCCGCGCCCGCATCGACCGGATGATCGCCGACCATGAGCGTCTCGTTCGGCGCGACCCCAAGTGACTTCGCCGCCGCAAGGAAGATCGCGGGGTCGGGCTTCTCGGCTCCGACCTCGAACGAGTGCGTG
>Ga0209801_1002564_pt1 | contig 10586 bp, 8 predicted proteins | sample GraSoiAngelo_127_FD_185884 | JGI IMG/M metagenome (GOLD analysis project Ga0209801, IMG submission 185884) | Grasslands soil microbial communities from the Angelo Coastal Reserve, California, USA - 14_0927_09_40cm (SPAdes) (version 2) | ecosystem: Environmental > Terrestrial > Soil > Grasslands ... | reverse complement strand
CGGCGGCGTCGAGTCCAAGGAACGAGAGCGTCCGCATTCCCCGACCTCCGCCCTGCCCCCCCAGGGTGGCCCCATTCTACTGGCGGTCCGGGGGCCCGTAAAGGCCGTTCGTTGAGGCCGTTCGCGCCACTGCAGACGCCGCCGGGTTCGCGGAACGCGGCCGACGGATCGGGGCCATCCGCGCAGCCGGCGACCACGCTGCCCGCCATGGTACGGTCGACCGCCCGCGGCTCGCAAGAACATTACAATAGGACTAACACTATGTTTGCTAGCGCGAGTTCGCTATTGAGCCGGCGAATGGCGCCGCCATCCTTGCGGCCCCGGCGTACCCTGCTGATCGCGGTCGCCATAGTGGCGCTCGGGCTGAGCGTGCCCGGAGCGAACGCGGTCGCCCGGAATGGCCAGTCGCTGCAGAATGCGACCCTCGAGGGCGCGCCCAGCGCCGCGGAGGACGCCGCCGTCCAGGCGGAGGCGACCCAGCTCCGTGCGCGCTACCACGGCGATCCGGCGGCGCTGGTCACCTCGGCACAGGCCGCGCTTTCCGCCGGACGCAATGACGCCACGATCGCCTTTTTCCTCAAACGCGGTTGGGCCGATCGGCTGAATGCCGCGCTGGAGCGCTACGCTGCGATGCTGGGTAGGGCCGATATCCGGTCCCTTGCGCTCGCCGACGCCGGCATTCAACACTACGCGACCCAGCTCCACGTAAGCCTGATGCAGAGCGGACCGGCTCGGCTGATTACCATCTCGCTGCAGGCGCAGCGGCTGACCGCCTACGACCGCGGTCGCGTGGTCGTCGACACGCTGGTGACGACCGGCCGGCCGGCGCTCGCGACCGACGTGGGCGCGATGCAGATCACCCGCAAGGACTCACCCTGGACGATGCGGTCGCCGTGGCCCAAGGGGTCGCCCGAGTGGTACCCGGACACTCCAGTGCGGATGGTGCTGTGGTTTACGGAAAATGGCGAAGGCCTCCACGACGCCAGCTGGCAACCCGACGCCACGCTCGGCCCCGGCTCGCAGAACGGGCCCTTCGCCAGCCACGGCTGCGTCCACCTGCCGCTGCCGGCCGTAACCACGCTCTTTCAGTGGGCGCCCATCGGGACGCCCGTGGTCGTTTATCCGGGCGATGGCTCCGCCGCGGCGACGCAGGTCGCTCAACAGACAGTCGACGCCGCCGGGAATCCGCTCGGTGGTCCGCGCGGGGACTAGGCCAGCACCATCCCGACGCTCGAGCGGGCTAGTCGCCGATGTGGGTCGCGGGAATTGTGCCCATGCGGCCTCGACGGTAGTCATCGAAAGCCTGGGCCAGCTCCGCGTGGGTGTTCATGACAAATGGTCCGTACCAGGCGACCGGCTCACCGATCGGCTCTCCGCCGAGCACCAGCACATCGAGATTCGGCGCGCGGCTGTCCTGCCCGAGGTCGGCGGTCAGGCTGATGACGTCGCCCGCGCCAAACGCCGCCAGCTGTCCTGATCCGATCGGCGCCCGCTTCGCGCCCACCGTTCCACGGCCGGCCAGAACGTACACGAGGCCGTTGAAGTCCCGGCGCCACGGCAGGCGCAGCTCGGCGCCAGGATTGATGGTCGCGTGCAACAAGGTGATCGCCGTGTGGGTAACGCCCGGCCCGCTGTGACCGGCGATGTCGCCCGCAATCACGCGCACCAGCGCGCCGCCATCCCCCGAAGAAAGCAACATGACGCGCCCGGCGCCGATGTCCTGATAGCGCGGTGGCGTCCACTTCTGACCGGACGGAAGGTTGACCCAGAGCTGGATGCCGTGGAAGAGTCCGCCGCTCGCGATCAGCGCCTCGGGAGGCCGCTCGATGTGGAGGATCCCGGCGCCGGCCGTCATCCATTGCGTCGCACCGTTGGTAATCAGGCCCCCGCCGCCGGTCGAGTCCTGGTGTTGAAAGGTTCCGTCGATCATGTAGGTGACGGTCTCGAATCCGCGATGCGGGTGCCAGGCGGTACCCTTCGGTTCCCCGGGGCCGTATTCCACCTCGCCCATCTGGTCCATGTGAATGAAGGGGTCGAGGTAGCGTTGGTCGAGCCCGTAAAAGGCCCGCCGCACCGGGAAGCCCTCGCCTTCGACACCCTTCGGCGCCGTCGTGATGGCGAGCACCGGGCGCTCGACGGTGCCGGCCGGGTCCGGGACCGGGATTCGCGCCAGCGTCAGGATGTTGTCGACGGTGACCGCGGGCATTGCATCTCCTGTAACCGCGTCACGCGGGCCGCTATTCCGGACGCGTCGTCGCCGCGTTCGTTGCGTTAACGTCAGCAGCGATGAAGATCGCGGTGATGATCGAGGCCCAGGAGGGGCTGACCTGGGAGCACTGGTTTCGAATCGCTGATCGCGTCGAACAGCTCGGCCTCGATTCGCTGTGGCGCTCGGATCATTTCTTCAGCCTCAGCGGGGACCCTCAGCGGCCGGCGCTCGAATGCTGGACGTCGCTGACGGCGCTGGCGCAACGCACTCGCCGGATCCGGTTCGGCCCGCTGGTGAGCCCGATGACATTTCGACACCCGGCCCTGCTCGCCCGGATGGCCGCCGCCGTCGACCTCCTCTCCGGCGGCCGGCTGGTCCTCGGGGTCGGCGCCGGATGGAATGTCGCCGAGCACGACGCGTTTGGGATCGGGCTTCCGCCGCTCAAGGAACGCTTCGACCGTTTCGAGGAGGGGATCGCCGTCATCAAGGCCCTGTGGACCGGTGGACCGGTCGATCTCGACGGACGCTACTACTCCCTGCGCGGCGCCGCCGCCTATCCGCGCCCCCAGCAACAACCGGCCCCTCCACTCCTGATCGGGGGTGATGGCGAAGTTCGGCTGCTCCGCATCGTGGCTCGCGACGCCGACGAGTGGAACAGTCACGCCCACACGCCCGAGGTGTATCGGGTCAAGCGCGCCAAGCTCGAAGAACACTGCCGGGCGGTTGGCCGTGACCCCGCGACGATTCGGCGCTCCTGGATGGGCGGCGCGCTGATCGGCCGCGATGCGAACGAGGTTGCCGAAAAGGGCGGCTGGATGCAGTCGTTCCTGGGTGCGCTTTCGGACGTGCCCCCGGCAGCCGCGTCGGAGGAGCTGCGGCGGCGTGGCTGGATCGTCGGGACACCGGATCAGGCGGCCTCGCAGCTCGGCGCCTGGTCGGCCCTTGGCATCGAGCGCGTGATGTTCCAGTGGTACAACCTTGACGATCTCGACGGGCTGGCGCTGCTCGCCCAGCTGCACCAGCCCTAGGGGCTGGACGACGCGCTCGGCGACGGGGTCGGGCTCGGGGACTGGCTCGGTGAGGACGTCGGTGTCGGTGTCGAGGCCGCCGACGGGGTCGGGGCGGGGCCGGTCGCCGGCAGCTGCCGCTGCGTGATGGTGCCGATCGTCGGCAGGTCGGCCTGTCGCGGAGGGCCGCTTTCTGGTGGCGCGTTGAGCAGACCGTACGTAGATCCTTCGGAATGGGGTCAGCTGGATCCCTTCCGCCGCGAAGCTGGCCCACGGCGCGCTGCCAAAGATCCAGGCCTCGAAGAGGAGCATGAGGGCGAGGATGGCGGTCGGGACGGCGGGCGCGGCGAGCAGCATCACGATCGCCCCGACGAGGGCGAGCAGCGCGAGCGTCGATTCCACCGCTGACGAACGCACCGCCGGCCAGAGCCGGTTGCCTGTGGCTTTCTGCTTCGGCGTGCGCAAGAAGGCTGCCTCACGGCTGAGCAATCCGCGCACGACGGCGAGCGTGACGACCCAGCTCAACGCAAACCAGATGCCGAGCGCGTGCAAGGCGTCACCCCAACTGCACCGCTCGGCTCGCCGCAACGCCCAGAGTCCGCGCAGCACGCCGGTCACCAGGAAGGCGAGCGGGACGATGAGGATCGGACCGGTCAGCTCGCGGACCGGAAGGCGGTGGTGGATGGCGGCAGCGACGGCGGTCAGCAGCAGGAGAAGGGTGAAGCCGACCGTGAGCAAATCGCCGAACCAGTGCACGCTGCCGAAGAGGTAATGGAGCCGCTGGCCCCAGGTCAGTTGCAGCCGGTGCGCGGTAAACGGTAGCAGCTCCCGCCATTGCCGTCGAAGGATCTGGATGCCGCCGAGTGCCCAGCGGAAGCGTTGCTTCTTCAGTCCGTCGAAGCTCAGCGGCATCAGGCCCTCGCCCCAGGCGCTCGGCTCAAAGACACCGATGGAACCGAGCCCGAGCATGCGAAGGCTCGCCTCGGCGTCCTCGGTGATCACGCTTTCCTCCCAACCTCCGATCCGTTCCAGGGCCGATCGCCTGATCAAACCCATCGTCCCGGCAAAGATGATGGCGTTCCGGTTGGCGCGGCCCGGCATCGTGACGTCGAAGAAATAGCGGTAGCTGTAGAAGAGGCCGCGCAGATAGCCGCTGTCCTTCCAATCGCGATAGTTCTGCGGTGTCTGCACAAAGGCGACCCGGTCATCGGCGAAGTGGCCGACCATTTCTTTCAGGAAGCCCGGTCTGACGATGTAATCGGCATCAACGATGCCCAGGATGGTGACGTGCGCGGGCAGGCGCCGAGTGGCTTCGTTGAGCGCGCCCGCCTTGTAGCCGGGCCAGGGATCGAGGTGGATGAACTGAAAGCGCGATCCCAGCTCAGTGCACAGCGCCTCGAGGGGACGCCATACCTGCGGGTCCTTGGTGTTGTTGTCGACCACCTGGACGACGACGTCCGGGTAATCGAGGTGAGAAAGCGCGGCCAACGTCTCTCGCACCACCTCGATCGGCTCGTTGTAGCACGGGACCTGGATCGCCACGGGAGGCTGATACGACGGTTGGGCGTGATGCGCGATTCGGGTCCGCCGGCTGAAGACGTCCAGGATCTCGAAGAGGTAATAGGTACTGAGCGCCAGGGCGCTGGCCTCGAGCAGGAGCAGGACGAACGAACCGGCGATGCCCAGGAGACTCAGGCGGTCGACAAACGGTTGAGCGCCCGCATAGATCAGGTAGACGACCGAGGCCACCAACAAGGCCGACAGCAGCTGAGCGGCGAGGAAGCTCCATTGTGGAAGGTGGCGGCGGGTCTCGATCAGGGCGCCGACGCCGAACAGCGGCAGAATGGTCGCCGCCACGGGATCGTGCACGATCAGCGCGGTCAGCGAGCCGGCGCCGACCAAGATCGCGAGCGCGAGCGGGATGCCGGCCCAGGCGCGTGCTCGGACCAGTCCAGGAAGCATCACCGCCGCCGTCGTGATCGCGGCGGCCAGGGTAAAGAAAAGGACGAGCTCGAGCAGCATTTCCGCCGCTAACGCTGCCACAACGGCAGCGACTTACGCCAGTCTTACCCTCAACCGAAGTTGATCATCACGTTCTTGACCTGGGTGTAGTTCGCCAGCGCCTCGACGCCCTGCTCGCGCCCGAAGCCACTTCGCTTGTAACCGCCAAAGGGCAAGCCGATACTGCCTTCGACGCTGTAGCTGTTGACGCGCACCTGTCCTGATTTCACCGCCATGGCGACGGTCAGCGCCCGGCTCAGGTCGCGCGTCCAGACCCCGGTCACGAGCCCGTAGGGCGTACCGTTGGCGACCGCGATCGCCTCATCCACTGATCCAAAGGTGGTCACGGTCAGCACCGGGCCGAAGATCTCTTCCTGCCCAAGCTCCGTCCCCGGTGCCACCTGGTCGAGCAGCGTCGGCTCGATGAAGAAGCCGCGGTTACGTCCGGCGCCGTCCGCGCGGCGGCCACCCGCCACAGCCCTCGCCCCGTCCTTTAGGCCGGCGGCGATAAAGCCGAGGACGCGCTGCATCTGGCGCTCGCTGACGACCGGGCCCATGTCCGGGTTATCCAGGCCGCGCCCCAGGCGGATCGTTCCGATCCGCGTCGCGAGCAGTTCGACGAAGCGGTCGTGAGCCGGCGCCTCGAGCAAGAGTCGAGTCGGCGCGGTGCACGTTTGCGCCGAGTTCTGCATCAAAGTGGTGGCGGCGGATGCGGCGGCCCGTTCCAGGTCGGCGTCGGCAAAGACGATGTTCGGCGACTTGCCGCCGAGTTCGAGCGTCACCGGCACGACGTTGTCCGCGGCGGCTTTCATGATCGCGATGCCAGTTGGGACCGAACCGGTGAAGGTGATGTGGTTGATGCCGGCGTGGGAGGCAAGCGCCGCGCCGGTTTCTCTCCCGCCGGTCACCACATTGAAGACGCCAGGCGGCAGGCCCGCCTCGACCGCCAGCTCCGCCAGCCGGATGATGCTGAGGCCTGCCTCGGCGGCCGGTTTTGCCACGACGGCATTGCCGCACGCCAGCGCCGGCGCGATCCCCCGCGACGCCAGCCGCAGCGGGTAATTCCAGGGAACGATCTGGGCCGAAACGCCCAGCGGCTCGCGAAGTGTGAAGTCGACGTAGCCTTGGCCCAGGGGAATGCTCGAGCCGAAGACCTTGTCGGCAACGCCGGCGAAGTATTCGAAGTAGCCGGCGGCCGCCGCGACATCGTCTTCCGCCTGGCGCAACGGCTTGCCGACATCGAGGCTCTCCAACTCGGCCAACTCCCGGCTGTGCTCGCGGAGCAATGCGGCGAGCCGGTTCAAGAGTCGAACGCGACGTACGGGCGCGAGCCCCGCCCATGAGCCCATCGCCGCCTGGGCCGATGCCACCGCCGCGTCGACATCAGCCTTGTCGCCCAGGGCCACCGTGGCGAAGACCTCGGCGGTGGCTGGATCGATGGCGTCGATGGTGCCGCCGGCCCGTGCCGAGACCCGCTCCCCATCGAGGAACATCCGCCCATCGATCTCGCTGGCGTTCACAACCCTAAGCGTACCGTTGCCGGTCTCGAATTCATTCCCACCTGCCAGGGTCTGGGACCAGTTTTCACGTGTGAGAACGCCGATTTTCGGGAAAAACCACTTCGTATCCATCCACGGGCTTAGCAAAAGGAGCGAGTCCATGCGCACGACGGTCGAGGCGAACTCCGACCTTTCCCTGACGCCAACCGACCCGGCGGCGACCGCTGCCCCGATGATCACGCTCGACCCACAAACGACCGCGCGCCTCGACGCCGCCGTTGCGACCTACCTCGACGCGCTGCTGGCCGCCGATCCCCAATCGGACGCGTTCAAGAAAAAGGTTGACGGCATCCACGCGCTCGGCAACGAAGAGATCAAGCAATCCGCCAGCGTTTCGAATCGGATGCTCGATCGGCCGGTCGGCGCGCTCGCCCGCTCGCAAGACAAATCTTCCGTTTCCAGCGCTCTGCTCCAGCTCCGGCGCACGGTTGAAGACCTCGACCCGTCGGACCGCGGGCTGCTCGACCGTCGTCGGCTCTTCGGCGTCCTACCGCTGGGCAACCGGCTGCGCGATTACTTCGGTAAGTACGAGTCGGCCCAGGGTCATCTCAACGCGATCGTGCAGGCGCTCTACCGTGGGCAGGACGAGCTGCTCAAGGACAATGCCGCAATCGAGCAGGAGAAGCTCAACCTGTGGGCCGTCATGGATCGGCTCAAGCAATACCTCTACCTCGCTCGCAGGATGGATGCCGCACTCGATGCTCGCATCCAGGAGGTGCAGGAGCAGGATCCGGAGCGGGCGAAGACGTTGCGCGAGGACTGCCTCTTTTACGTTCGCCAGAAAACGCAGGATCTCGCCACCCAGCTCGCCGTCAGCGCCCAGGGTTACCTGGCGCTCGAGCTCGTCCGTAAGAACAATCTCGAGCTCGTGAAGGGCGTCGACCGCGCGACCACGACCACAGTGTCCGCGCTGCGCACGGCGGTGATGACGGCGCAGGGTCTGGTCAACCAGAAGCTCGTGCTCGATCAGATTGGCGCACTGAACGAGACGACCGCCGACATGATCGAGGGCACCTCGGCGATGTTGCGCCAGCAGTCCGCCGGCGTGCACGAGCAAGCGGCGAGCGCCACGGTCAGCATCGAGAAGCTGCAGGCGGCCTTCGCCAACATCTACGCCACGATCGACACCATCGATGCCTCCAAGCTTGCGGCGCTGGAGACCATGCGGCAGACGATCGATGCGCTCTCCAGGGAGGTCGCGCGCGCGCAGACGTACCTGGAGCGCGCGCACAAGGCACCGACCGGCGAGCTCGCCTCAATCCCAGAGGAGCTGAAGCTGCCGGTGCGCACGCCGTAGCGACAGGGGAAGCTCATGGGAAGCGCAATCGCGCCCTATCGCTCGTCGCTGCCCGCGTCCGCTCCGGGGCGCGGGCTGGTGTCATACCTGACCAGCCGACGTAACCTGACCGGTTCGGCGCTGGCGCTGGTGGGAGGTGGGCTTATCCTGGTTGACCCGGTCGGATTGCAGGGGATCCTGCTGGTCGCCGGCCTCTACCTGGCCGGCGCCCTCGCGACCCAGGGCACCCCGCGCATCCATCGTTTTGGCTTCGATCCGCGACGGCTGCAGAAATCGCTGTCGGAGCAGATCGCGGCGGTGGCGGCCCGGGTCCCTCCCGAGATCCTGGTCCGGTTACAGCGGATCGAGCTGACCACCCGTACCGAGATCCTTCCGCACCTGGACTGCCTCCCGCTTGGGGCGCCGGAACTTTATCTAATCGAGCGGACCGCCGCCGACTACCTGCCGACGGCGATCGATGCCTACTTGCGCCTCCCGACCGGCTATGTCTCCTCGCAGCCGGGCAGTCACGGCCGCGCCGCGGTCGATGTGCTGGCCGAGGAGCTCGACTTCCTCGATGCCGAGATGCGACAAGTGGCAGAGGTCGTCCACCGAACCGACATGGACCGGCTACTCGCGCACAAGCGATTCCTCATCGACCGCTTCCACAGGGAGGAGGCCTCAGGCTGACGTCGGTCTGCGCAGGGTGGGCCGGAGGGATGCGGGCAACAGCCGCCAAATGCCCAGGCCCAGGGCGATGAGCAGCAGGAATGGCAGGAAGAAACCACCGACAACGAGCATGCCACCGATCACGGCGACAAACGCTTGCCCGGCCGTTCCGAGCGAGCTGGCGAGGCCACTGCGATCCCACAGGCTCGGTTGTGCCGGCGTCGCCGCGACCGTGTAGAAGCGAAGCGTGATCGTCGAATAGGTGGTGCGCTGGTCGAGATAGCGGATGCGGCCCTGAATCTGCTCGATCTCTCCAGTGACGGTCGACAGCTGGTTCTGCACCGCCACACTGTCGGCGATGCTCTGCGCGCGGCGCATCAGGTCGAGCATGACCGCCTGTTGCGCCTGTTGGTTCTTGAGACGTGCCTGCAGGTCGACGTATTCACCGCTGACATCCTGGCTGGTGACCTGCTGCTGCGTCGCTTTGCCGAGTTGGCGTAGCTCACTCAATGCATCGGCATAGCGCGATGCCGGGACGGCGACCACCACGGTGCCGGCGTCCGTCTCGCGGCCCGAGAGATCGCCAACCTGTGAGCTGACGAGATAACCGTTGAACTGGTCGGCGATGGCGAGGGCCCTGTCGTAGGTGTTCCAGAACGCGCCCGATTTGATTTGAATCCCCAGATTCGCGTCCTGAATGACCTTCTGATCACCCCGCGCTTGCAGCACGGCGTTGCCGGCGGCCTGCTTCGATGTCGTGTCGGCCGGAGCATGATCCGCTGCCGAGGAGCTGCCGGAGGATGCCTGCCCGAGGCCACCCGTCGCCTGAGATCCGGAAGACGCGGCGCCGCATGCCGCCAGCAGACCGAGCACACTGAACAGCACCAGGACCGGAACGAGGCGGATCGAGGAGACGATTCTCATCTCGGTCCCTATGACGAGATGTGACCCGAAAAGTTCCCGCGGCTACGGCTAAGCTTGAAGGGTGAGCCAGCCGGTCGATCTTTCGCCACTCCAGCGGGAACTCGATAACCTCCGTCTGCAGCTCTGCCACTGCAACAACGCCGGCACGTGTCTCGGCTGTCAGGGCGTCGAGATGCTTCGGCAGCAGGCGACGATGATCGTCTCGGCGGCGAGCCAGCCGGTGCTGCTGCAGGTCGCCCAGGAGACGCAGGCCAAGGAGCTGGTTAAACAGGTGCAGGAGATGCAGGCCCGCTTGCTTGCCGACCCCGAGGCCGCCAGGGCCCTGGAAGAACTACTGAAGTATTTTCAGGAGCCGCCGGAAGAGACGAATCACTAAGCCGTCGCGGGCATCGCCGTGACGACAACCCGCTGGGTGTCGACCCAGTTGGGCCAGCAGGTGAAGAGGGTGAGCCGCACATCGTTGGTCGGCTGCAGGATCTGCACGGCGGTCGGCGGGACGATGGTCGGCTTTCCGGTGACGTGGTACACGGTGCGGGATCCGTTCGCGTCCGCGACGTCCACCTCGTCGCCTGGCTTCAGGTCCTTGATGCTGCTAAAGACGCTGCCCTCGATGTCGTCATGGCCGTAGAGGACGGCGTTGCCGCTGCCAATAGGGGAGGAGAAGGCGTAATGGGTGACCGAGTAGCCCTTGGCGATCAACATGTTGCCCTTGGCGTCGACGCCGCGGTCGAAGATAGGGGCATTCTTGATGCCGAGCCGCGGAATCGAGATGTACGCCACCACCTGGTTGGGGCCGGCGCCGGTACTGCTGGTGTTGGGGAGGAATTTGGGGTGCTGGTGGGGCGGCGACAGCGGATCACTGAGCGCCGGGTTCGGCTGGGTCGCGACCTCGGGCGCCCCGAGGCGGACCAGCCCACTGGCAGGTAGGGCGGTTGCCATCA
>Ga0209801_1002563_pt1 | contig 10590 bp, 8 predicted proteins | sample GraSoiAngelo_127_FD_185884 | JGI IMG/M metagenome (GOLD analysis project Ga0209801, IMG submission 185884) | Grasslands soil microbial communities from the Angelo Coastal Reserve, California, USA - 14_0927_09_40cm (SPAdes) (version 2) | ecosystem: Environmental > Terrestrial > Soil > Grasslands ... | reverse complement strand
TCCAGGACCTGCGCGTGCGCGAACGCGAGGTCCTTCGCCTTGTCAGGAGGCTCGGGGGCCGGCACCTGGGCCTGCGCCACGCCAGGACAGGCACAGGCGAGCAGGGTCGCGAGCCGTGTGGCTCGCCTTAAGGAGAGTCGTGTCATCGGGCGTCCTCGACAGCTCGTCGCCGCCACTGAAGTCCGCGCCATTATGACCGGCGCGCGCAGGGCGGTGTTCCGGGGATATGCATCCGGGGGTGCCGGGACCGTTCGGCACTGCCCAGGCAACGCCGGGTCACGTTGCCGACTCTCACCCACCGCCGGAATCCAGCCGCATCGACAGGTCCACCGCGCGCACGTGCTTGGTGAGTGAGCCGACCGAGACGTAGTCGACGCCGGTGGCGGCGATCTCGCGCACCGTCTCGAGCGAGACGCTCCCGGAGGCCTCGAGTTCCACGGCCCGCGAGCGCGCCCGGGCAAGGCTCACCGCGGTGCGCATGTCCGCGAGGCTGAAGTCATCGAGCATAATGATGTCGGGCGCAGCCCCGAGCGCCTCCTCGAGTTCGGCGAGCGACTCGACCTCCACTTCGACCTTGAGCCCCGGCGCCGTGCGACGCGCCGCCTCGATCGCCCCGGTGATGGAGCCGGCCGCCGCGATGTGGTTCTCCTTGATCAGCACCTGGTCGTAGAGGCCGAAGCGATGATTGTCGCCGCCGCCGCAGCGCACCGCGTACTTCTGCGCGCTGCGCAGCCCCGGGAGCGTCTTGCGGGTGTCGAGAATGCGGCAGCCGGTGCCGGCGACGGCGTCCACGAAACGCCGCGTGACGGTGGCGGTGGCCGAGAGCAGCTGCAGGAAATTGAGCGCGGTGCGCTCGCCCGTGAGTACCGCCCGCACGGGCCCGGCGATCTCGCAAAGCGCCTCTCCGGCGGCGATGCGCTCGCCGTCGCTCGCGCGCCAGGCGAGGCGCACCTGCGCGTCGAGACGGCGGAAGGTCTCCTCCGCCCACGGCCGCCCGCAGAGCACCGCCTCCTCGCGCGCAATGACGGCGCCGCGCACGCGCTGCGCCGCGGGCACGAGAGCTGCGGTCACATCGCCGCTACCGATGTCCTCGCGCAGCGCCGCATCGACCTGGGCGGCGAGATCCGTGGGCAGCTCGGGCACTACCGCCCCTTACTCCACGTGCGACGTCAGTGAATGAACGGCAGGCCGTGACTGGCCGCTGCCATGCACATGAGCATCGGGATCGACAACACGAAGTTGACGCGGGAAGCCATGCCGGCCACCTTGCGTGCGCGCGCCTTCTCCTCGTCGGTGGCGGCGACGACACCCAAGATCTTCTTCTGATTCGGCCAGATCAGCACCCAAACGTTGAACAGCATGATGGTGCCGAGCCACGCGCCCGTGCCGATGATGAGAAAGTAGTGGGTCGGGTCATCGACGCCCGCGCCGAGGGTGAAGGCGCCGACGAACTTCCCCGCGCGGCCGAGGAGCCACGCGCCGCCCAGCCAGGTGGCCACGGCTCCCCAGCGGAACCAGAACAGCGCCCGCGGGGCCACATACTTCGTGACGCCCGCGCCGCCCGGCCCCCCCTTGTCGGCGGCGGCATCCGCGAGCGCCGGAGTCTGCGCCACGTTGAAGTAGTAGAGCAGGCCGATCCAGAACACGCCGGAGACGATGTGAAACCAGCGCGCCAAACCGAGCTCGTTGAAGCTGAACCCGCCGATCGCGAACGCGAGCAGCAGCGAGACGACGATGCCGAGGATCAGGGACTGGCGGTGGTTGTTCAGTGGGTTCATGGCCTTAGATCTCCAAGTTATTGTTTCCGCGGGCCGGGTGGACCTTAGAGCGTTTGAAGAATAGGCGAGGCACCCCCATAATTCAACGCACTTTGAAGCAACTCTCGCTGAAGCCCGAGGAGCGTCCGCCATCGCCGTGCATCAACGTCTGCTCCCTCGATACCGGCGGGTTGTGTGTCGGGTGCCTGCGCACCGGGGACGAGATCGGACGTTGGCTGTACATGAGCGCGGCCGAGCAATGGCGTCTGCTGGATGAGCTTGCCGAGCGGCGGAAACTGAAGAGGTAGTGTGCAATATGGATGTCGTCGAGAGGATCAAGGCCGAGCTTTCCTCGAGCCCCGTGGTGCTGTTCATGAAGGGCACCCCGGATTTTCCACAGTGCGGCTTTTCCGCGCAGACGGTCGCGGCGCTGCGCGCCGTGGGCGCGGAGTTCAAGTCCGTCAACATCTTCGAAGAGCCGGAAATGCGCGAGGCGCTCAAGCGCTACTCCAACTGGCCCACCTATCCGCAGCTCTACGTGAAGGGCGAGCTGGTCGGCGGCTGCGACATCGCGCTCGAGATGTACCGCAGCGGTGAGCTGAAGAAGCTCCTGACCGAGGTCGGCGCGGCGGGCTGAGCTGTCGGAGCCGGCGCACCCTCGCGCCTGCGCGGGGCGCGCCGCAGGCCGCGGCGGCCTCTCTCCCGCCGACTTAAGGTGATGGAAAATCCGTCTCGAGCGGCGGCTCCTGGGCGTCCGGCTCCTCCGGGGCAGGCTCGGCCGCCGCGCTCCACCAGCCGAGCGCGCGTGCGCGCTCCTCGGCCGCCTGGTGGCTGTCGCGCAGCCGGTTGCACACGAGGCAGAAGACATCGGCGCTGCGCTCGGCGTCGTAGCGGGCGTTGTGGGCGCTCCCCGGATCCCACTCGAGCCCCGCGACCGTGACCGCCTTGGCGAGCACGGTCTGCCCGAGAGCGGCTCCGGCGAGCGTCGCCGTGTCGAAGCACGAGAACGGATGAAACGGATTGCGCTTCACCGCGCAGCGCGCGATCGCGACGTTGAGGAATGCCAGGTCGAAGGCGGCGTTGTGACCCACGAGGATCGCCCGGCGGCAGCCGTGGGCGCGCACCGCGTGGCGGATGACGCGGAACACTCTCTGCAGCGCATCGCGCTCCGGCAGTGCCGGGCGCAGCGGGTGGTGGGGGTCGATGCCGGTGATCGAGAGCGCGGCCGGATCGAGTCGCGCGCCCGCGAAGGGTTGCACGTGGAAATCATGGGTCGCGCCGCGCTTCAGGCTGCCGTCCTCGGCCATGTCGATCAGCACCGCCGCAATCTCGAGCAGCGCGTCGGTGGCCGGATGAAAGCCGCCCGTCTCGACGTCGATGGCCACCGGCAGGTAACCGCGAAAGCGCCGCGCCATGAGCGCTGCGGTCGCGGCCGTCGGTGCGGGAGTCTCGGGCGATGCCTCGCTCATGGGGGCGACGATACCCGCGCCGCTTCAGCAGGCCAGGCGCCAGGCGATGCGTCCGCCGGCACGCAGCGGCACGAGCTCATCCCGCCCGAACGCATAGCGGGCCGGCACCTCCCATGGCTCTCTCACGAGAGTGAGGGTGGCGCCGCTGCGCGGCAGGCCGTAGAAGTCCGCGCCGTGAGCGGAGGCGAAGGCCTCGAGCCGTCCGAGCGCCCCGGCCAGCTCGAAGGCCTCCGCGTACAGCTCGATCCCGGCGTGCGCGCTGAAGATTCCGGCGCAGCCGCAGGCCGTCTCCTTCGCCGCCCGCGCGTGCGGGGCGCTGTCGGTGCCGAGAAAGAGGCGCGGGCTGCCACCGGCCACCGCCTCCATGAGCGCCGCGCGGTCGGCTTCCGCCTGCAGGACCGGCCGGCAGAAGTGATGCGGCCGCAGTCCCCCTGCGAACAGCGCGTTGCGGTTCATCAGCAGGTGATGCGCGGTCACGGTGGCCGCGATTCCATCGCGGGCCGCGAGCACGAAATCGAGCGCGGCTCGGGTCGTGATGTGCTCGAGCACTATGCGCAGCCCGCGGTGGCGCTCGGCGAGCGGCGCGAGCACCGCGTCGATGAAGCGCGCCTCGCGCTCGAACACGTCGACCTGCGGGTCGGTGACCTCGCCGTGCACCTCGAGCACCATGCCGAGCTCCGCCATGCGCGCGAGCACCGGATCGATGCGGCGCACGTCGGTGACGCCCGCCTCGGAATGGGTGGTCGCGCCCGCCGGGTAGAGCTTGCAGCCGAGCACGCAGCCGCTCGCGCGGGCGCGCTCGATCTCGGCGGCGGGCGTGGCGTCGGTCAGATAGAGCGTCATCAACGGCTCGAACCGGGCCCCCGGCGGGAGTGCCGCGAGGATGCGGCCGCGGTAGGCGAGGGCGGCCTCGGTGCTCGTCACCGGCGGCGCGAGGTTCGGCATCACGATGGCGCGCGCAAAGCGCGCCGCACTGAAGGGCAGCACCGCCTCGAGCGATGCGCCGTCGCGCAGGTGCAGGTGCCAGTCGTCGGGGCGGCGCATGACGAGCGTGCTCATGCGGCACGCTCCAGTTGCGCTAGCACCTGCGCGCTCGGCAGCAGAGCGCCGCCGGGCGCGCCGGGAGCACTGACACTCACTTGCTTTACCTGACGCTGCTCGCCATCATTACTCATTCTATCGCGAGCCGGCAGACCACGCGCGCGGTGAGCACCGCGCGAGCATCTCATGACCGAACCCCCGAAGCTCGAAGACCTCGATCCCGTCGAGACGCGGGAGTGGCTCGAATCGATCGATTCGGTGCTGAAAACTCACGGCGCCGAACGCGCCCACTACCTGCTCGAGCGGCTGATCGACTACACGCGCCGCAGCGGCGCGTATCTGCCGTTCAAGCCCAACACCGCCTACGTCAACACGATCCCGACGGGGCGCGAGCCGGATTATCCGGGCAACCGCGCGCTCGAGCGGCGCATCGAGGCCTACATCCGCTGGAATGCGCTGGCGATGGTGTTGCAGGCGAACCGCGTGTCCTCCGAGTACGGCGGGCATCTCTCGAGCTACGCCTCCTCGGCGACGCTCTACGAAGTGGGCTTCAATCACTTCTGGCGCGCGCCTTCGGAGCAGCATCCCGGCGACCTGGTCTTCATCCAGGGTCATTCATCGCCCGGCATCTACGCGCGCGCGTACCTCGAGGGACGCCTGAGCACGGAGCAGCTGCGCCATTTCCGCCAGGAAGCGGGCGGCGCGGGCGTCGGGCTCTCCTCCTACCCGCATCCGTGGCTGATGCCGGATTTCTGGCAGTTCCCGACGGTGTCGATGGGCCTGGGTGGGATGATGGCGATCTTCCAGGCGCGCTTCACCCGCTACCTCGAGCACCGCGGGCTGGTGAAGCCCTCGGACCAGAAGGTCTGGGCGTTCCTGGGCGACGGCGAGATGGACGAGCCCGAGTCGATGGGCGCGCTCACGATGCCGGTGCGCGAGGGACTCGACAACCTGATCTTCGTCATCAACTGCAACCTGCAGCGCCTCGACGGCCCGGTGCGCGGCAACGGCAAGATCATCCAGGAGCTCGAGGCGGCCTTTCTCGGCGCCGGCTGGAACGTCATCAAGGTGCTCTGGGGCTCGCGCTGGGACCCGCTGCTCGCGCGCGACACCCATGGACTCCTGCGCCGGGTCATGGAGGAGTGTGTCGACGGCGAGTACCAGAACTTCAAGGCCAAGGGCGGGGCGTACACGCGCGAGCACTTCTTCGGCAAGTATCCCGAGCTCAAGGCCATGGTCGCCAACATGTCCGACGAGGAGATCTGGCGGCTGAACCGCGGTGGCCACGATCCCCGCAAGGTGTACGCGGCCTATGCCGCGGCCGCGGCCCACAACGGCCAGCCGACCGTCATCCTGGCGAAGACGGTGAAGGGTTTCGGCCTCGGCAAGGGCGGCGAGGGGCAGATGATCGCGCACCAGGCGAAGAAGATGTCCGAGGAAGACGTGCGCGCGTTCCGGGATCGCTTCAACATCCCGGTCTCGGATGAGGACCTCGGGAAGCTGCCATTCCGCAAGCCCGACGCAGAGACCGAAGAGGCGCGCTACCTCAACGAGCGGCGCACGGCGCTCGGAGGCTTCCTGCCGACCCGCCGCCGCACTGCCCCGCCGCTCCTCATTCCGCCGCTCGAGGCCTTCGGGGCGCTCCTCGAGGGAACCGCCGACCGCGAGATCTCGACGACCATGGCGTTCGTGCGCGCTCTCACCGTGCTGCTCAAGGACAAGAACGTCGGGCGCAATATCGTGCCGATCGTGCCCGATGAGGCGCGCACCTTCGGCATGGAGGGACTGTTCCGGCAGATCGGCATCTATTCCTCCGTCGGGCAGCTCTACACGCCCCAGGACGCCGAGACCCTCATGTCCTACCGCGAGGACAAGAAGGGCCAGATGCTGGAGGAGGGCATCAACGAGGCGGGGTCGCTCTGCTCGTGGCTGGCCGCCGGCACCGCCTACAGCGTCCACGGCATCAACATGGTGCCGTTCTACATCTTCTATTCGATGTTCGGCTTCCAGCGCGTCGGGGATTTCATCTGGGCCGCCGGCGACATGCAGGCGCGGGGCTTCCTGGTCGGCGCGACCGCCGGGCGGACTACGCTGGCAGGCGAGGGCCTGCAGCACCAGGACGGTCACAGCCAGCTTCTCGCGAGCACCGTGCCGAACTGCGTGGCCTACGATCCGACGTACGCGTACGAGCTCGCCGTCATCATTCACGACGGCCTGCGCCGCATGTACGCCGAGCAGGAACGCGTCTTCTATTACATCACGGTGATGAACGAGAACTATCCGCAGCCGGCGCTCCCCGCGGGCGTCGAGGCGGGGATCCTCGCGGGCGGGTACCTGCTGCAGATCGGCAGCCGCGGCAAGGTGCGCGCGACGCTCCTCGGATCCGGCACCATCCTGCGCGAGTGCCTGGCGGCGGCGAAGATTCTCGAGAACGACTACGGCATCCCGGCGGATGTCCTCTCGGTGACGAGCTTCAGCGAGCTGCGCCGTGAAGCCCTCGAGTGCGAGCGCTGGAACCTGCTGCACCCCGGTGAGGAGCCGCGCACGCCGTACGTACGGCAGATGCTCAAGGGCCGCGAGGGGCCGGTGATCGCCGCCACCGATTACATGCGGACGGTGCCGGATCAGATCCGCCAGTGGGTCGAGGGCCGCTACGTGACGCTCGGCACCGACGGTTTCGGGCGCTCGGATTCGCGCGCCGCGCTACGGCGGCATTTCGAGGTCGACCGCAACTACATCGCGGTGGCAGCGCTCAAGGCGCTCGCCGACGAGTCTCGCGTCGATCGGGCGACGGTCGAGAAAGCGATCAAGGCGCTCGGCATCGATCCGGCGAAACCGGTGCCATGGAAGGTGTGAAAATCCGCGGGGCCACATGAACGCGGTACGGAGCCTCGTCGAAGTGCGCGTGCCCGACATGGGCAACTTCAAGGACGTCGCCGTCATCGACGTACTGGTGAAGCCCGGCGACACCGTCGTCATCGACTCGCCGCTGGTCACGCTCGAGTCCGACAAGGCGACCATGGACGTGCCCTCGACGGCGGTCGGCGTCGTCGAGAAGCTCCACACCAACAAGGGTGGCAAGGTCAACACCGGCGATCTCATCGCCACGGTGCGCGCCAACGGTTCGGCGCCCGCTACCGCAACGCCGGCTACCGCGCCCCCCGCTACCGCGCCGCCCTCACGCAGTGCCGCTGTACCGCCTCCCACGCCGCGGGGCGTCTCCCCGGCGGCCGCGCCCGAGCGGGCGAGTGCCCCCGAGGCGGGGGCTGCTCTGGCCGCCGCCGTCGCGATCACGCTGCGCAGCGACTTAGCGCCGATCGATGAGCCGGGGTTCTCGCGCGCGCACGCCGGACCCTCGGTACGCAAGTTCGCGCGCGAGCTGGGCGTGGATCTCGCCCGGGTCATCGGCCAGGGCTTCAAGGGCCGCATCACTCACGAGGACGTCAAGAGCTTCGTCAAGAGCGCGCTCGCGGGCGGCGCTCCCGAAACCGCGCGTCCGGCCGCCCCCGCGCTGCCTCCGTTCCCGGCGGTGGACTTCACGCAGTTCGGCCCCACCGCGATCGAGCCCCTGTCGCGCATCCAGAGGATCTCCGGCCCGCGGCTGCATGCGAGCTGGGTGAATGTCCCGCACGTCACGCAGTTCGACCTGGCCGACATCACCGAGCTCGAGCAGGTGCGCGCCGGGCTGAAGGATCGGGCTCAGGCGGCGGGCGTGAAGCTCACGCCGCTCGCCTTCATCTTGCGCGCCTGCGTGAAGGCGCTGCAGCAATTCCCGCGCTTCAATGCCTCGCTCGACGCGACCGGGGCCAACCTCATCGTGCGGAAGTTCCTGCACCTCGGCTTCGCCGCTGACACGCCGAACGGGCTGGTGGTGCCGGTGGTGCGCGACGCGGATCGCAAGGACGTCTACGAGCTCGCGCGGCAGCTCGGGCAGCTGTCGGAGAAGGCGCGCGCCGGGAAGCTCGCGCCGGGCGATATGCAGGGCGGTTGCTTCACGATCTCGAGCCTGGGCGGCATCGGCGGCACGGCTTTCACGCCGATCATCAACGCGCCGGAGGTCGCGATTCTCGGCGTGTCGCGCTCGTCGATGCAGCCGGTGTATCAGGGCGGCACTTTCGTGCCGCGCCTCATGCTGCCGCTGTCGCTCTCGTACGATCATCGCGTCATCGACGGGGCGATGGCGGTGCGCTTCACGACCTATCTCGCCCAGACTCTCGGCGACCCGCGGGGACTGCTCGAGGCGGTGCTGTGAGCCGCGTGGATCTCACGATCCCCGATATCGGCAATTTCACCGACGTGTCCGTGGTCGACGTGCTCGTGAAGCCGGGCGACGTCATCGCCATCGATTCGCCACTGGTCACGCTCGAGACCGACAAGGCCTCGATGGACGTGCCCGCGACCGCCGCGGGCACGATCGCCGAGGTGTCGCTCAAGCGTGGCGACAAGGTGTCGAAGGGCTCGCTGATCGCGCGCGTCGATGCGGGCACTGCGGCGGCTTCCGTGGGTTCGCCGGCCGCTGCGGCCACGAGCGCGCCTGCCGCGCGCGCGGTGCCCGGGGCGGAGCCCCGGCCGGCCGCGCCACCCGCGCCTCCCGCCCCCGCGGCGCGCCGGGAGACCGCCGGAGACACCGTGCGCATGCCCTCGCCGGGGAGCGGCCCGGCCGATCGCGCGAGCCAGGAATTCAACCGCAGCACGCAGCTCCTGGTGCTGGGCGCCGGACCGGGGGGCTACACGGCGGCGTTCCGAGCGGCAGACCTCGGGCTCAAGGTGACGCTCGTCGAGCGCTGGCAGGAGCTCGGCGGCGTGTGCCTCAACGTCGGCTGCATTCCTTCGAAAGCGCTCCTGCACGCCGCCAAGGTCATCGAGGATGCCGAGGAGATGGGCGCGCGCGGCATCGCTTTCGGCGCGCCTCAGCTCGACCTGCAGCGCCTGCGTGCCTGGAAGAGCTCGGTAGTCGCGAAGCTGACCGGCGGACTCAAGGTCCTCGTGAAGCAGCGCAAGGTCGATGTGGTGCGCGGCACCGGGCGGTTCGTGGGCCCGAACGTACTCGAAGTGATGGGCACGAGCGGCTCGCAACGCATCCACTTCGATCAGTGCATCATTGCCGCGGGCTCGGAGCCCGTGCGGCTTGCGGGGTTGCCGGACGATCCGCGCATTCTCGATTCGACCGACGCCCTCGAGCTGCCGTCCTTCTCCGGCGGGCTGCTGGTGGTCGGCGGCGGCATCATCGGGCTCGAGATGGCGTGCGTATTCGACGCCCTCGGGGTGCGCGTGAGCGTCGTCGAGCTCACCCCGCAGCTGATGCCGGGATGCGATCCGGATCTGGTGCGGCCGCTCGAGCGGCGCATCCGCTCGCGCTACGAGCAGATCCTGCTCGGCACGCGCGTGGCAGGCATCGAGCGCGATCCGGGCGGGCTGCGCGTGAGCTTCACGGGCGACAACGCGCCGTCCCCGCAGATCTTCGGCCGCGTCCTCGTGGCGGTGGGGCGCACGCCGAACGGCCACACACTCGGCGCCGAGCTCGCCGGCGTGAAGGTCTCCGAGCGCGGCTTCATCCCCGTCGACCGTCAGATGCGCACCAACGTGCCGCATATTTTCGCGATCGGCGATATCGCCGCCCCACCGCTGCTCGCGCACAAGGCGATGCACGAGGGCAAGGTGGCGTCGGAAGTCGCCGCAGGGCACAAGCGCGCGTTCGACGTGCGCACGATCCCCTCGGTGGCCTACACGGATCCGGAGATCGCGTGGGCGGGCCTCACCGAGACCGACGCTCGCGCCAACGGCACCGCGTTCCGCAAGGGTGCGTTCCCGTGGGTGGCGAACGGCCGCTCGCTCTCGCTCGGACGCGACGAGGGCTTCACCAAGCTCCTGTTCGATCCCGACAACCACCGCGTGCTGGGCGGCGGCGTCGTAGGCACCAACGCCGGCGAGCTGATCAGCGAGATCGCGCTCGCCGTGGAGAACGGCTGTGATGCCGCCGACATCGGGCTCACCATCCATCCGCACCCTACCCTCAGCGAGACCGTCGCGGGTGCAGCCGAGGCCGTCGAGGGCACCCTCACCGACCTCTACGTGCCGAGGAAGTGAGCGGTGATTGCTGATTGTCGGGACTGCTCCCCCGGTCTGCGATAGAGCTGCAATATAAAGAGGCGCGGGTGTTGGGCTGGTGGGGCGCGCAAAACACGTCGGTCTGCGGCGACCCAACACAACCTAACAGTCGCGCTATCGCTCGCGACATGACGCGACGCCCCACGAGCTTCCAGCCTGTTGCGCCGCAACGGTTCTTCAGCGGCGACTGAGCAATACCGGAGTGCGCTGCCTCT
>Ga0209801_1002549_pt1 | contig 10607 bp, 7 predicted proteins | sample GraSoiAngelo_127_FD_185884 | JGI IMG/M metagenome (GOLD analysis project Ga0209801, IMG submission 185884) | Grasslands soil microbial communities from the Angelo Coastal Reserve, California, USA - 14_0927_09_40cm (SPAdes) (version 2) | ecosystem: Environmental > Terrestrial > Soil > Grasslands ... | reverse complement strand
CCCACCGCCTTGGCGAAGGCGCGGAAGTCGTCGCCGCGGGCGACGAAGTCGGTCTCGCAGTTGATCTCGACCATGGCGGCGGCGCGCGCATCCGCGCTCCGCTCGATGACGATCACGCCCTCGGCGGCCACGCGCGCGGCCTTCTTGTCAGCCTTGGCGAGCCCTTGGCGGCGCATGAGCTCGGCGGCGGCATCGAGGTCGCCCTTGGTCTCGACGAGGGCCTTCTTGCACTCCATCATGCCGGCGCCGGTGCGCTCGCGGAGCTGTCTGACTGCATCTGCTGTGATGTTCATGGGGATTGCGGGTCCTCGGGAGCTTAAGGATTGCCGGCGCTATTCGCCCGAGCCGGGGCCGGCGGGGCCGCGGCCCTTGCGCCGGCCCACGCTGACGCTCGGCCGGCGCGTCAGGGTGTCGGAGGCGGGGGCGACGCCCGCGGCCGCGGCGGCGGCCTCCGCCGCCTCCTCGGCCTCGAGCTCATCATCCTCCGCGGGCAGCTCCTCCGCGGTCAGCTCCTTGGCGGCAGCGGGCGCGAGGGGCTTCACCGGCGGGAGCTTGCGCCGCGCCGGCGCCTTCTTGCGCACGGCGGCCTGAGGCCGCCTGGCGGCGCGCGCCGCCTTCTTGCGCGGGTTGCCCGCCTCATCGAGCTCGACGAACTCGTCCTCGCCGACCGCGACCTGGGGCACCGCTTCCTTGCCCTCGAGCACCGCGTCGGCGATGCCGGCGGCGTACAGCTGGATCGCGCGCATGGCGTCGTCGTTGCCCGGGATCACGTAATCGATGCCGTCGGGCGAGCAGTTGGTGTCGACGATGGCCACCACCGGAATGCCGAGCTTCTTCGCCTCGTGAATCGCGATGATCTCGTGCCCGACGTCGACCACGAAGAGCGCATCGGGAAGCGACTCCATGCTCTGGATGCCGCCGAGGCTCCTCTCGAGCTTGTCCATCTCGCGTCGCAGCTGGGTCGCCTCCTTCTTGCCGCGCTTCTCGAGCGCGCCCGAGGCGGCGAGCTCGCGGATCTCCGAGAGCCGCTTGATCGACTGGCGGATGGTCTTGAAGTTCGTGAGCATGCCGCCGAGCCAGCGCTGGTTCACGTAGGGCTGCAGGGCGCGCTCGGCTTCCTTCTGGATCGACTCGCGCGCCGAGCGCTTGGTGCCGACGAACAGCACCTTGCCGCCGTCGGCGATCACTCCCCGGATGAACTGCGCAGCCTCCGAGTACATCGGCTGCGTCTTCTCGAGATTGATGATGTGGATCCTGTTCCGCTCGCCGAAGATGAAGGGGGCCATCTTCGGGTTCCAGAAGCGGGTCTGATGTCCGAAGTGGACTCCCGCCTCCAGCATCTGTCGCATGGACACGCCGGGCATGAAGAAACTCCTGTGCGGGTTGAGCCTCCGCGCATCCCCCTGACCATCCTCCGGCGGGCCGCGAGGCCTCAGACCCAAGGAGGACACCCAGTCAGCGGGTTAACGATGCGCGTGTGGGTTGCGTTGCCAAAAAAGGCCGCGCTTTATACCATGAAGACCTCGTTGGAACAATGTCTTACGCTTGCCTGGCGCGCCCTTGTTCCGGTGGCGCCGCAACCCCATTTCGCACCCCTATGCACGTCACGATCAAGACCCCCGAGGAGCAGGAGAAAATGCGGGTCGCCGGGCGCCTGGCGGCCGACGTGCTCGACATGATCGGCGAGCACGTGGTGCCGGGGGTGACCACGGAAGAGCTCGACCGGCTCTGCCACGACTACATCGTGAACGTGCAGCGCTCGGTGCCCGCGAACCTCAACTACCGCGGCTTCCCGAAGACCATCTGCAGCTCGGTGAACCACGTGGTCTGCCACGGCATCCCGAATGACCGCCGGCTGAAGGCCGGCGATATCGTCAATATCGACGTCACGGTGATCCGCGACGGCTTCCACGGCGACACCAGCCGCATGTACCTCGTGGGCAAGGCGGCGCCGCACGCGCAGCGTCTCTCCGAAACGTGCTTCGCGGCCATGTGGCGCGGCATCGAGGCGGTGCGGCCCGGGGCGCGCCTCGGCGACATAGGCCACGCCATCCAGAGCTTCGTCGAGGGGAACGACTATTCGGTGGTGCGCGAGTACTGCGGTCACGGCATCGGGCGCGTCTATCACGAGGACCCGCAGGTGCTGCACTATGGCGAGCCCGGCACGGGACTCGAGCTCGAGCCCGGCATGACCTTCACCATCGAGCCGATGGTGAACGCCGGCAAGCGCCACGTGCGGTTGCTCCCCGACGGCTGGACCGTCGTCACCAAGGACCACTCGCTCTCCGCCCAGTGGGAGCACACGGTGCTCGTGACCGAGACGGGGAGCGAGGTGCTCACCCTGCCCGCGAACGGCGCGGATCACTAGCCGCCCGCACATGGGTGCCTGGGACTCCGAGCTGCTCGAGGAAACGCGTCCCGCCACGCCCCCGCCGATCTCCTGGCCGCTGCTCGAGACTCTCCCGGCACGGCTCGCCGCCGGGCGCGAGCCGGCCGCGTGGCGCGAGCTGCTGCGCTCGGCCCACGAGGAGCTCCAGGCGCGCTTCCTCGCCTCGGAGCCCGTCGAGGAGCTCGTCCACTCGCGCGCCGCGCTCGTCGATACGGTGCTGCGCGAGGCGTGGAGCCGCCACTGCGCCGCGCTTCCCGGCTGGGCTCTGGTGGCGGTGGGCGGCTACGGGCGCGCGGAGCTCCACCCCTGCTCCGACATCGACATCCTGCTGCTCGCGCCGCGCTCGCCCGACCCGCGCGGCGGCGGCGCGATCGAGGCGCTGGTCGCGTTCCTCTGGGACATCGGCCTCGAGGTCGGTCACAGCGTGCGCACGGTGGCCGAGTGCGCCGAGGAATGCGTCGGCGACGTCGGTGTCATGACGACGCTGCTCGAGGCGCGCCTCGTCGCGGGCGATGCGGAGCTGCTCGCCGCCATGCGCCAGGGTCTCGCGCCCGAGCGACTCTGGCCGGTGAAGCAGTTCTTCGAGGCCAAGGTGCGCGAGCAGGCCGCACGGCACTTGAAGGCCAACGACACCGCCTACAACCTCGAGCCCAATGTCAAGACCGGGCCCGGGGGGCTGCGCGACATCCAGACCATCGCCTGGGTCGCGAAGCGTCACTTCGGCGCCGAGACCCTCGACGGGCTCGCGACCCACGGGTTCCTCTCGGTCGCGGAGCTGCGCCGCCTCGAGCAGGCGCAGGCGTTTCTGTGGAAGGTGCGCTTCGGGCTTCACACCCTCACCGGGCGGCGCGAGGACCGGCTGCTGTTCGACTACCAGATCCGCCTGGCGCAGAGCTTCGGCTATCAGGACGCCTCCTACACGCTCGCGGTCGAGCAGTTCATGCAGCGCTACTACCGCACGGTCATGGACGTGAGCCTGCTGAATGAGCTCCTGCTGCAGCTGTTCCGCGAAGCGATCCTCTCCGAGAGCGAGCCGCCGCGGCCGCTGAATGCGCGCTTCCAGGTGCGCAACGGCTCCCTCGAAGCGGTCAGCGAGGACGTCTTCCAGCGCAGCCCCGCGGCGCTCCTCGAGCTGTTCGCGCTGCTGCAGCAGAACGAGGGACTCCACGGCGTGCGCGCCTCGACCATGCGCGCGGTGGCGAAGAGCCTGTGGCTCATCGACGAGGAGTTCCGGCAGAACCCGCGCCATCACCGTCTGTTCCTCGAGATCCTGCGCTCCCCGGTCGGCGTCACGCACGAGCTGCGACGCATGAATACCTACGGCGTGCTCGGCCGCTACATCCCCGCCTTCGGGCGCGTCGTCGGGCGCATGCAGTACGACCTGTTCCACGCCTACACGGTCGACGCGCACACGCTGTTCGTGGTGAGCAATCTGCGCCGCTTCGCGATACCGCGCTACGATCAGGAGCTCCCGGAAGCCTCGCGTGTCATGCAGCAGCTGCCGAAGAGCGAGATCGCCTACCTCGCGGCGCTCTTCCACGACATCGCCAAGGGCCGCGGCGGCGATCATTCCGAGCTCGGCGCCGTCGAGGCCGAGGCCTTCTGTCTCGAGCAGGGTCTGTCGCAGTACGACGCGCGCCTGGTCGCCTGGCTGGTGCGCAATCACCTCGCCCTCTCGATCACCTCCCAGAAGCAGGACATCGGCGATCCGCAGGTCATCAATGCGTTCGCGCACAAGGTCGGCGATGAGACGCACCTCGACTACCTCTACGTGCTCACCTGCGCGGACGTGCGCGCCACGAATCCGAAGCTGTGGAATTCCTGGAAGGCATCGCTGTTCAGCGATTTCTACCAGCGCGTGAAGCGCGCGCTCCGCCGCGGACTCGAGAGCCCGATCGATCCGGAGCATCTGGTGCGCGAGACGCAGGACGCCGCGCGGCGGCTGCTGCTCGAGCGCGGCGTCGCCGAGCGCGACATCGCGGGCGCGTGGTCGCGCTTCTCGGCGGGCTACTTCCTGCAGCACTCTCCCGAGGAGGTCGCCTGGCACGCGCGTCTCCTCGCCGACCGCGACGCGGCCTCCGACGAGCCGCTGGTGGCGCTCGATCCGCGCAGCGTCCGCGGCACGACCGCGGCGCTGATCTTCGCACGCCCGCGCCGGCACGGCTTCGCGCGCACCACCGCGGCGCTCGATCAAGTCGGCCTCAACATCGTGGATGCGCGCATCACGCCGACCGGCGACGGCTTCAGCCTCGACCTGTATCACCTGCTCGAGGACGACGGCGCGCCGATCACCGACACCGACCGGCTGGCCGAGATCGAGCAGGCGCTGTGGCGCTCGCTCCAGGGCCCACCCGACGCGCCTTTCGTGGTGTCGCGGCGCGCGCCACGCCAGGCACGCATGTTCAGCACGCCCACGCAGATCGCGATCAGCGTCGATGAGCGCAACCGCCGCTCGGTGCTCGAGCTGACCGCCGGCGACCGTCCGGGCCTGCTGTGCGAGGTCGGCAGGGTGCTGATGGAGGAGCGCGTCGAGCTGCAGGCCGCCAAGATCATGACCGTCGGCGAGCGCGCCGAGGGCGTCTTCCATCTCACGGACTTCGACAACTGCCCGCTCACGCCCCAAGCCGCCGAGCGGCTGCGGGACCACCTGGTGCAGGCGCTCGATGAGCGTCAGGCGGCGCTGCGCGAGCCGCACCCGGCCTTCGGTGCCGCGCGATGAGCGACCCCGGCAGCCTCAGGGCCGTCATCGATGCGGCATTCGAGCGCCGCGCCGAGCTCGGCCCGGGGAATGTGCCGCCCGACCTCGAGAGCGCGCTCGAGGAATGCCTCACGCTCCTCGATAGTGGCGAGGCGCGCGTCGCGGAGCCGGGCGCGGGCGGCTGGGTCGTGAACGAGTGGCTGAAGAAGGCGGTGCTGCTCTCGTTCCGCACTCGCGAGAACGTGGCCATGGACGGCGGCTTCACGCGCTTCTACGACAAGGTGCCCCTCAAATACGCGCTCGCTACGGAAGAGCAGCTGCGTGCCGGCGGCGCCCGCATCGTGCCGCACGCGGTGGTGCGTCGCGGCGCCTACATCGCGCCGAACGTTGTATTGATGCCGAGCTACGTCAACATCGGCGCCTGGGTCGGGTCCGGCACCCTGGTCGACACCTGGGCGACGGTGGGCTCGTGCGCCCAGATCGGCCGCAACGTGCACCTCTCGGGCGGGGTCGGTATCGGCGGCGTGCTCGAGCCGCTGCAGGCGAGCCCGACCATCATCGAGGACGACTGCTTCATCGGGGCGCGATCGGAGATCGTCGAGGGCGTCGTGGTCGAAGCCGGCTCGGTGATCTCCATGGGGGTGTTCATCGGGCAGAGCACCCGCATCTACGAGCGCGCCACCGGCAGCATCCTGCAGGGCCGCGTGCCGGCCGGCTCGGTCGTGGTCGCAGGGAGCCTGCCCTCGGCCGACGGCCGCTACAGCCTCTACTGCGCGGTGATCGTCAAGCGGGTCGACGGGAAGACGCGCGCCAAGACCTCGATCAACGAGCTGTTACGCAGCGCGGTCGGCTGAGTAAAGCCGCGCGCCGGCGGCACACCGGCGGTTCGACCCCCGGCTGGCATTCGACCCCGGCGCGCCTGCCCAACCCCGGTCGGCAGCTCAGCCGAATCGGCCGGTGATGTAGTCCTCGGTGAGGCGGTGACGCGGGTTGGTGAACACCCGGTCGGTATCTCCGATCTCGATCAGCTCCCCGAGATGGAAGTACGCGGTGCGCTGCGACACGCGCGCCGCCTGCTGCATCGAGTGCGTGACGATCACGATGGCGTACGATTCGCGCAGCTCATCGATCAGATCCTCGATGCGCGCCGTGGCGATCGGATCGAGCGCCGAGCACGGCTCGTCCATGAGAATCACTTCGGGCTGCACGGCGATGGCGCGTGCGATGCACAGGCGTTGCTGCTGGCCGCCCGAGAGCCCGGTGCCGGGGCTGCTCAGGCGGTCCTTCACCTCATCCCAGAGCCCCGCGCGCGTCAGGGTCGTGCACACGATGTCATCGAGCTGCGCGCGGCTGCGCGCCAGGCCATGGATGTGCGGACCGTAGGCGACGTTATCGTAGATCGATTTCGGAAACGGGTTCGGTTTCTGGAACACCATGCCGATACGGGCGCGCAGCTGCGCGGCGTCCTGGCGCTCATCGTAAATGTCGCGGCCGTCCAGCCTGATCGAGCCGGTGACGCGCGCCCCGGGGATCGTATCGTTCATGCGATTCAGGCAGCGCAGGAACGTCGACTTGCCGCACCCGGAAGGCCCGATCATCGCCAGCACCTGGCGGCGCGCGACGTCCAGGCTGACATCCTTCAGCGCCTGCTTGGCGCCGTAGAACACACTCACGTCGCGGCACGAGAACACCGGATTCTCGATCGCGACTTCTGCCTGACCCGCAGCCGCGTCAGCGGATGCGGGGGTACGCATCCGGCCGCTGGGCTTGAGGTTCAGCCCACCCTCCCCGACACGCTGCCGCGCGACGCTCTCCGGGACGGCGTCGCCGTTGCCGCTCCCCGCACCCGCGGCGGCGGCGCGCGGGGACGCGGGCCGTTGCGGCTCGGGTGCCTGCGGACCCTCAGCCGAATCTTCCGGTGACATAGTCGTCAGTGCGGCGGCTCTTGGGCGCCGTGAACATCTGTCCCGTCGGGCCGATTTCCACCAGCTCGCCCAGGTACATGAAGGCGGTGACGTTCGAGACGCGCGCCGCCTGCTGCAGGTTGTGGGTGACGATGGCGATGCAATAGCTCTCGCGCAGACTCTGCAGCGTCTCCTCTATGCGCAGCGTGGAGATCGGATCCAGCGCCGCCGTGGGCTCATCGAACAGCAGCACCTCGGGGCGCAGCGCCAGGGTACGCGCGATGCACAGCCGCTGCTGCTGGCCGCCCGAGAGGCTGCGCCCGTCCTCGTGCAGCTTGTCCTTGACCTCCTCCCACATGGCGGCGTCGCGCAGCGCCTCCTCCACCCGATCGCCGAGCTCGCTGCGGGAAATGCGCCGCGACAGGCGCAGTCCGAAGGCCACGTTGTCGAAGACCGACATGGGAAAGGGCGTGGCCTTCTGGAACACCATGCCCACTTTGAACCGCAAGGTCGCCACGTCGACCGTGGGGGCGAGAATGTCCTCGCCATCGAGCCGCACATCCCCGGTGGCGCGGTGACCCGGATACAGCGCGTACATGCGGTTGAACACACGCAGGAGCGTCGACTTGCCGCAGCCTGAGGGACCGATGAAGGCGGTGATCCGCCGGTCGGGCAGCGTGAGATTGATGTCCTTGAGCGCCTGCACGCTGCCGTAGTAGAAATCGAGATGCCGCACCTCGAACTTGACCGCGGTTGGCTCGCTCACCGCCGCCGGCCGCGCGCCGAACCGGACTTCGGACGCGCTCATCAGTGCCTGCCGCCGGAGTTGAGCGAGAACAGCACCAGGCGCGCGCTGATGCTCAGGACGAGAATGCTCAGCGTGATCATCAGCGCGCCGGACCACGCGAGCTGCTGCCAGTTCGGATAGGGGCTGAGCGCAAACTGGAAAATCACCACCGGCAGGTTGGCCATGGGAGCTGCGAGATTGCTGCTCCAGAACTGGTTGTTGAGCGCCGTGAACAGCAGTGGCGCGGTCTCGCCACTGATGCGAGCCACCGCCAGCAGCAGCCCCGTGAGGATGCCGCTGCGGGCGGCGGGGTAGATGACGCTGGTGATCGTGCGCCAGGGATATGCGCCCATGGCGGTGGAGGCGTCCTTCATCCCCTGGGGCACCAGAGTCAGCATATCCTCGGTGGTGCGCACGGTCACCGGCATGGCGATGATCGCGAGCGCCACCGCGCCCGCGATCGCCGAGAAATGTCCCATGCGGATCACCAGCAGCTCGTACACGAACAGGCCGATGATGATCGACGGGGCGGACAGCAGCACGTCGTTCACGAAGCGGATCACCGTGCTCAGGCGCGAGGTGCGGGCGTACTCCGCAAGATAGGTGCCGGCGAGCATGCCGACCGGACCGCCGATGAGGATACCGATCAGGGTCATGACCACGCTGCCGTAGATCGCGTTCAGCAGTCCGCCGCCGCCGCCGGGGGGCGGCGTCATGGCGGTGAACAGCTTGAGCGACACGCCCGCCAGGCCGTTGCGGATGAGCGTCCAGAGAATGGCCCCGAGAAAGAACAGCCCGATGGCGGTCGCGAGGCCGGAGAGGCCGAGCGCCAGGATGTTGGTGAGCTTGCGGATCGTGCGACGGTTCATACGGAGGACAGCGCCCGGCGCTCGAGGCGCAGCAGCATGAAGCGCGCGGCGGCGATCACCGAGAAGGTGATGAGGAACAACAGTGCGCCCAGTGCAATCAGCGAGGAGCTGTACAGGTCGCCGACCGCTTCGGTGAATTCGTTGGCGATGGACGCCGAAATGGTGGTGCCGGGCGCGAGCAGCGACGAGCCGATGCGGTGCGCGTTGCCGATGACGAAGGTGACTGCCATGGTCTCGCCCAGCGCGCGGCCCAGGCCCAGCATGATGCCGCCGATCATGCCGGTGCGTGCGTACGGCACCACCACCTGCCAGATCACTTCCCAGGTGGTGGCTCCCAGGCCGTAGCCGGACTCCTTGAGCACGTCCGGCACGGTCTCGAACACATCGCGCATCACCGCGGAAATGAACGGGATGACCATGATCGCGAGCACGAAGCTCGCGGTGAGTACACCGATACCGTACGGCGGCCCCTGAAACAGCCTGCCGATCACCGGCAGCGGACCCAGCCAGGCGATCAGCCACGGCTGCACGTGCCGCTGCAGGACCGGCGCCAGCACGAACAGGCCCCAGATGCCGTAGATGATGCTGGGCACCGCCGCGAGCAGCTCGATCGCCACGCCCACCGGGCGCTTCAGCCACAGCGGCGCCATCTCGGTGAGAAAGATGGCGATCCCTAAGCTCACGGGAATCGCCAGGAGCAACGCCAGCACCGAGGTGACCACCGTGCCGTAGACGGCCGCCAGCGCGCCAAACTGCTCGGTGACCGGATTCCAGATCTCGCGCGTGAGAAAGCCCACCCTGAAGCGCGCGAGCGCGGGCCAGGCGCCGGCGAGCAGTGAGATCGCCACTCCGCCCAGCAGCGCCAGCACTGCAATCGCGGCAACCAGGGTGGCGCTGCGAAAGACCCGCTCGCGCAGCCGTTGTCCCGCGGCATGTCGCGGATCGATGGCGGCGACCGTGTTCATTGCGGACGGCAACCTGTCACGCTGAGTTCCCCGTAACCGAAATCGGCGGCCGACCCGTGGCAGGGGCCGGCCGCCGTTCAAGCTCAAAGCGTACGCAGCATTCGCGCCTTCCGGCGGCCGTACGCCGGACGCGCGTGCGACACGTACCTTACATCCGCTTCCCGCCCGCAGGCGCGCTCGCCAGGCCCGGCGCACCCTTGATTTCTTTCTGCCAGGTCGTACGGACCTGCTTGATCAGGCTGTCGGGCAGCGGGACGTAGTCCAGCTCGGCCGCCATCTTGGCACCGTTGTTATAGGCCCAGTCGAAGAACTTGAGTGCCTCGCCGGTTGCGGCCGGATCCGGCGGCACGGCGTACACCAGAATGAAGCTCGCGCCCGTGATCGGCCAGCTCTTCTCGCCCGGCTGATCGGTGAGGATCAGGTGATAGCCCGGTGCATGGGCCCAGTCGGCGCTGGCGGCCGCTGCCTGGAACGCCTCGGCGCCGGGAGCGACCGTCTTGCCCGCCTTGTTGACCAGACCGCAGTACGCCATGTTGGTCTGCTTGGCGTAGGCATATTCGACATAGCCGATGGCGCCGTCGGTCTGGTGGGTCATGTTGGCGACGCCCTCGTTACCCTTGGCGCCGATGCCCACCGGCCATTGCACCGAGGTGTTGGCCCCCACGCTCTGCTGGAACTTCGGGCTCGATTTCGACAGGTAGTCGGAGAACAGGAAGTTGGTGCCGGAGCCATCGGAGCGGTACACCGGCGCGATCGTGGCGTCGGGGAGCGGGAGCTTCGGATTGAGCTTCCTGATGCGCGCGTCGTTCCACCTGGTGATATCGCCCAGGTAGATGGCCGCCACAGTGGCGCCGTCGAGCACCAGCTGGCCGCCTTGCACACCCTTCACGTTCACCACCGGCACCACGCCGCCGATGATCATGGGGAACTGCACCAGTCCTGCTTCCTGCAGCTCCTCGGGCTTCAGGGGCATGTCCGAGGCGCCGAACGTGACG
>Ga0209801_1002547_pt1 | contig 10613 bp, 9 predicted proteins | sample GraSoiAngelo_127_FD_185884 | JGI IMG/M metagenome (GOLD analysis project Ga0209801, IMG submission 185884) | Grasslands soil microbial communities from the Angelo Coastal Reserve, California, USA - 14_0927_09_40cm (SPAdes) (version 2) | ecosystem: Environmental > Terrestrial > Soil > Grasslands ... | reverse complement strand
CAGATTAATGTCCAAAAAGTGCGTCACTCCGGTCTTATCTTTCAACGGGTGCTCAGTCAGGTGAAATGGCGTTCCAAAGGTAAGCACTCTCTCAATCGCTCCGGGGGGCGCAATCTTCACATCGTCACAGGTGATCTCCGTGATGTCGCGGCCGCTGGCAGGCAGGTCTCCAAAGCGTTCGGCCATGCGCGCAAAAGCATCGTTGGCGTGAAGAAAGCGGCGAGAAGTTGGATCGACAAAAGCGATTCCGCTGGGCATGTTCGCCAGCATTTTCTCGTTGAAGACAACTTCACGCTCCAGCCGTTGCTTGGATTCCATCTGGCGCTGATAAAACCTGCTGCCCAGCCAAGCGAAGACCGCCGTAAGGGCGACCAGCCAGGCTGTCAGCAACGTCATCCGCCCCAGCAGATCGTGAACCGGTTTGTAAGCCAGCGCTTTCGGCTGTTCCACGACTGCCACCCAACCGGTGTTCTCGATAGGACTGAATGAATAGAGGTTGCCGTGCTCTTCGAAATGTCCGGTTTTATTTTGGCGGATTTCCTTGATCAACACGCCACCCTCCGGGGAAGTCACACTGGGGTTCGGCTTAAAATCATTCGCGAAAAGGGCGACGCCGTTTTGATCGAGAACTTCGAACAGAAACCGGTCGGAAAAGTCGATCGTGGACAAACGCCGGCCAATTCTTTCCACGAGGACCGAGTCACCGACGTAGCCGAGAATTCTTTGGTCGGGCGCGCGCACAGCTGCGACGATATTGGTGACCAGCCGGTTATCCGTCAGCCGGGAATGAACTGGCGAGACCACGGCTTCGTTGGATTCCGCCGCTTGTTCGCGCCAGTAACTGGACCCAAAATCCTTTCCGACCATCTCGGGCGCCGTCGGGATCGATGCAATTAAGGCACCGTCAGGTGCGGTTAAAAACATTCCGTCGATATTGGGGTGCGAATAAAATGCCGAGTTGAGCCATGGCTGAGCCACGGGCGTCGGATTTGCCGCGCTCAGAACTCTCGTAACTTCGGGGAGCGTCTGATAATAGTTAATGATGGCACTACTGCGGCTGAGATCGTGGCCGACCAGATGGCCAACCAATTGGATCAGAGTTTGCCTGTCGCGCAGGATTCGGGATTCCAGGGTATCGCGCAGGATGGTGTAGGAAACAATTAGCGTCAGGACGGACGGGATCCATCCCGCCAGAAGAATAGGAAAGATGATCGTGAAACGCTCGAAACGGTCGCGCCTTCGTTTCGTTATTGTATCTCCCAGCTGCATGCCTGCCTTTTGCGAAAACAAATTGGCCTATCACGGTTACCTTGCTGACCCTCTCAGGCAAGGGCGAATGTCGGGAGATGTTGAACGGCTTTAGGCAGCGTATTTTTTTAAAACAGCGGTAGGCTGGCCAGCGGCCAAAGAGATTGCCCAAACCGATTACTCCCGCAATTACGAAGAGCGATAGGAGACCACTGCGTATCAACACAATATGACCGCGGTTTTTACAGGCAAACACGTGATTTTTGGATTGACGCAACCGCTGAAAACGCCATCATGACGCCCTTACTGGCTCAACGATTGGCGGCCATAGAAACTCCTATGCAAGGAAGTGTCGGACATATCATTTGGACGGTTTGCTATCTGAGCGTGCTCATGGGCCTTTCTGCATATGGCGTCCATCGCTACTTCATCATTTATCTCTACCTGAAAAACCGCAAGCGGGCCCCGGTGCCGGCCCATTATTTTGAACAACTTCCGAAGGTCACGATGCAGTTGCCAATTTTCAACGAAGTGTACGTTGCCGAACGGTTGCTCCGTTCGGTGAGCGAACTGGATTATCCGCGAGAGCGTTTGCAAATTCAGGTGCTGGACGATTCAACCGATGAGACCCGTGAAATCACCGCCTCCTGCGTAGAGGAACTGCGTCAGCGTGGGTTCAATGTTCAGCGTATTCATCGGGTTGATCGCACCGGTTTCAAAGCCGGCGCACTGGCGGTAGGGCTTGAAGCTGCAGAGGGCGAGTTCGTTTGTATTCTGGACGCCGATTTTGTCCCGCAAAGAGATTTACTAAAACGCACGATCCATTTCTTCACCGATCCTAAAGTGGGAATGATCCAGACTCGCTGGGGCCATTTGAACCGTGGGTATTCAATGCTCACGCGCATGCAGGCGATTTTTTTGGATGGGCATCTTTTGCTCGAGCAAACCGCACGCAGTCGCAGCGGCCGTTTTTTTAATTTCAATGGAACCGCCGGTCTCTGGCGGCGTTCCTGCATCGAACAAAGTGGGGGCTGGCAATATGATACGCTATGCGAGGACCTTGATCTGAGCTATCGCGCCCAGCTGGCAGGCTGGAAATTCATTTATCTTTCAGATGTGGTCACTCCTGCGGAGTTGCCGGTGGACATGAATGGTTTCAAGTCTCAGCAGCATCGCTGGACCAAGGGTTCGGTCCAAACGTGCAAGAAATTGTTGCCCACGATCTGGCGCAGCCAGCTCCCGTTTCCAATCAAGCTCGAGGCCACGGGGCATTTGATGTCCAACTTCGCTTACCTTCTCCTTGCCTTTCTGTGTGTTCTTTTACATCCCTCGACGGGAGGGCCTGAGGGCGGCTGGGTGCGCACGGTGCTTATCGACATTCCCATCTTTCTTGCAGCGTCGGCATCAGTCGCCGCTTTCTATATTTGCGCCCAGCGCGAGTTGTATCCACGGACATGGATGAGAGAGATTCTTTTTCTGCCATGCCTGCTCGCCTTGGGAATTGGTCTCTCGCTCAATAACGCGCGAGCGGTGCTGGAAGCGCTCATCAATCACAAATCCGATTTCACGCGTACGCCGAAGTACGGCATTGAACGCAAATCGCAGCACTGGCGCACCTGCAAGTACCGACCGCTCAAGTCAACACTTCCCCTGCTGGAACTGGCCTTCGCCATCTATTTCAGTTACTTCGTGGTGTTCGCCATTGTGCACGGCCAGTTCTTCTCAGTGCCGTTCCTGCTGATGTTCCAGGGCGGTTTCCTTTACGTTTGCCTTTCTTCATTCGGCAGCCGCTGGTCAAAAATCAATTTTGACAGCTCACGCACAAGCGCTGCAATTCCCGCGTGACAAAACCCGAATTATCGGGTAAGAGGTTGCGCATGTTTCGGCCGTTAGCTGTAATTTTTAGTCTGGTTTCGATCGCGCCGGTATTTTCTGCCACACAGCTCACACAGCTCGATACGGCCCATCGTGTGGTAATCAGTATCCGCGATCAGAAGCTGATGCTTCTCGAGAATGGCGGGAGAGTGGCAATTTATCCGGTCTCGACGTCCAAGTACGGAGTCGGTGATTTTCGAGGAAGAATGACCACACCGCTCGGTTACCTGATGGTCGCGAAAAAGATCGGCGATAACGCGCCAGTCGGCGCCGTCTTTCACAATCGGCGGTTCACCGGCGAAATTCTCCAGCCCAATGCTCCTGGGCGGGACCCGGTGACGACGCGGATCATTTGGCTAAGCGGACTTGAAGCCCAAAACGCGCAGGCCTTTCACCGCTGCATCTACATCCACGGCACGCCGGAAGAAAAGACAATCGGCCGGCCAGCCAGCTATGGTTGCGTCAGAATGAAAGCTGCCGACGTCGCGGTGCTCTATAATCAAATTCCGCTGGGGGCGCTGGTGCAAATCACTCCCGACCGTTTGCCCAAAGTGCCAAAGGCGCGGCCGACGCCGGCCAGTACTACGTTGGTTGTGCAGAACGAAAAACCGAACAACCAGCAGCCTGAACCACCATCTGCTTCAGGCACACTCAGCACCGAGCAAATGCGAATGGGTGGAGCGCTCGCTGCCGAGCGTCAAAAAGCGAAGCTCGCATTGGGGAAACGCTTGTAACTGACGGTTCGGCGCGCAGAGAACAGGAGCGAAGCCGCTCCCGAACGGGCGTCCTCCTTCTGAGTGAGCCCACCGTGAATTCTTTCGGTTGACAATCGCAATTGCGCTCACGAGCGTCCACCTCCACAAAATTTTTGATCGACAATGGCTAATACCAGATCAGCTGCCAAACGCGCCCGGCAAAGGATGAAGCGCATGCTTCGCAATCGCAGTGTTGTCACACGTCTGCGGACCATACAGAGGCAGGTGGGTTCCACCCAAGAGCCCAACGCGGATCAAATCCGCGCGTTAATCTCGGCAATCGATAAAGCGGCCAAGCGCGGTATCATTCACGAAAACGCAGCCCATCGTCGCAAAGCGCGGCTCAACAAAGCGCTCGCCGCGGCGAAGTAGGTAGCTGTAGCCGCCTCGCTGTGCGAGGCGACGCGCCGGTGTGTTTGCAACGCGCGCTCTCCGCGCGTCTCACAGAGACGCGGCTACAGTAAATGCTCTTTGCATATCGCACCGGCCGGATAGATTCTGTGAAATGATCCCCGCTCTTCTTCTCGTTTTTTCGGCCGTCGCTTATCGGGTCACGACGGGCCTCTTGATTCATTCCGGTGCGAGCTGGCTTTCCAACTTCGCGCCGCTCGCGGCAATCGCGCTCTGCAGCGCCGCATACTTTCCAAAGAAATACAAATTCTCGGTGCCGCTTGTTACGCTTTTTATTTCCGACGTCGCAATTAATTTTCGGTACGGCGCGCCGCTGTTCGATCCCCAGATTCTTGTTCGCTATGCAGCGCTCGCGCTGGTCGGATGGCTCGGAGTTCTGCTTCAGAATCGCGCATCGCTGAAGACACTTTTGCCGGCTTCCATTGTTGGATCGACAATTTTCTACGCGATCACGAACGCATTCTCCTGGTTGAGCGATCCTGGTTACGCGAAAAATTTCGCAGGACTCGTTCAAGCGCTCACGGTGGGATTGCCTCAATACGGCGCGACGCCGAGCTGGATGTTTTTCCGCAACTCGATCATCAGTGATTTTCTGTTCACTTTGCTGTTTGTCATTTGTATGAATTTGGGGCGAAGCATGGAGAGATCGCGAGGCCGCGCTGCGCGGTTCCGCCCCGTCGCTGCGGGGTGACCGCCATGCAGCCGGGAGGGCAGCGCGACGAAGTCGAGATGCTCTCGCTGATGCTGTTGATCCGGCGTTTCGAGGAACGCGCCAGCCAGCAGTATCAAGCGCAGAAGATCGGCGGGTTTTGTCATCTTTACATCGGTCAGGAAGCAGTGGTGACCGGTACGGTGGCCGCGGTGCGGGACGACGATTACATCATCACCGCTTACCGCGATCATGCTCATGCGCTGGCCCGCGGTACCAGCGCGGACGCGTGCATGGCGGAGCTTTTTGGAAAAGAGACCGGCTGCTCGCGTGGACTTGGTGGTTCAATGCATTTTTTCGACCGGAAAAATCACATGTACGGCGGCCACGCCATTGTCGCTGCGCATGTTCCACTAGCGATTGGGATGGCTTTTGCCATCAAATACCGAGGCGAAGATCGCGTCACGCTTTGCTTCTTTGGCGATGGCGCAATCAATCAGGGAGCGTTCCACGAAGCGTTAAATCTGGCCGCGCTGTATAGATTGCCGATCGTTTTCATTTGCGAGAACAATCTTTTCGCCATGGGCACCTCCGTGAAGAGATCGACCTCACTGAAACAAATTGTCGATCGCACGGAAGGCTACGACATCCCTGGAGAAATCGTCGATGGAATGAATTTTCGCGAGGTGCGCGACAAGATTGCCGAAGTCGTCGATTCCATTCGCAAAGAGCCTCATCCGGCGTTTCTGGAAGCACGAACTTATCGCTACCGCGGCCACTCGATGTCGGACCCGGCAAGTTATCGAACGAAGGAGGAGCTGGAAAAATATCGCCTCGACGATCCAATCACGCGTCTGCGCGCTCAGCTCACGCGCGAGGAAAAATTAACTAACGAACAATTTGACCGGCTCGACAAGCAGGCGAAGGAAACGGTTCTGGCCGCCGTGAAGTTTGCTGAGCAAAGTCCGCAGCCGCCGCTCGAAAAACTTTACGATTACACCTATGCTGACGGAGCAAAGCCGTGAGAGAAATCACTTATCGTCAGGCGCTCAATGAAGCGCTCGCGGAAGAACTCGAGCGGGATCCAAATGTTTTCCTGATGGGCGAGGAAGTCGCCGAATACCAGGGCGCATACAAGGTGAGCCAGGGCTTGCTTCAGCGCTTTGGGCCGCGGCGGATTATTGATACTCCAATCAGCGAGAACGGGTTTGCCGGCCTCGGAGTCGGCGCGGCGATGGTCGGGCTGCGGCCGATTATTGAGTTCATGACGTTCAGCTTTTCGCTCGTAGCCTTCGATCAGGTCGTGAACAACGCCCCGAACATGTTCACGATGTCAGGCGGCCAATTCAATATTCCCATCACGTTTCGCGGCCCGAACGGACCGGCGCACCAGCTTGGCGCCACGCATTCGCACGCGACGGAAAACTTTTACGCCAGCGTGCCCGGCCTCAAAGTTTGCACCCCGGCCACGCCGCGCGACGCAAAAGGGCTGCTCAAAACAGCCGTGCGCGACGACAATCCGGTGCTGGTTCTGGAAGCCGAGTTGCTCTACAGCTCGAAGGGAATGGTCGAGCCGCCGGATGAAGAATTGCTCATTCCGCTTGGCAAAGCCGACGTGAAACGCGAAGGCAGCGACGTCTCGGTTATTTGTTACGCGCAGACGGTTCCGCTCGCGCTCAAAGTCGCGGCACAACTCGAAGAGGAGGACATCTCCGCGGAAATTGTCGATCTTCGTTCGATCAAACCGCTGGATGAGAAGGCGATTTTCGATTCGGTTACAAAGACGCATCGCGTCGTGATAGTCGAACAAGATCATCCGTTTTGCGGCGTGGGCGCAGAAGTTTGTTACCGGATTCAAAACAACATTTTCGATGCGCTCGACGCGCCGATCATCCGCGTATCACAGGAAGATGTTCCAATGCCCTACAACGAGCGTCTCGAGCACGCTGTGCTCCCGAACGCGGAAAAACTCATCGCTGCCGTGAAACAGGTTTGCTACGCATGATGCTCGATCTCCGCTTCAACGCTTTAACGCGTTAACGAATCCCATGCCTGAAATCCAAATGCCCAAGCTGAGCGACACGATGACCGAGGGCACTCTCGTCGCGTGGAAGAAAAAGAAGGGCGATCAAGTTTCTGCTGGCCAAGTGCTCGCCGAAATCGAGACCGACAAGGCGACGATGGAATGGGAATCGCCTGAGGATGGGACGCTCACCGAAATTTACGTCGAAGAAGGTGGCAAGGTAAACGTCGGCGACAAGATCGCGTTCATCGGTGGTGAGGGCGAAGAAGCGCCTAAGCCGAAAGAAAAGGAAGAAAAGGAGAAAAAGCTCGAAGCGAAAGAAGAGGAGACGGAAAAAGAGAAACCGAAGGAAGAGGAAGAAAAGAAAAAGGCCGCGCCACCGAAGGCGGAAAAGAAAGAACCTGAAGCTGAAGAGCGACCGCCAGCCGCTGAAAAGCCCGAGGAAGCGCGAGTAAAAGCGTCGCCCGTGGCGCGGCGAATCGCGGCTGAATTCGGTGTTGATCTGGCGAACGTGAAAGGCACAGGCCCGGAAGGTCGTGTCACGGAAACCGACGTGCGCGCTGCTGCGAAATCAACTCCGAAAGCTTTCGGAGCCAAACCTTCCGTCCCGGCTGCCGTTAGCGCTGGCGAAAGCGCCCGTATTCAACTTTCCGGGATGCGCAAAATCATTGCGCAACGGCTGGTCGAAAGCCTTGGTCCGGTTCCGCATTTTTATCTCACCATCGAGGTTAATGCTGGGACGCTTATGGAAGCGCGCCAGGAGTTGAAATCCGCGGGCGAAAGCGCGAAGGCTTCGAAGATCACGGTGAACGACTTCGTTCTAAAAGCCGCGGTGCAAGCCGCCGTCAAAGTGCCGCGAGTCAATGCCTCGTTCGATGGCGACGCCATTGTCCAATATGCCGATGTCGATCTCGGGATTGCGGTGGCGATTGAAGACGGGCTGTTGACGCCAGTCATTCGCGCCGCGCAAAACAAATCGCTCCGCGAGATCAGCGAACTGGCCAAGGATTTGGCGCATCGCGCGCGCAACAAGCGAATGAAGCCGGAGGAATTTCAAGGCGGCACGTTCACCGTCTCAAATCTCGGCGGAATGGGCATCGACAGTTTCTCGGCCGTCATCAATCCACCTCAAGGCTTCATTCTTGCCGTTGGCAAGATCACGAAAGTTCCGGTGATCGATGATCGCGACCAAATCGTGGTCGGCCACCGCATGTCGCTTACCATGAGCTGCGACCATCGCGTCATCGATGGCGCGCTCGGCGCAGAGTATCTGAAAGAACTGCGCCACCTGCTGGAAAATCCGGCGCTACTATTGGTCTAAAAAAGGGAATATCAGAGAGCAGCGCCGGCGCTTGCTGTTTCCCAAGTCATGAAATCGTCCAGCGCTTGCTGGTTTTTATCGGTTACAAATTCGATAACCGTTGCGTCATCCACGAAACCGAGAAATGGCGTCTTGTCGGGGATCAAATCGAACGGATCGACCAGGTAATTGAGAGCAGCAACGATCCACAACAGCGCGTCGTGAGGAACCTGATCGTATTCGCCGCGATGGTACGCGCGGATTAATCGCAGCATCGTTTGGAGATAAGGCCAGCATTCTTTAAACGGCTCTTTGGGAACTGCCGCCGCCTTTTTCGCTGCTTCGTTGAAGAGCGCTTGCAGATCACCGGGATTTCTCAGGCACGCTTTCGCGTCGGTTAGCGCTTTGACAAATGCATCGCTACGAAGGGCAGGTTTGCTGTACGGCGTATCTCCCCCAGGATCTTTGCGAGTCGGTCGCCCCTTGGTCTTGCCGCGTGATTTCAGTTTTACCTCTTTCATAGAGACTATAAAAGCAGTTTGCTGCGCGAATGGGAAGACGATTCTGGCGGACTATCCCGACCTTGTCAGGACTTGCACAGACCCGCAGACAGGATTGTCTGCGTCAGTACGGTTTCGTCGCAAGAATGAGCGGCGACGGCCCGGGCGCTTCCAGTTTGCGAACTTTTTTGAACCCGGCGTCTTCGAGCCAGCTTTTGATTTCGTTAAAACTGAAGGTATCGCCGCGCTCTGTGTTCACGAGCATTTGCACGGCGAACATGAGCGAATGCGTTGGCTCGGTGCGCCGGTCGTTCACGAGCCATTCGGCGATTGCGATCGTGCCGCCGGGTTTCAATGCGCCAAAGGTTTTCTTAAGCAACTGGCGGCTTCGTTGCTCGCCTTCGCTATGCAAAATGTGTCCGAGCGTAGCGATGTCGTAACCGTCGCCGAAATTTGCTTCCAACAAATCGCCCTCCACAAAATCGAAACGATCGTGCACACCAAATTTTTCCGTGACACGTTTTGTGGTTGGAATCATTCCCGCCCAGTCGACCGCGGTCACGCGCACTCGTGGCGACTTCTGGGCGAGCGCGATTCCCCAAATCCCAGAGCCAGCTGCGAGGTCGAGAACGCAGACGTCGTCTTTCGCCTTCGCCAGCTTCAAGTGATCGCCAAGCTTCTGCGCGCCGGGGTAGCTCATTGGAATGATATTCTCCACGAGTTGAGTGAAGAATCCGGTGCCCTCGGTCTCCTGGTTCACGGCAACTACCGGTCGCCCGTCGCGCACGGCGTCAGTCAACTGCAGCCATCGCGAAAGAAGCTGCGGCAGAATCGAGCTGTAAAATCCGGCGACCGTGCCCGGCTTGTTGCTGATGAGAAATGCCTCGCTCTCCGGCGTGAGGGAATATCTGGATTGTCGATCTTTCTTCAGCAGTTCGAGGCCAGCGAGCGCATCCATGATGGCCCGCAAACCGCGCACCGACGCGCCAGTTTCCCTGCTGAGTTGCTCGACGGATTTCGCGCCATTTTCCAGCGTGTCAAAAACTTTGTTCGAGACTGCTGCGCTGATGATCAGCGGCGGCGCATATGCAAAACCAAGTTCCTGTAGACGTTGGGAAGTGATTTGTTTTTTCGGGCGACTTTTCTTAGGCATATTTACTTTGGATACCTGGAATTATAGATCGATAACTAGCAAGCGCGCGAGCGCTGGCAAATCAACTTTGTCATGTCCAACAATTCATCTGAGAAGTGAGCGTCACGAACTGCAAAACGCGCGAAGAAATGGAAGGTACGGAGCGCGCCGTGCTCGCGCCGTTTGCAGAAAAATCCGGCGAATCGCGCGGTCGCAAATACTCCGAGCCGAGTCACGCCTATCGCACAGAATTTCAACGGGATCGCGCACGCATCATCCATTCGCGCGCGTTTCGAAGGATGGAATACAAGACGCAGGTTTTTTTGAATGGGGCGGGCGACCATTTGCGCACCCGTTTGACGCATTCCATCGAGGTCGCATCGATCAGCCGGACGATCGCCCGCGCATTACGGTTGAACGAAGACCTCGCCGAAGCGATCGCGCTCGCACACGATCTGGGCCACGCGCCTTTTGGGCACTCGGGGGAAGAAATGCTGGCTGAATGTATGCGCGATCACGGCGGGTTTGATCACAACCGCCAGAGTTTACGCCTGGTGGAGCTGCTTGAAACTCCGTATCCGAATTTTCCGGGTCTCAATCTGACGTTCGAAGTGCGCGAAGGTCTGCGGAAACACGAGGCCTCCTATGAGTTTCCCGCGCCGGAACACGGGAAATATCATTGTCCGTCATTGGAGGCGCAGGTCGCGGATCTTGCGGACG
>Ga0209801_1002545_pt1 | contig 10619 bp, 7 predicted proteins | sample GraSoiAngelo_127_FD_185884 | JGI IMG/M metagenome (GOLD analysis project Ga0209801, IMG submission 185884) | Grasslands soil microbial communities from the Angelo Coastal Reserve, California, USA - 14_0927_09_40cm (SPAdes) (version 2) | ecosystem: Environmental > Terrestrial > Soil > Grasslands ... | reverse complement strand
TGCGTGACCACGCCGATTATCCGTTTAACTTCTTGCTGGCGGGCACGCACGTTGATGCCGGCGATCCACATCTCTCCGCTCGTCGGCACCACTCGGGTCGTCAGCATGCCGATCGTGGTCGTCTTCCCGGCCCCGTTGGGCCCCAGCAGACCGAAGAACTCGCCGTTCTCAATTTCCAGGTCGAGCGCATCGACCGCCCGCGTGCCGCCCGGATAGACTTTGGTAAGGCGCCGCGTCTGGATCGTCTGGCCTTGCTTCAGAATGCGGTTCTGGGGCGGGCTCTCTTGCTGAGTCTGGGGCGTTGCCATCGTTTCATTCTCTATGCTACACGTTGTTCGACAAGCTTGGGTTCACGCAAGGGTCCACGGCTCGAACGCAACCGGCGCGCTCAGCGGTATCCTTGGGCCGCGCCAATTCACATAAACATCTAACGTTTCTCTGCGTCGCCCTACCGGTCTGCCTGACATAATCGCTACGCGGAATACCCTCTTGCCCCGCGGAGGTTTTTATGGCCCGCGTAATTACGGTCACCGCCCGTCTCGTGCTTGGCTGTCTCGCCCTGGGCGTCGCCGCTTTCTTGCCCGCACACCTGCCCGGCGGTCCGATACCCGCCGCATTTGCTGATGCCACCTTCACGGTAACCTCGGCGGGCGATGAGTCCGATGTCACACCCGGCGACGGGCTCTGTGCCATCGCGCCGGACGGGCCTTGTACTTTGCGGGCTGCGATCCAAGAGGCGAATGCCTCGCCGGGGGCCGACGCGATCCACTTCAACCTCCCTCCGGCCGGCGGCTACATTATTTCCCCTGCAAGCGCCCTTCCCGCAATCGTCGATTCGTTGGTGATCGACGCGACCACGCAGCCTGGCTTTTCCGGACAGCCGCTCATCGAACTCGATGGGAGGAACGCCGGTCAGGCGAGCGGCCTGTCCGTCAACACCTCCCGTGGCAGCACCAGCGCCATCCGCGGGCTGGCGATCCACGACTTTGCGGTTTTCGGTTTAGCTGGCGGGGGCGAGGGGAACACGGTCATCCAGGGAAACGTCATCACATCGAACGGCGGCCCGGACCAGTCTGGGAAGCCACGCGGCGGTATCTACCTCGGCGACGGGGTTACCATCGGCGGCACGTCGCCTGGGGCGGCAAACGTTATTGCCCACAACCGCGGTCACGGCGTAGTCCACGGCTACTTCTCGGGAGGCACCATCAGTGGCAACAGCATCTACGGCAACGCTGGCCAGGGCATCTTCTTCGAGTCCCGTTGCTTCGCCGTCGGCCCGTGCGGCACCTATCCAGATCACGTCCCGGCGATAACGTCGGTCGAGCGCGTCGGAGACAACATCGTTGTGCGCGGTTTGAACAACCCCAATCCAGGTCGATTCTCGCCGTGGAACGCTGCCCTGGAATTCTTCGCGAACCGCACAATCGACCCGAGCGGTTACGGTGAAGGCGAGATATTCCTCGGCGCCAGGGAAATGTACGATATAGCGTTTGAGGAGACGTTTCCGGCGCCGGCGGTCGGCTGCATTGTTACGGCAACGGGCCTTACCGCCATGTTGGCAGATACGTCATCCTTTTCGCGGGGCGTCATGATTGGACGAGCACCGGGTGTGATCACCGTGAACTCGGCTGCCGACCCGGCGGCTGTCGAGCTTTGTGGAGGTCCCTGCGCCGCCGGCGGTCACGGCTGCACCCTCCGTGAGGCTATGGACCTCGCGAACGCGACGCCTGGCACTGACACCATCGCGTTCGATATCAAGGGACCGCATACCATCAGCGTGAGGTCTCCTTTTCCTACCGTGAGCGACCCCGTCGTCATCGACGGAACGACGCAGCCGGGATTCAGCGGAAAGCCGCTCATCGAGCTGGACGGGTCTCTTGCCGACCGAGTAACTGGTCTGGACCTGCGCGCCGGCCACTCGGTAGTCAGAGGCCTTGTCATTAATCGCTTCTTCGTCGGGATTGCCGTTGGATCCGGCGACAACACCATTCAGGGCAACTTCATCGGGACGGATCCCTCGGGTACGATTGCTCGCGGAAATGAATACATGGGCGTCTCCGCCGCATTCTTCGGTCTCTGGGGCTCCCCCGTGTTCAATAACAACCTGATTGGTGGCGCTACCCCGTTGGACCGCAATCTGATATCCGGCAATGGGTGGGGTGTCAGAGCCTGGCGTGGGAGTGGCGTCCGCCTGCTCGGTAACTTCATTGGGACCGACTACTCCGGCACAAAGAGTTTGGCTAACACCGCCGCCGGTGTTTGGGCCGATGGGGTGACGATCGGCGGTCCCGGCCCGGGCGAGGGGAACCTGATCTCCGGCAACGCCGGGGCGGGAATCGCCGTTGAGGGCGGGACGAATATCGTGGGCAACAAAATCGGCACGACCGCAAACGGGAAGAGGCCTCTCGGAAATGGTGGAGCGGGTATCATCGATTCCAGCGGCTATGGTGGGGTCGATGCGCGCGACAACATCATCGCCTACAACGGGACTTGGGGAATTAACGCCTTGGGCGGCGGAGGAAACTTACTGCGCAACTCGATTCACTCGAACGGAGCCGAAGGCTTGGTCATGTACAGCGACCCCGACTACCCAACCTCATCTGTCGTTCAGTCGGCCTCGCGGAATCGCGGCGAACTGACGATCAGCGGATCCGCCCGCTCTGTACCCGAAGCTGACCTTGAGATCGAAGTCTTCGCGAACGAAGCCTGCGATCCCAGCGGCTTCGGGGAGGGACAACTTCCACTGGGCTCGGTAGGAGCGACGACAGACAGCTCCGGCGATGCGTCGTTCAACATTACCGTCGACGCTCCCGCTGGCCGTTTCGCGTATGTGACAGTCACGGTGACCACGTTACTAGGCCCGCAGGGCTACACATCGAGCTTCTCGAACTGCCTGGCGCTGTCACGTTAATCGCCCTATTTCTTGCTGACGTGCGCCACTTGAGACGCGTCTCGCGAGCGTGATAAAATTCTGGTGCAAGGCGGAGCAAATCACTATGTTTATCTCAGCTAGTGCATTGTGTCTATCACCCGTCGTTTCCTGCCCCAGCGGCAGGCATGGCTAGTGTATAGCAAGAATTCCGATTCCCCCAACGAGACCTGGCGAGAGAAGTGCGGCGTATTCGGCGTCTACGCGCCCGGTGAAGATGTATCCCGCATCACCTTCTACGGCATCTATGCCCTCCAGCACCGCGGCCAGGAGAGCGCCGGCATCGCCACGGCCGACGGATTCGGCATCCACCTGCATAGCGGCATGGGCCTCGTCTCGCAAGTCTTCGAGGAGAACGACCTCGGCTACTTGCCTGGTCACGCCGCGATCGGCCACACTCGCTACTCCACTACCGGCTCCAGCCGCAAGGAGAACGCCCAGCCCGTTCGCGTCGACGGCGCACACGGCCCGCTCGCGATGGGGCACAACGGCAACCTGATCAACGCCGAGCTCCTCCGCTACGACCTCGAGGACCAGGGCCACGAGTTCACCGGTTCCACCGACACCGAGGTCGCCGCCAAGATGCTCGCGTCCGCCCCGGGCGCCGACTGGTTAGAGCGCGCATCGAACACGATGAAGGCGCTGGCCGGCGCTTACTGCCTCGTCGCCCTCACGCCCGACGTCCTCATCGCAATGCGCGACCCCTACGGCGTACGGCCGCTCTGCATCGGCAAGCTAAACGGCAACGGCTGGATCGTCGCTTCCGAAAGCTGCGCCCTCGACCACCTCGGTGCTGAATTCGTGCGCGAGGTGGAGCCCGGTGAGGCGGTCGTTATCGACGAACAAGGCCTCCACGCAATGCAGGCGGTCGAGAAGAAGCGCGACGCCCTCTGCGTCTTCGAATACATCTACTTCGCCCGCCCCGACAGCATAATCCGCGGCAAGCTGCTCCACCCGATGCGCATGAACATGGGCCGCGAGCTGGCGCGCCAGGCGCCGGTGGATGCCGACTTGGTTATTGGCGTGCCGGACTCCGCCACGGCGGCCGCGATCGGGTACTCGCATGAGGCCGGTATCCCGTACGCCGAGGGTCTCGTCAAGAACCGCTACGTCGGACGCACCTTTATTCAGCCCGACCAGCGCATGCGCGACCAGGGCGTCTACCTGAAGTTCAATCCGATGCGACAGGTCATTGAAGGCAAGCGCCTCGTTGTCGTCGACGACTCGATCGTGCGCGGGACCACCACGCCGAAGGTCGTCGAGATGCTGCGCAAGGCCGGCGCGAAAGAGGTGCACATGCGCATCTGCGCGCCGCCGATCCGCCATCCCTGCCACTTCGGGATCGATATGGCTACGCAGTGGGAGCTGATCGCCGCCAAGCAGGAGATCGAGCAGATACGGCAGCACATCGGCGCCGACAGCCTCGCCTACCTCACGATCGAGGGCCTCATGAGCGCCGTGGAGCAGCCGAAGGACAGCTTCTGCACCGCCTGCTTTACCGGCGAATACCCCATGCCTGTCCAGCTCCAGATGGACAAGCTCGTCTTCGAGCGCGCGGGCCGCGGGGGCAAGCGCGTGCCGGTCGGCGTCGCCTGGAGCTGGGAAGAAGATCGCCGCTAGCCGGGTCTTGTCATTCGGCGGCCACCACGGGTGGCGACCCGTTCGTGCCGAGTAGCCCATAGGGCGTATCGAGGCAGCATCGCACTAATCGGTACCAAAGAACCGCACTTCGGAAATTATTGTGCCGTCCACCACAAAAAGTAAATTACTACGGATGGACAACGTTCTCATCGTTGTCGACGACCTCGAGGCTGCCAAAGCGTTCTTCGCCGAACTCGGTATGGAGCTGGAAGGCGAGGCGCCGGTCGAGGGGCGTTGGGTGGACCGCGTCGTCGGGCTCAACGACGTCCGTGCCGACATCGCCATGATGCGGACCCCGGACGGCCACAGCCGGGTTGAGCTGACGAAGTTCCACACGCCGCCAGCGGTCAGAGCCGAGCCGGAAAGCGCGCCGGCGAACACGCTGGGCATACGCCGCATCATGTTCGCTGTCGACGACATCGACGACGTCGTTGCCCGCCTGCGCAGCCACGGTGCCGAACTCGTCGGCGAGATCGCGCAGTACGAGGACATCTACCGGCTCTGCTTCCTGCGTGGCCCTGAGGGCATCATTATCGGACTGGCCGAGCAGCTCAGTAATAAATCAGTAACGGATGTTTTAGGAAATCCTTGACGAAAGAATTTGCCGCCAAAGACAAATTGGATAAAACACATACCATCTGTGGCGCGAGTGCGCTAATCTAGAGTAGCCGCAAGTTTCTAGCCGTTGGCGGCATTCCACGCGAAGGAGGAGGATCCCATGACTCAAGCCCCCACCATCGACAACGCTGCCGTCGACCAGCTCGCCCAGAGTTTCAGAGGCAAACTCTTGCGGCCTGGCGACGACGGGTACGACGACGCCCGCACGATTTTCAACGCCATGATCGACCGCCGTCCCACGATCATCGCCCAACCGGCGAACGCCGCCGATGTCTCCGCCGCAGTGAAATTCGCGGCCCAACACGAGCTTCTCGTCTCGGTGAAGGGCGGCGGCCACGCAGCGTCCGGCCACGCCGTCGTCGAAGGCGGCCTGATGATCGACCTCGCCCTGCTCAACGAGATCAAAGTCGACCCGCAGGACAAGACGGCCACCGCGGGCGGCGGAACGAAATGGGGCGAGCTGGACGCCGCAACTCAGGCTCACGGCCTCGCCGTGACCGGCGGCCGCGTCCCGAGCACCGGCATCGGCGGTCTCACTCTGGGTAGCGGCTCCGGCTGGCTCGAGCGCAAGCTGGGTTACACCGTCGATAACATGCTAGGCGCTGAGATTGTGCTGGCCAGTGGAGACATCGTCCACGCGAGTGAAAGCGAGAACCCGGACCTCTTCTGGGGCCTGCGCGGCGGCGGTGGTAACTACGGCATCGTGACGAAGTTCGAGTATCGCCTGCACGAAATCGGGCCGACCGTCTTCGGCGGCATGCTGGTCTTCCCCCGCTTCCGCGCGGTGGAGGTCATTCGCGCTTACCGCGACTTGATGGAGACGGCCGAGGACGATATCTGCGGTGCTGTTGCGCTCCTCTGCGCTCCACCCGAGGATTTCGTGCCGGAGCCGATGCACGGCATGCCTATCGTCGCGGTTGTCGTCTGCTACACCGGAAAGCCCGAAGACGGCCCGGCAGCGATGAAGCCAATCCTCGATCTCGGGCCGGTCATGAACATGACTCAGCCGATGCCGTACGTCGAGGTCCAGAAGCTGATCGAGGCCGGCAACCAGCCCGGCTTCCAGCAGTACTGGAAGGCTGAGATGCTCCCGGAGTTCCCGGACGAGGCCATCGACGCACTTACTGCGGCCACCGCCGAGCCTCGGTCGACGATGACCGCGATCGTGATCATGCCGCTTGGCGGCGCGGTGCACCGCGTGTCCGACGACGCGACGGCGATGGGCTGGCGCGGCGCCAAATGGGGCATCCACATCCTCGGTCAGTGGGCGAACGCCGGCGAGGACGACGAGCAGATCGCCTGGGTGCGCAGTGTGGACGCAGCGATCCAGCCGTGGGCGCAGACCGGAACGTACCTCAACTACCTGATGGACGAGGGCGAGCAGCGCGTCAAGGAAAGCTTCGGCGCGCACTACAAGCGCATGGAAGAGCTGAAGAACAAGTACGACCCGACGAACTTCTTTCGGCTCAACCAGAACATCAAGCCGACGGTCTAAGCGTCGCTCTCACCGCGAGACTGCCGGATAATGGGGGCGTGAGCAAAGCCTCGCGCCCCTGCTACTTCGACGCCAATGCTGTCATTCCGTTCGTGCTGAGCTTGTCGAAGCGCGCCGCCGGCGGACGCCATGGCTGAACCTGATATTCCCTCCTACGCCGCTGCCGGCGTCGACATTGACGCCGGCAACGCCCTCATCTCGCGCTACGCCGAGGCCGCCAGGATCGCCCGGCGACCGGAAGTCCTCGCCGATATCGGCCCCTTCGCCGGCTTGTTCGAGCTCGGGCAGAAGTACCGCGATCCCGTCCTCGTCGCCAGCACCGACAGCGTCGGCACGAAGGTTAAGCTGGCCGCCCTTCTCGGCCGCTATGAGGGAGTCGGTCATGACCTCGTAAACCACTGCGTGAACGACATCCTCACGACCGGCGCCGAGCCGCTGTTCTTTCTCGACTACATCGGCAATTGTGGCCTCAGCGATGATGCCAAAGTGGCGCTCGTCCGCGGCGTCGCTGAAGCCTGCCGCGAGGCCGGCTGCGCTCTCCTCGGCGGCGAGACGGCCGACATGCCCGGCACGTACACCGAAGGCGACTTCGACCTCGTCGGTGCGATCATCGGAGTCGTCGAGCGCGATTCGGTCATCGACGGCTCGCGCATCGAAGGGGGCGATCTGCTTATCGGCCTCCCGTCGAATGGTCTGCACACGAACGGCTACTCGCTCGTCCGCAAGATCTTCAATGTCGGCATGGGCGGCGACCCAGACGAAGAGCAAGCCGTCCTCGAGTCGAATTACCCCGGGCTCGAAACCATCCTTGCGGACGCCCTCCTCGCGCCCCACCGCAGCTATCTCAACGACCTCCGCTCTCTTCTCGCACCTGACACCTCACATCTGAAACCTATTCGCGGCATCGCCCACATTACCGGCGGCGGCATCCCCGGCAACGTACCGCGAATCCTCTCCGACGGTCTCGGCGCGCGAATCGACCGCGCCGCCTGGCGCGTCCCCGCCCTCTTCCGCCTGATCCAGGAACGCGGGGGCATCGATGAAGACGAGATGTACCGCGCTTTCAATATGGGTATTGGGCTCGTCCTCGCCGTCGAGGCTCAGGACGCCGACGCCGCCCTCGCACGGCTATCGAACGCCTGGGTCTGCGGTGAGGTGGTCGCGGGCAGGGGAGTAGAATGGGCCACGTGAGAGTCAAGATTAGAATCGCAAACCCGACGAGGCGCCAGGAATTCGTCGACGTCGATGACGCGCTGGTGGACACCGGTGCCACCTGGACGACCGTTACCAGAGACATCGCCGATCGTCTGGGTCTACAGGTCGTCGACCAAGTGCAAGCGGACACCGCCGCCGGCGAGGTAAAGTGGATCACTCATTTGCACTCATTCAAAACGATGGCAAGCAAAGCATCCCCGACGTCCTCGTGAACGACACTCTCCGTGAAGTGCTTGTGGGAGTAGTGACGCTGGAAGGCCTTCGGCTGGCAGTAGACCCACGCTCAGGCCGTCTCGTCGACACGAAGCTCCTCCTAATGTAACAGTGCCCACGTACCGCATCTATTACGCCGAGCGCGAAGTCGGCGACAAGCGCAGCGGTGACCCGGCGAGCGCCCTCCCCCATTACAGCGCTTACCGCCCGGGCGACTACGTCAGCGAGACAGAATGGGAGGAGGAAGTCGACGCCCCAAACACTGACGGCGCTCTCGACTCCTTCTTCAAGGAGCACGTTCGGGACAATAGCGAGCTGATGTGGCTTGACGATGACGGCGAGAGCCGCCCGGTTGAGGGCGTGACATACGACGCGGCCAAGACGTACATATGGATCGAGAACGGTAAGCTCATGGAGTACCAGGGCCTCGACGAAGGGACACCCGGTATGGTCAGCTGCCCCCTCTGCGAAGGCGTCGGCGAGGTCACCGCGGAAGTGGCGGACGAATACGTAGGCGAGTACGGCGAAGAGATGGCTGAGGAGGGCCAGCAGGAGGAGAGCACAACCTGGGGATGATCGCCCTCATCGCCCCCTACGATAAGACCGGCGCCGCCGATCTTGCCCGCGGGCTTGTCGCTCTCGGCTTCGAGATCGTCTCGACCAGCGGTACCCTTAAGCACCTCACCCAAGCCGGCATACCCGCCCGCTCCGTCTCCGACCTCACCGGCTTCCCCGAGATCCTCGACGGGCGCGTCAAGACGCTCCATCCCGCTGTTCACGCGGGGCTGCTCGCCCGCCGCGACAAGCCCGAGCACCTCAATGAGCTGGCCCGTCAGGGCCTCACGGCGATCGACCTCGTCGCCGTAAACCTTTACCCCTTTCGCGAGACTATCGCGAAACCAGAAGTGACTCTCGAAGCCGCGCTCGAGAACATCGATATCGGCGGTCCAACCATGCTGCGCGCCGCCGCCAAAAACTTCCCGAGCGTTCTCGTCCTCGTCGAGCCTGCGGATTACGAAGAGGCCATAGAGCGCCTGCGCAAGGAGAATGCCCCTCTAGATTACCGGCGCCGCCTCGCGGGAAAAGCCTTCCAGCACGTCGCCCGCTACGACACGGCGATCGCGGCCTATCTCCGGACCGCTCGTCCTGAGGCTCTCGCAGGAGGAGCGGCTGCACAGCCTCCCAACTCTGACCTCCACTTCCCCCAGCAGCTGACCATCGGTCTGGAAAAAGCCGCCGACCTCCGCTACGGCGAGAACCCCCACCAGGAAGCCGCCGTCTACCTGCTCGATACGCCGGGTCCTCCGTCCGGCCTTCTGGCGGCGAAGCAGCTCCACGGAGTCGAGATGTCGTACCTCAATTACCTTGATGGCGACGCCGCCTGGCGCACCGCCGCAGAGTTCGACGAGCCGGCCGTCGTCATTGTTAAGCACGCCACTCCCTGTGGCGTCGCCTCGCATGAAGACCTTGGTGTCGCTTACGAGCGCGCCTACGCCGGCGACGAGATCTCCCCCTTCGGCGGAATTATTGCGGCCAACCGCGAGGTGACCTGGGAGATGACGGAGGCGATGAAGGGAAAGCGCTACGACATCATCATCGCCCCTGCCTACGAGGACCGCGCGCTCGAGCGCCTAAAGAAGAGGCGAGACCTGCGTATTCTGCAGATTCCGGCGCAAAGCGCTCGCATCCGTACGGACAGAGCTTCAGCTCTGTCCGCAGACGCCGCGCAATCGGCAAAGGCCGCGGAGTACAGATCCATCGCGGGCGGCCTGCTCGCCCAGACTCCCGACACCAGGCGCGCCTCCGAACTGGAACTTCGAGTCGTGACGAAGCGCGCGCCCACAGCCGGTGAGCTGGATGACCTCCGCTTCGCCTGGGCCGCCCTCAAGCATGTCAAGTCGAATGCCATCGTCGTGGCGAAGGACCGCGCGACCGTGGGCATCGGTTGCGGGCAGCCGAACCGCCTCTGGGCGACGCAGCACGCGCTCGAGCACGCTAGAGAGCGCGCAAAAGGCGCTGTCCTCGCTTCCGACGCCTTCTTCCCCTTCGCCCGCGGCGATGCTGTCGAGGACGCCTGCGAGGCCGGCGTGACCGCGATCATCCAGCCCGGCGGCGGCGTGCGCGACGAAGAGGCGGTCGAGGTCTGCAACGAGTACAGCGTCGCAATGGTGTTCACCGGCACGCGCGCCTTCCAGCACTAGCGAGACGAGCCCTCGATCCGTACGGACAGATTTTTCAAATCTGTCTGCGGACGCCCGCTTCAGATTACCGCTAGCGATTGAGGACGACACCCGCTTCGCCCTTGACGCTCATCCGAGCGCGGTGCTAGATTGCGATTGCGAAAGCTTTCACAATCGCGCCCAAGAGCCGGATGTGATATAAGGACGCCGAGAAGATGCCCCCGCTCGACATACTCTTCCGCCACGTTCCCGAAGGCTACGAGTTTCTGGGCGCGCTTTTCACCATCCTCGGATCGCTCTCCATCATGGTGATCCTTGGCGCCTGGTG
>Ga0209801_1002527_pt1 | contig 10665 bp, 6 predicted proteins | sample GraSoiAngelo_127_FD_185884 | JGI IMG/M metagenome (GOLD analysis project Ga0209801, IMG submission 185884) | Grasslands soil microbial communities from the Angelo Coastal Reserve, California, USA - 14_0927_09_40cm (SPAdes) (version 2) | ecosystem: Environmental > Terrestrial > Soil > Grasslands ... | reverse complement strand
TCATGGATGTTTTCCACGAATAACTTCATCTCCCGAACCATGGGTGCAAATCGGCGGTTGAAGCCGGCCATTAAGTGAGCTTGGCTGGGGTTATACGCCTGAATGATTTCAGATAGTTCGTCTTGATTAAGGCAAAGCGGCTTTTCGCAGAAGACGTGCTTACCAGCCTGGAGCGCCGCCACGACCTGCGGCGCGTGCAGGTGATGACGGGTGGCGATCACAATAGTGTTCACAGCCGGATCATTGATGATCTCAGCTTCATCCGTCGCGCAATATCGAAAGCTGAATTTCTCGGCTGCGTGGCGCGCGTGAGTGCCGCTCGCGGCACATATTCCAATGAAGTTCAACCCACTAACTTTCTTCATTGCTGGCAACAACGTGTTCATCGCGAAAGTACCCGCCCCCAGCACACCAAGACGAACTGGCTGGTCGGAAGCCGCATCAATGCGCTTCTTCCGGGAAACCACTTCGAGCCGCGTGTGCTGCTGCGCCGAGTCCGGATACGTGATCAGCACGCCAAGAAAAGGCTCGTTCGTGATGCTGGAAATAATTTCGTAGGCATCTGAAGCGCGCTCGATGGGCACACGGTGCGTGATCAGCGACTTCACGTCGACTTTGCCGTCAACTAATAATTCGAGGAAAGCTTCCATGTTGCGGTTTTCAGTCCAACGCGCATAGCCGATCGGATAATCTCTGCCCTTCTGCTCGTAAGCGGCGTCGTAACGGCCGGGTCCGTAGGATCGCGAGACGCGGAAATCGAGCTCTTTTTCGTAATAGAGCTTGCGCTGGATGTTCATTCCCACTGTACCGACGGCGACGATCATGCCGCGGTCCCGAGCGGCTTCTGCCGCGAGGTTCACCGGATCGCTGCTCGGTGTTTCTGCTGTAATCAGGAGGATGTCGGCGCCTCTGCCGTGAGATTGATCGAAGCAAAGTTGGGCGAACTGAGTTGGATCGGTCGTCGTGCAATCCGCGCCCAAGTTCTTGGCGAGTTTAGCTCTGTCGGAAACAAGATCCATGCCGACCACCCGACACCCTGCCGCTTTCAGAATTTGTATGGTGAGCTGGCCAAGAAGGCCAAGACCGATTACTCCGGCGACCTCACCCAGCTTTGCCTCGGCTGTGCGGACGCCGTGCATGGCAACTGCGCCGATCGTGCTGAAAGCTGCTTCTTCGAATGAAACATCCGAGCCGTTTGGGATACGCGCCATCAATAAGCGCGGAATGCAGGCCATCTCAGCGTGCGTGGCATAACCTGCGCCAGCACAGGCGACGCGATCGCCAACATTAATATCGGTGACGCTTTCGTGTATCGCAACTACCGTCCCCGCACTGCTGTACCCAGCCGCCAGCGGCTGGTCAAGGCGGCTGCGTACAGCTTGCACTGCGGAGAAGAGCCCGTCGCGGCGGACTTTGTTGACTACTTCGCGAACCAGGTCAGGGCGCGCGCTGGCCTTCTGAAATAGATTCTTGCCGGCAAATTGAGCCACCGCGCGCTCCGTTCCCGCAGAAACGAGCGATGCAGCGGTGCGGACAAGAGCGCATCCGGGCAGCAGCTTCGGAGTGGGGACATCAGCGATTGCTATTTCGCCGTTGTGCGCGCACTGGAGCACTTGTCTCATGCAGTGGCCGCCTGCTGTATGGGAATCACGCGAGGCGACGTTGCGTCGAGAAAGGTCTGCATCCAAAGCTCGAGGGTTAGAAATTGCCAGATTTGCATTGACCAATCTTGTGCGCCACTGCGATGTTCGCTGATGAACCGGCGCACGGCTTGTGGGCTGAACAAGCCACGCCTACGCAGCCGGGAGTCAGAAAGAAGTTCGTCGGCCATCTCGCGCAATTCGTGGGCGAGCCAGTAGTCGATTGGCGCCGCAAAGCTCGATTTTGGCTGGCGTAGTACCTCGCTCGGAAGGACATCTCGCATCGCTTTGCGAAGGATGTGCTTAGTGACCGGACGGAAAAATCCCTTCAGCTTGGAAGCCGGGGGTACGTTCCAGGCCACGAACTCGGCCAGCTCACGATCCAGAAAAGGCACGCGAACCTCAACCGAAGATGCCATGCTCATTTTGTCGTTGTAAGTGAGATTGAGGCTCGTCATGAAAATCTTCGTGTCGAGGTACAGCATTTGATTCAGGAAGTCGGCGTGCCCAACGCGCTCGAATGCCGCACGATGCATCAGGCAAGGATCAAACCCACCGAGTTCGGCCCGGAAATCCCGTGAGTAAATTGATGTTTTCTGCTCGGCATTGAGATAAGTGCAATTCGTAATGAAGCGATCCGTCGCAGAAAGGAAGGCACTACGGCACATCTTCTTGAGCAAACGAACTGTTCCCTTGAAGGAAGAACCCCGCATGCTGGGGAGATTCTCAACTGTTCGTTGCAGCACCCCACGTAATACAGGCGGAATGCGCTGATAAGTCTCTCCCCAATAGTGCGCAACGTATTTCCGATAACCGGCGAACAGTTCATCGCCGCCCACTCCAGAGAGCAGAACGGTCGAGGTTTTGCGGGCTTCACGACAGACGAGATAAGCGGTGATGATAGCTGGGTCGGCCGTGGGCTCGTCCATGTGCCAGGTAAGTCGCGGTAGCAAGTCAGCTACATTCGGCTCGACTACGATGCGGTGATTCTCGCAACCGAACTGCTGCGCGAGACGTCTCGCAACGCCGGGATCATCCAGCGTGTTTTCACCGATCCGGTACTTCTTGGGAAATGTGATGGTGTAGGTTCTGATCGGCTGGCTGCTGGCCTGCGCCATCATGGCAACGATGCTGGAAGAATCCAGACCTGCGCTGAGGAACGCACCGACCGGAACATCGCTGATCATCTGCTGTTGGACCGAGCGGCCGAAACGCTCGCGAATCTCTTCGGCCAGCTCGTCTTCCGAGCGAGAATAAGCCGCATCCGCAGGGGGAAAGGTCAGATCCCAATATTGCTTGATCTTGAGCCGGCCCTCACGAAAAGTCGCGCAGTGGCCCGCGGGCAATTTGTGAATCCCTCGAAACATGGTTCGAGGATCGGGCACCCAGAGGAAAGTTAAGTATTGGTGCAGCGATTCTGGATCGAGCTCAGCTTCGACACCGGGAACTTCCAGCAGCGCCTTGATCTCAGAGGCGAAAGCGAACCGGTCTCCCTCATGGAAGTAATAAAACGGCTTCACGCCGAAGTGATCGCGCGCTAGAAATAATTTTGGCGTGCCGGAGCGCAGATCACAGATGGCAAAGGCGAACATGCCATTCAGCCGATTCACGCACTCCTCGCCCTCTTCCTCATAAAGATGAATGATGACCTCTGTGTCGGTTTCCGATGCGAAGCGGTGGCCTTTGCTCTGGAGTTCGCGGCGTAGATCTTGGAAATTGTAGATCTCGCCGTTGTAGGTAATCCAAACGCTACGGTCTTCGTTGCACATCGGCATGTGCCCGCTGGGAGAAAGATCGATAATGGCAAGCCGCCGGCTGCCCAAACCCATGTAGGAGCCATCGGGAAATCGTCGGCTCCAAATTCCGGCATCGTCCGGGCCGCGATGCGCTTGCACCGCTGTCATGCGCCTGAGCGTTTCATCATCTCCGTGATTGACAATGCCACTGATTCCGCACATAGGGGTCAGGCCTTGCTGATCTTCAGTTCGTAGATTTTTGTTTTTATATGAAAGAACTGAATGCCTTGCAGAGCACAGTAAATCAGCCCCGGCTTGCCATCCAGAATTCCGAAACGAAGAAAATATTTGTAGAGAAAGTACAGCATCGGAGATCCCGGAATGGCGAACAGCTTTTTCCTCAGCCAGCGACGCCGCTGAGCCTGAGTCGCAAACAGGGAAGGAGGAAGTTCGCTGGATTCTCCCTCAAGCCAAACGCAAGCTTCCCAATTCGAGTACTCATCGTGCTTTTGAATGTAGCGGGAGAGCGAGTCGCCGTTATGGTGCAGCAACCGATACTTCAACCGTGTGGTCCTGCCGCTCACAACGACATGCTCGTGCACTTCCATGTCACACATCGAGCTGTTCTGGTCCTTGAAGCGGCATTCGAATCGGCCCTTCCCGCGGCGAAAGAGAGACAGCTTGCAGAAACTTGCATCGCTGTGGCGGAGCGCGCGCCCCAAAAAGAACATCTGCAGTGCGATGTAATATCCATCGAAGTTGTAATCCTGGATCGCCCGGCGCATCTCTTCCGCGAGCTGTGAAGTGAGGGCCTCGTCGGCATCGAGCAAAAGAATCCAATCGTATGTGATCGGCAAAGTATCCATGGCCCATTGCCGCTTTTTGGGCCACCCGCCGCGATAGGTGAACTGGACTACCGTCGCGTCGAACGAGCGCGCGATCTCGGCGGTTTCGTCGCTGCTGTTGGAGTCGACAACGTAAACCTCGCCAACACCACGCAAGGATTCCAGGCAGCGCGGCAGATTGCGCGCTTCATTACGCACAGGAATGATGACGCTGATAGGCAGGGTGACAATCGAATCCGTGGGCCGCAGCGGCAGCCTGGGTTCCGCCAGTGTTCGCATTAGGAAGAGAGATCGCCGAAAACATCTTAACGTGAATGAGGATGTGCATAAGTATGCACGGGGTTACTTCTCATGTGCGTGTTACTATCCGGCTCAAAATCCCCTTCACAAATGTCAAGCGCGCAGAGTTCGCAACTCAAAGACGAAGTTCAGGACTTTTGGAACGCGGAGCCGTGCGGTTCGCGGTATTTGGAAGGCGCTGAGAACTTCGAGGCCTTTGATGCGCACGCGCGTTCTCGCTACGCGCTGGAACCCCACATATCACAGTTTGCCAAATTTTCCTTAGCTCGGGGCTTACGAGTGCTCGAGATCGGCGTGGGTATGGGCGCTGATTATCTGGAATGGCTGAGGGCGGGAGCCGATGCGACCGGAATTGACCTTTCCGCAATTTCGATTGAGCGTGCAAAGCGCAGATGTGTGCTCGCTGGCTATGAACCCGATTTGCGTGTCGCCGATGCGGAACGCCTTCCATTCGCGGCGGATACATTCGACGTCGTCTATTCCTATGGCGTGATGCATCACAGCCCGCACCCAGAGCAGTGCCTTCGCGAAGCCAGGCGCGTGCTGAAACCCGGCGGCGAGCCGCGCATCATGCTGTATCACCACCCGTCTTTGACCGGAATGATGCTGTGGCTGCGCTATGGCGCTTGGCGCGGGAAATCGATGCGGCGGACTGTCTTCGATCACCTGGAGAGCCCAGAGACTAAGACTTATACAAAAGCAGAGGTCCGGGCGCTGATGCAGGGCTTCGAGTCAGTAGACATTCAGCAGGTCTTCAGCCCCGGCGATTTGCTACTAAATGCGCCCTCAGCCCGCTTTCAGTCTGCGGTGTGTCGACTGGCGTGGAAGCTCTATCCGCGATTTCTGGTCAGGAAGTTCAGTGGACCCTGGGGATTGTTTTTGCTGATCTCGGGAAGGAAACCGCGGGGCGATGAAGTGTCCCGCCTAAATGCCAGGTGCCAGGGGCATCCGCAAATCTACTTGAATGGGCACAACTAAGAAGATACCGTGGCGAAAATTGCGGACAATCTACGTGTCAGATTCGCCTATAACGCATTCGAAGACGGTTAACTCGGAGCCGTTTTTGCGCGCCCGAATGCCTGAGCTCGATTCGATCCGCGGAATCGCAGTTTTGCTCGTGCTTTTCTATCACGGATTCGGGTTTGCATATGGTCTGAGCGGGCTTCGCGGAATCGGCAGACTTTTCGTTGCGGCGACGCTTGGCGGATGGGTCGGCGTGAACCTCTTCTTCGTGCTTTCGGGGTTTTTGATTACAGGAATTCTGCTCGACACGAAGGCAAGAGCCGATTATTACAAACGCTTCTACTTTCGCCGTGCCCTCCGCATTTTGCCGTTGTATTACGCCGTGCTTTGCCTGTTGGTGGTTTTGACGCGCGCCGGGTTGATCAACCGCCATGTTTCGTGGGCATTCCTGGGCCTCAGCTCGATCTACATGGCCAATGTTACCGAACTCTTTGGCATACCGATGCAATATGGGGTGCTTTGGTCGCTCGGCGTCGAAGAGCACTTCTACTTGTTTTGGCCGATAGCGGTACGTCTTCTTTCACGACGCGGCATCGCAATCGCAGGAACAATAATCTGCATTATGTGCACTTCGCTGCGGAGCCTCTCTTATGTGCTGGGCGGCCAGGCAGGCGCAGGTTATACGTGGCTGGTCGCTGATGGGCTGGCGATGGGAGCCGTTCTGGCCTCTCTAATTCGGGGGCCACTTGGAACGTGCGCTGGCATCCGTAATGTCATGTGGGCCGCCTTCGCAAGTAGCGTCTTCTTATTCGCGGTGGGGACGCCGTTCGGCATACTCTCTGCCCGCCACTTTCTGGGCATGGCACTGAGGCCGATTGCCATAAATCTTTTTTTTGTTGGGATCATTTCGATGGCACTACGCTTGGGAACATGCCCTTGGAAAACGATTCTCAATCTGGCTCCGCTTCGGTTCGTGGGCGACATCAGTTACTGTGTGTATCTAATTCATATGTTGGTGTTCGAACTGGTGGACCACGTCCTAGCAAGGCTGAACCCTTCCCTTCCGCCCGGCAGGGAACATATTGCAGTGATGGCCCTTCGGTTCTTCGCAGCGGCGAGCTTCACGATTGGTTTAGCTGCCCTCTCACGGCGTTACTTTGAAAACCCCTTCCTTCGGCTAAAAGCACGTTTCGATAACGGGGTCGATGTCTCGACTAGTCGATCGTCGAAGCTGATCGGGCAGATACCCTCTCCGGCAGAAGACCTACAAACCGCGCTGGAGATCGCGCGGTGAGAGGCCTCAATCGGGATAGTTGCGACTTGAGCGTGCCGTCGGCGCGATTTCGGTCTGCGGGCAACGAGCCGTCGAGTTGGGCAGAAATGTTGGGCAGCAGTCGGCACCTTGGCACAGATGATCTCGAAGAATCCGATCACAGAATTGACATGACGAGTTCCGCCCAGCATTTGTCCCCTTCGTCGCCGAACGAGCGGCTATCAGAGATTCTCGTCTGTCCTCGCGACAAGCTTCCTCTCAGCGAACGTCCCGGTTTGTTGCTCTGTAGAAACGGACATCGTTATTCGGTCGTGGAAGGAATTCCCATTCTGCTGCTGGCAGAAGTTGAGCAGAACCATATTGAAGGCACCCGGTCATTACTGGTTGCCGAAGCGGGAGAAAAAGCCGAGCTTCCGCAATTCAACGTGAGGGAAGGAGAGATCGATCCTTTTGTCAGAAATGCCATAGGCGCTACTAATGGCTCGCTGTATCAGCACCTTGTCGGGAACATATCCGAGTACCCGATTCCGAGCCTCAGATTGCCGGATGGCCAGGGCAAACTGTTTCTTGAGATCGGCTGCAGTTGGGGACGGTGGTGCATTGCTGCGGCCCGAAAAGGATACCAGCCGGTGGGTATCGATCCCTCTCTAAAAGGTATTCGGGCTGCGAGGCGCATCGCTAGACAACTTGGCATCGAGGCTCAGTATCTGGTCGCGGATGGACGTTACCTGCCCTTTCGCAACGGTGTTTTCGATCAGGTTTTTTCTTATAGCGTTATGCAACATATTCCGAAGGGAGATGTTCGCACGAGCTTGCAAGAAGTCAGGCGCGTGTTGCGTGCGGGTGGACAATGCCAGGTCCAGATGCCGAATGTGTTCGGTGTTCGCTGCCTTTATCACCAGCTCAGGCGTGGTTTCCGAGCAGCGAAAGATTTTGAGGTGCGGTATTGGAGGCGGCGGGAGTTGAGTTCCGCTTTTGATAGCATCGGTCCGAATTATATTTCAGTTGACGGCTACTTCTCCCTGAACGCGCAAGTCAGTGATATTCGTTTCTTTCCTCGCCGGTATCGCGTACTAGTGTGCGCGTCAGACTTTGTGCGCAAGCTCAGTCGCACTTTCCCTCCATTCGGCTGGATTGCGGATAGCCTCTACGTTACTGCCACGCGCGAGTAGAAGCTGTTCGGTGTCGAGGCGCTGTCCGTCATTTGCGGTGGAATGGAAACACTCGAACAGCATCTTACCGTCAGACTGCCACGCCAAGCAGTGACTTGTCGGTTGCCGGAATATTTGCCAGCTTTCGGGCGAGATCAACAATTTCACTGACGTGTTTTTCCCACGAGAAGTCCTGGGAGCGCGCCGAACCGCGGTCCGCGAGTTGGCGGCGGAGAGAATCTGACCGGGCAACCTGGACGATGCGCAGGGCCAACTCCTCGGCCGAGAATCGTGAGAAGTACATTGCAGCCTGACCGCAAATTTCGTGATGAGCAGCAATATCTGACGCAATTACCGGCAATCCGCTCGCCATGGCCTCTACAACAGGATGAGCGAACGTCTCCGCATAAGCGGCGGTGACGTACAGGTCGCAAGCCTTATAAACCTGGTACAAAGATCGGTACGGAATAGAGCCGAGCTCCACGACCTCCTCGGAAATCCCCAACTCTTGCACCAGAGCTGCGGTTGCTTCTGCGTGGTACGAGCCAGGGTTCTCTTCGGATCGAAACTTGCAGGTGAGATAGAGTCTTAGCTTTTGCCCCGAAAGGCGTTCTCGCAGCCACGGCATCGCACGTAAGAGGGTTTCGAAATTACGGTAGTAGTTGTAATGGCTCACAAAAAGAAGGCGGAGTGCGTCTTTGCCAGAATCCAGTTTGCTCTGCACTTCTTCTGGCAGGGGAGCCTGCTCCTGAAGGAAAATCGCACGATCAAAGCCATGGTGAATCGCTACTGTCGTTGCGACGCCGGACCAGCGCCGTAATTCCTGAGCAAAGGCGTTACTCGGGGCGACCGTGCAGTCAGCCCAGCGGAGGGATTGCTTGGCAAGAAAACCTTTGATCCGGGTGTCCAACCAAAGTCCATAATCGCCTCTGCTGCGAACATCGCGCGAAAAATCTTCAGATGTGTAAAGCGAATTTCCCGAGAGAAGGATCTGCGGGATGGGAGAATTTCGCAGCGCGAAGTTTCCAGTCGAGATCAACACGTCGGCCCCGCTGTGGCGGATGAAACCCGGCAGCAGCTTCTGTTCCTGCCAAAAGCGTTTCGCGGAATTCTTTGCCGTTTCCATCTCTACAAAAGAAACACTTGAGAAAGTGCCGAACTCCACTCGTAGAGCTGGAGTAAGTAAGATGGTGGCTCGCAAATCTGTTCTGCTGGCGAGATGGGGAACTATATTACGAACGTAGGTCAGACCAGCCCCTGCGCTGGCCGCCAGGCAATTGAGAAACAAGTGCATCATCGAGCTGTCGCGGCTATTTCCATCCTGCGTGGCCATTGTTGCGAGGCGGGTGAAATCCGGGCCAACGTCTGACCCGGGACTCTATGTGAAACAAAATCGTTGAGCGCGAACGCTAAACTCCAAAAAAAGACACAAAGATAGTAGCCGACCGCGAACAGCCAATCTTCGAATGCGGCGTGAACCAAGCCTGCAATTACGACCAGAGATAAAGGTAAAGCGGGAGAGAATACGTTGCCTGTGCGCCGGACCCATAGAAGTACCTCTCCGGCGTTCAAGGCGACCGCCAGGACAAGCGCCAAAAAGGGGGCAACACCGAGCAAGCCTTGCCACTCCAATATTGCCAAATAGCTGCTACCGTGCTCGCGAGTAAATTTTGAATTGGAGGCAAAGCCTCGAGTCTCGACAACCTCGTCCACTGCAGTCTTGCTGGTACCAAATCCGCTGCCAAACCAGGGACGTTCTTGAATCACGGCAACGGTCTGCTGCCACGGAGTTTGCCGCGAGCCCAGAAGGCCAGCCTGGCGCTTTCCCTTGTAAACAAAAACATCGGCGAGAGAGTCACCGTCGCTCGACTCCGGAGGCGCAACGGCTGCTATCAGCGCTGCCGCTGCCAAGGAGACTGCCAATCCTTTCACCAGCAGCCTGTATTGGCGCAGCACGATGCACAGCAAAATGCACGAGAGCAACGCGCCTACGATGGCCGCGCGCGCGAAACTAAAAAGCAACAGAAGAATGGCCAAAATGAAAGCGAAGCTTCTTCGCCTGCGGGTTGCGATTTCGTTGCTTGTCGCAACCCCCCAGGCCAGAAGTGGGGTAAGCGCCACTCCCGTCAGCGCACCTAACGAATTGGGATTATTAAAGAGCGAAACACGAAGAATGAAATGAATCGCGACATTTATGTAGACCAAAATTTCACAACCCACGAGCAAGCCACTCAGGAACTGCGCTTCGCGGCCTCCGACGGCAAGGCGGGCGCCCGCGGCGCCGTAAAGAAACAAAAGAAAAATGCTGAGCGCCTTTAGGGCGGCCAGCGCCGGATATGAGGAGACCATTGCCGAAATGAAAGCTGCCACAACACAGCAGCAAGCGACCAGATGAAACGCTCCGAAGCGATGGGAACGGTCCTTCATGTACACGACTAATCCGACCAGCGCGCCTGCCGCCAAAACAAACCATCGGCCGACTGTCGCTGCGGAAACGAAAGGCGAGAATGTGGCAGCCCAGAGAAAGACAATCTGCAAAGCTGGGAAAAATCTTTGGCGATAACTCCAAAGCGCCGCAATCACGATTTGCAAAAAGATCAGCCCACCAAGGTATTCGGAGTTATTCGCGTAACTGGGACGAAACACCGCGAGATATGCGCCCGCGGCACAACAACTCATTACGATGAGGAATACTGCTATTTTGGAAACGCGATCAGTCATGCAGGACTGCTTCCCACGATAGCACTCCCTCGGCAA
>Ga0209801_1002522_pt1 | contig 10691 bp, 10 predicted proteins | sample GraSoiAngelo_127_FD_185884 | JGI IMG/M metagenome (GOLD analysis project Ga0209801, IMG submission 185884) | Grasslands soil microbial communities from the Angelo Coastal Reserve, California, USA - 14_0927_09_40cm (SPAdes) (version 2) | ecosystem: Environmental > Terrestrial > Soil > Grasslands ... | reverse complement strand
TTATGTTTGAGCGCTCTCGCGGTGCGCACCGCCATGCCGCCTTCGCTCAGGTTGGTCATGCGCGCATGTTGTTCCACTTCTCCCTCTTTCAAAATCACCGGGACGCTCGCCGCATGCCGGAAGTAGCGCCTCCGCTCGCGTTCGAGCAGTTCCTTCGCAATCGTGATGTGCAGTGCAATGCTGTCCTCGTTCAGCGGCTTCCGCAGAAGAAAGTTCGCCCCTGCGCCTAGTGCGTCCGTGTACTCTCTTGCATGGACAACACAGGCAAAAATCACAACCTTGGCGTTCGAAGTCCCTTTGCGGATCGATTCCATCACGCCCAGCGCCCCCGCAACTTCCAGGTCCACAAAGACGCCGTCAATCGTGCACGTCAGCAACATGGGCACCTAGCCTCTCCACCATGGAATCGGGCATTGATCTGCCTAAAATGCCTTTGTCCTATGGAATTCCACATCGCTCAAAATTAGGGTTTTCACCTGATTGTTAAGGATTCTGCTCGGTGCTAAGTAGAAATGAGTAGAAACTCGCATCAGCCTGACCGTCGGCGGCTCCCACTAGCTCAACGCCGCAGGGTTTCCTCGGTAATGCCCATGTCAGGTGCCCCGTATGCGAACTTTGAATGGACGAACGGACAAGCGCCGCCCCATAGCCGTGGTGGTGTACCTGGCCCACACACAGGTTCGGACCGCCAACGGATCTGAATTAACTTGCACGGACAACATATCCCTTAACGGTGCCCGGGTAATTTCCAACCATCCTTGGGAAACCGGCGAGATGGCTCAGCTCACTCCATTGAAGGAAGAAGCGACCGTCCGCGGGAAAGTGGTCTATTGCAAGAAATTCGGGGACGACCGATATTTCATCGGATTAAATATTCAAGGGCTCAGCGTTAGATGGCCGTCGTTCCGGACTTACATTGGCGCCTGACACCGTCCGCTTCAAGGTCACTTGCAGGGAGAAGCCGTGACAAACATGTTTCCGCCGGTCCGGACTGAAGGCCGCATCCCAGAGACAATGTTGGTGGAACTCTGTAGCCTTGAGAATGCCGCGCATGAGATTGCATCCACAGTCAACGTCAGCCATCACGGCGCACGCATCTTGGCGAAAGCTCCGTGGAAGCCTAATCAGGATGTTTCCGTTCGAACTATTTCCGGCAACCTCTATTCACGCGCGCACATTGTTTACTGCAAACCCCTTCCAGACCATTCGTTTTCCATCGGGCTCGAGATGCTTCAACCGACCACGGATTGGCTTGTGTTGAGCAAGACTTCCGAGCCGCCGCGAACCCATTGATTCCTCGTCGACTGTCCGCTCTTTTCTCCCTCCCTAGTGCACGATGGGCAGGACCACGTGCGAAGGCATCGCCGGTGAGCAATAAATCCGCTGCGATGCTGGAGTGAAGTCGGACGCAACTGCCTTGTAAATGCTGGGCACAAATTTTTGTGGATTCCGGTCAATCAGGGGGAACCACGTGGACTGAATCTGCACCATGAGGCGATGCCCTTTCAGGAAAACGTGGTCGTGGTCGCGGAGGGGAATGTTCCATTCGATCGGTTGGTTTGGCGCAAGCGCGTGCGGCGTCTCAAAACTTTGCAGGTAGCGGCCGCGGCGCACTTCCATGGCGATCGGTAATTCGTAGCCGTTCAGCGATTGGGCATACTGGCCGGGCTTCGGCCCGTCATCGGGCGCCCAACTATTTTTCTGCGCATTGTCGGGGTAAACGTCGATGAGCTTCACCACGAAATCACTGTCCGTTCCGGAAGTGGAAGCGAACAGCGCTGCCGCCAGCGGCCCGGTGACAGTGATGTCGTGCTCTAGCGGCGCGCTCAGGAAGGACAAAACATCGGGTCGGCCATCCACAAAGCGCTGGTCCGCCACTTCCCACGTGCGCCAGTCCCCTGCAGGATAGGTTGGCGAAATAGGCCGTTGCCGGTACGGCACCGGATTGGCGGGATCTGAAATATATTCGCGATAAGTTTTCGCGCTTTCTCCCGCGTTCGGCGCGGTAAAAGAAAGCGTGCCATCTGCGTGCAAATATAAATTTGTCGCCTGCGCTTCCTTCGGCGGCCAAACCGCGTAAGTGTGCCAACTGTTCGAGCCGCTCTGGAACGTGCTGGCCTGCCAATTCGGCTTCTCGCCTTTACCGTGCAAGTAATACCTGAAGAAAGGAGCCTCGATGTTTTCGCGGAACTCGCGCGCCGTTTCATGTCCAGCGAAAGGAATCAGGCCGATGCTGTCCGCCTTCGGCGATTGCCATTGGCCGTGAAACCATGGTCCCGCAACGATAAAATTCGTGTGCTCGGGGTCGTGCTCCTCCGCGTGGCGGAAAATCTGCCACGGTCCCCAGGGATCTTCCTGATCCCAGAATCCCGCCACGTTCAGGTTGGGAACCGTTGACGCGTGAAGCTGGCGCACCCACGCTTCTTTTTTCCAGAAGTCGTCGTAGTCCGGATGATCGATCGTGGAATTCCAGTAAGGAATCTTGCCGTGAAGATATTTTGCATTGATATTCGAGAGCGGACCTAAATCCTGATACCACTGATAGGTGTCGTAAGTTTCAAACTCGAAATGCGTGTTTGAATTCTTGTCGGCTTGCTCCATCACGGCATATTCGAAGTCGTAGCTTTCGCGCAGCGCACCGAAGCGGTGGTCGTCGTCGTTCATCCACTGGTCGACAGGCGAAGCTTGTTCGCTCATGGCCTTCAGCGCCGGATGCGGATGCAGGAGCGCCAGCGCGGTGGTCAGGCCGTCGTAGGAGACTCCGTACATTCCCACTTTGCCGCTGTTGTTCGGCACATTTTTTACCAGCCACTCAATGCTGTCGTACGCGTCGGTCGTTTCGTTGGTGGACTTCGGGTTGGTCAGGTCCACCTGCGAGGTCAGGTCGAACACGCCTTCGGACTTGAAGCGCCCGCGCAAATTTTGAATGACGAAAATGTAGCCATCCTGAGCGAGCTCTTTCCAGGACGCCGGAATCTGCTCCGGCGGTCTTTCCGGAACGCCGTAGGGCGTGCGTCGAAAAAGAATGGGGAGCGGTCCGTGCTGATCGGCGGGCGTTAGGATCACTGTCTGGAGTTTTATTCCGTCCCGCATTGCAATCAGCACTTCTTGCAGCTTGAAAATTGGCTGGTGCACAGGCTCTTGCGCACGAGCGGGAATCGCGAGCAATCCTGCAAGAACGAGAACCTGTACCGATGAGCGCACGATGCTTCCTCCACTTGTTTTTCTAACTTAACTGAGTATCGCCGGGGTGAGTATAGCAGCAGATTCTTCTCTTGAGGCGCGTGGTCTCCCAAGCGCGTTGACGGAAGGTCTTGAAAAACCGCAGCAAGTCCATAAGGGGGGTAACACTTAAATGCCAGGGTGCAACATACGCATTTGCAGACTACAGGATTGAAAAGTGAAGTCCGGAACCTAAGTTTGTTCAGCTACCCCGTCCAGGTGGGGAGGCTGAGGGCGCGCTCGAAGGCGGCGCGGGTGTGAACGGGTTCGCCGTGGGAGACGATGACGCGCTCGAACGGAAGGTCAAGGAGGGCGCGCAGCGCGGGCAAGGCGCGCTCGTAATGCGCGGGTGACGCCCAGACGCGCAGTTCACCTCCGGGCGCGGTCAGTGCATCGGCGAAGACGATAGTGCGTTGCTCGGGCAGCCACAGCGGCGTCTCGTTGCGGTCGCGGCCGTCGTAGAGGGCGATGAGCCCTCCCGGAAGGTGGCTGCCGGGCTCGATAAATTGCAGGTCGGTCTTGGGAATGTCCTCGCGAAAGAAGAGGCGCGGGCCAAACGCGCGGGCATTATAGCGGCGGACGAAGAGATCGACGTCACGAACGTGATCGGGTTTGAGAACCACGACTGCGGTTGGCGGGCGGGCGTCGAGGCGCTTCCAGAACTCGGCTGCGGCTTCGGACGGAGCGAGCGGATCGAGAAGCAGTGTCTCGCCGCGTAATTCGACGCAGGTCGAGGCCACGATTGGCTCCCATCCCTGCCCTGGCTTCCAGTGGGGATGTTCGTGACGCCAGATCCACAGGCCCGGCGCTACATCGCGGAGCTCTACTTTGGGTAGCGGGCTTTGCTTCATTTCATATGCCTGCCCACGAATCTCGCCGAACCTCCCCGGGCATAACAGAGAAGGAATTGCTTTACAAGACTACAACTACGTGAAGGTTACTGAAGATTGAGGAAAAGTCAAAAGCCCCAAACGCAAATCCGCGCATGGGGCACCCACGCTTAGGCCCTTTTTTGATTTTTTCTCGAAGCAACGTCAAGCGAAGGCGAGGCGGCCACGCGGCGCGGGGATGGGACGGCCGAGTTCTTTAGCGGTTTCGATCCATTCCTGAATGATGATCTCGACGTTGGCAAGAGCTTCCTTGTAAGTCTGTCCGTCGGCGGCGCAGCCGGGCAGCTCGGGAACTTCCGCAATAAACGCTTCGTCCGCATGACTCCAATAGACGAGGATCTCGTACCTCGGCATCGGCTTCTCCGGCCAATCGAGAATTGATTATAACAGGGCACGCGGCGCGGGCGTTTTGTCCACGGCGTCAAAACGACAGTACGGTTGACCCTAAACTGTTCGTCAGTACAGGTGGCAGTTCCCGCTCCGCGGACTAATCTGGCGATACACAGCCCTATCTCTAAGGTCGAAGTGTGGAGGCACAATGCGCCGCCTCAAGATCCTGCCTGCGATTCTGATGCTTCTTGCGATTCTGATTCTGCTCACGATGCCCATCGCCGCAGCGGCCCAGCAACCGACAACGGTAAGCGAAGTGGTGGACAAGGTCGTACGGCAGGAGCAGGCGGAAGTGCAACTGCTTCGCCAATATTCGCCGTTGGTGGAAACCTACATCCAGAATCGCCGCGCGGATAAGCAGGTAGGAGCGGTACCGGACGGCGACAAATACTTTCTGGGGCGGGCTGAGCTGGCGAAGGACGTGGAGCTTGAGCCGCTGGAGCTAGAGCATAGCGCGGGCATAAAGCACAAAGTTCTCGGGGGATGGTCTAGCTTTTTCTCCACGGAATTTCTTCCACGCGGCTTCCTGCAGATGATCTTTCTGGATATGAACGGCTTCGACCGTCAGCACTACAAGATTGAGTATGTGCGGCGCGAGTTTTTGGGCGAGGTGCGTTGCCTGGTATTCGACGTCGATCCTTTGCCGAAGTCGGGCAAAGGGCGATTTGTCGGGCGCATCTGGGTGGAGGATCAGGATTTCCACATTGTGCGTTTCAACGGGGCGTATGGCGGCTCGTCGATGACCAGCCATTACTTCAATTTCGATAGCTGGCGCGTGAATACTGGAAAAGACCAGTGGCTTCCGGCATTTGTTTACTGCGAACAGGGCAGCGTGCGGGACGCGCAGACGAGGAGGATGGGGTTCAAGGCCTTCCGAGCGCAAACGCGGCTATGGGGCTACAACATTGGCAATGTGCAAGGAGAGCAGGAGCTGAGCAAGATTCTGGTGGAAGGCGCGAACCCCGTCAATGACCAGTCGGAAGCAGCCAACGACTATTCGCCATTTCAAGCGGAGCGTGCCTGGGCCCGGCAGGCGGAAGAAAACATCACGGAACGACTAGAGCGGCAGGGTTTGATAGCGCCTCGTGGGGAAGTCGATAAAGTTCTGGAGACGGTGATCAACAACCTAGAGGTAACCAATAATCTGGACATTCAGCCGGAAGTCCATTGCCGCGTGCTGATGACGTCAACGCTGGAGTCGTTCAGCATTGGCCACACTATCGTGCTGAGCCGCGGGTTGATTGACGTGCTGCCTGATGAAGCCAGCCTGGCGGCTATCCTGGCACACGAGCTGGGTCACGTGGTGCTGGGGCATCACATGGATACGCAATTTGCGTTCTTCGACAGCCTGCGATTCAAAGAGAAGGAGACGTTCTGGCACTTTGACTTTGCGCGTACGCCGGAAGAGGAAGAGGCGGCCAAGCAAAAGGGGAACGAATTACTGAGCAACTCACCCTACAAGGAACAGTCCATTCCAGCGAAACTGTTCTTGCAGGCGCTCACGAGCCGGGCGAAGGAGATTCCCAACCTGATTAGCCCACACCTGGGGGACAGTGTTTCGACAAGCTTGACGGTTGTTGCGTCCGCGTTCTCCGCGCAGCCGTCCAGTGCGGAGCCGAAGCCGCCGCCTAACGGCATTGCGGCGCTGCCGCTCGGAGGACGTATCAAGGTCGACCCTTGGAATGACCACTTGCGAATGCTCAAGTCCAAACCAGCGGGCACGCTGGCTGAATCAGAAAGAATGCCGTTTGAGGTGACTCCGGTGCTGCTCTATCTCACGCGCCAGGGGGAGCACACGTCGACAGAAGCTGCCAGCGCCGTGGCGGCGAAATCCGATTCGGAAACAAAACCGTAGGCGCTCAAGAGAAAGTCTCCCCAGCGTCCCACAAACAATATCCTAAGGGCACCGCGCGTTTTGGTTTTTAGCTGCAACGTTTGACCTTTCATCGAACCGTGGGACAATTTCTTTGCCCACATGAACCGGCCTAAAAACTTCCGCGCCTACTTCCTGATTGCTGTTCTTGGTATCTCCGGACTGGTTTTGCTGCTGCGCGAGCATCGGCCTTCTTTCCTGCAGCCGGATTTGCACCTCTCGGCATACGTCTCGACGGCGGACGGCAACGTGACCGTCGTAGACCTGGTGAAGCTCAAGACCGTGGCGCGGATTGCTATCGGGCCCGGAGTTTCCGGGATGCGGGAGCACCCTACGCGGCCAGAGATTTTTGGTGTCAGCACGGCGGGCGGCTACGTGTGGATCCTCGATCCACGCGCGAATCATTCCATGGGGCAGGTGACCGCGCGAATCGCGGTGGGGCCGCTTCCCTACGCACTGGATTTTTCGCCAGACGGCAATCGCGTTTACACGACGGCGTCGGGAATGAACACGCTCGTTGCGATTGACGTTAAATCGCGCGCCGTCCTTGGTCGGGCGGCGACGGGACGCGAGCCCGTCCTCGCGCGAGCTACTCCGGACGGTAATACCGTGCTGGTGGTGAATCGGCGCGACGGCACGCTGGGCATTCACGATGCGGCCAGGCTGGCGCTACGCGCCAGTGTGGTCGTGGTCGCGCAGCCGGAAGACGTTGCGGTGCTGCCGGACAGTTCCCTAGCGTTTGTGCTGAGCCGTTCGGAGCGGCGCATGTCCGTGGTGGACCTGCGACGCGGTGTTCTGGTCACCAACCTCGAACTGGCCGGCAAGCCGACAGACATGCTGCTGAAACCGGATGGCGGCGAACTTTACGTGATTTCTCCGGAAGCGCATGGCTTACAGGTCATCAACACCTGGACGCACGAGGTGGGCGATTACATGGTGCTGGGGGCCGCGCCGACTCGGGGTGTGCTCAGCAACGATGCCGGCCTGATGTATGTTTCGGACACGGCTGCCGGCCGGGTCACACCGGTGGATATTTTGAACCGGCGAATTATTCGTGAGGCGCTATCTGAAAAGCATCCAGAAAAAGGTTTTCCGATTCCCGCCGGCGATTCTCCCGTGGCGTTGCGCTTTGATCCTGCAGAAAACCTGCTCCTAGTGGTGAGCCAAGGGTCGGGGGATTTGGCGGTGATTCGGGTGCGGACGAATTTTCTGTTGACGATGATTCCGGTGGGCGAGCATCCGCAGGAGCTTGCGGTGAAATTGTTTTAGTGAAGCCGCATGAATGCAGAACCTTCAAGAACAACTTTGAGTGTGGCATAAGGCGAACTGATTATTCCGGGGGCCAGGCAAAATGGTCTTCGCCGAGGTGGACGTCCAGGAAACCCTCAGCAGGCAAGACGTCGACGGGCAGGCCGCCGTGCCAAAGGGCGACACCCAGCCGCAGCTTGCTCTGGCCCTTAAGGTTAAACTGATCCCGGTGAATGGCAACTTCCAGTACGCGCTCGAAGGCAGCCTCAGCGACGAGCTTGGGATTAAGCAAGCAGACAAGGTCCTTTTCGACGGCAAAGCCCTGGACGTGGCTGCGCTGGAGATTCACGACGATGGTCAGCTCCTCGGCACCGCCGATGGTGATGCGAAACTCGGGGTCTTCCAGTTCGCCGAGCGCTTCAGAGAAGGGATCGATGCGCACGCAGAAGCGCTCTTGCTCGAAGCCGTAGCGCAGCTCGTGGAGGTAGAAGACGCGGCCGTGCATGGAACCGCCACGGCGTTCCGGTGAATAGAGGCCGGCGCCGAGCCATTCGAAATACGAGGTGTCGCGGCCGTCGACCGTAACGTTCAGCAGACTCGTTGGTGCAAGTTGCAGCGCGTGTTCAGGCCTGCGCTTGATGGGTTTGGCTAACTCTTCGGGCGCCACCTGGCCCAGCGAGAGATAAATGGCCGTCAGGTGCTTCCGATAGAGGGCGTCGAACTCGGCGTCGTTCGCGGTGCTGTGCTCTGGGCCGAACCACCAGCACCAGTCGCTGCCCTCTGCGGCCAGAAGCGATTCGCGGGCTTCCAAGAGAGCGGTTTCGGTGGGGGCGTCCGCTCTTCCTTGTTTGCGAGCCTCAAAGGCCCGAGCGTAGGCTTCGCGGGCGTCCCAAAGTAATTCCCATGCCGCGACGTCTTCGGCGTGGCCAATCCACACGTCGAAATTTGCGTTGATCCACGAGGCGGGGAAAATTCCAGCGGTGGCGGGAATTCCGCCGGCGGCGGCGATGGCTTCGGTTGCAGTAAGCGCGCGGAAATCCTGGTCGTCCTGGATGCGTCCGTAAAACTCGCGGAGAAACGCGCGGCCGTTCCCTGGATAGTATTCCCAGGCGTTTTCGCCGTCGAGGAAGAGACAGATCGTGAGCGGCTGATTGGTTTGCACTGTTTCTCCGAGGTGCCGCATGCGGGCGTGGAGATCGGCGGCAGCGGCCTTGGCATCCATGCGGCTGTAAACGAAGCCGACGAGGTCGGACAAGTGGTGATCGCGAAACAAACCGGTAATTCCGTTTGGGGCAACTTGCACTTGCCAGGGTTTATAGAGGCGATCGGCGTTGGCGGGAATGCCATTGCCATCGCGGAAAAACCCGACGTTGAGCGTGCGGCCGAGGACGCCTTCATCCGTGCCGAACCACTGAAAACCTTCTTCGGCGGCGATGGTGAGTGCTTGGTCGGAAACCGAACCTTCAGAAGGCCACAGGCCAGCGGGCTTCGAGCCAAAAACTCGCTCGTGATACTCGCGAGCAAGCCGCAATTGCTCGCGCGCATCTTCGGGACGGCGGTAGGCGCGGCGCGGCAGAGGCGTGCCGGGATTGGCGACGCGGGCGATATCGGAATCGCAGATCAACGGAAGGATGGGGTGGTAGAAGGGAGTGGTGCTGAGTTCGATCTGGCCGCTCTGCGCCGCATTACCATATGCCGGGAGCACCAGACCCAGGAACTCGAGCTGCTTTTTTCGGAGCCCGGATTTCTCTTGCTCTGTGTAATCCTTTCCTTTCGTTGCGAGACGGCTGACGAGGTCGTCCTTTTCGAACCAGGACTCTTCCATCCACGCCAACTGAGAGAGGAGCTGCAGGTCGCGCCAATCGCGGCCAACGAGACATCAGGCGCTCGTGATTCACCTGAAACGCGCGCGCGATGATTTCGGCTTTGTCCTCGCGGGTTAGTTCGTCGGTATTCTTAAACGCCAGCGAGAACCAGGGCTCCTTGAAACTGCAGCTGGCGTATTCCTCGAGTTGCATGCCTAGCGAAGGCACGACGTTGAAAGTGGCATGAAAGTTGGGAAATTCGCGAAGCACGTCGACCATGCCCCAGTAATCTTTCAGAGCGTGCAGGCGGGTCCATGGAAGGACGTAGCGCCCGCTTTCGGGATCGCGGTACTGCGGCTGATGCATGTGCCACAAGACAACAAGATGGACCCGCTTCATTTCTCGTGTCGCTCCCGTGCTAATTCGATGACCGGAGTGTGTCCGGCTGGCCGTTGAAGATTCAAGCAGTGGTGCAGGCCCGATTCAGTAGGTACGTGCCCGCCCATCTTGGATACGAAAAGAACCACTGTAAGAAAAACTATCACGTAATCGGCGGTAAGAGAAACCGGCCGGCGCGCACGCGTTGAATACTAGTGTCGTAGCGAGGCCTAGTATAGAATCCGCGACTGGCAGCTGGGTTTCTCCAGAGGGTGAAGAGTGCAAGCGGGCGGAGTTTGCCGCCAGAAACGATCGTCTCTGATGACATTGCTACCGCGGCTCAGAATGTATCCCCGGAAACAATTGGATATTCGGTGGCGGGATCTTGCGTGCGCGGCGTTTCACTGTGTTTTCCGCAGGAGCATTCGCGCCAAGGAGGCGGAGGTCGAAGGCAGGTTTGCCCCGGGTTACCCGGTGCTTTCGGCGTTCACGGTTCGAACCGGGTTTGATCTGCTCCTAGGTGCGCTGGAGCTCCCAGCCGGCAGCGAAATCCTGATGACCGCGCTGACGATCCCGGAAATGGTGAACATCGCGAAGCATCACGGATTGGTTCCGATTCCCCTGGATATTGAAAGCGGCACGATGGCGCCACAGATTTCGACGATTGAATCGGCCATTACGGAGCGGACGAGAGCGATCGTGGTGGCGCACCTCTTTGGCACGCGAGTGCCAATGGGACCGCTGGTCGAGTTGGCGAAAAAGCGCGACATCCTGGTGATCGAGGACTGTGCGCAGGCGTTTACGGGACCGGACTACACCGGTCATCCGGAAACGGATGTGGCTATGTTTAGCTTCGGATCGATCAAGACGATGACGGCGCTGGGA
>Ga0209801_1002521_pt1 | contig 10691 bp, 10 predicted proteins | sample GraSoiAngelo_127_FD_185884 | JGI IMG/M metagenome (GOLD analysis project Ga0209801, IMG submission 185884) | Grasslands soil microbial communities from the Angelo Coastal Reserve, California, USA - 14_0927_09_40cm (SPAdes) (version 2) | ecosystem: Environmental > Terrestrial > Soil > Grasslands ... | reverse complement strand
GCCGCCCGGGCGGGCCTGCGCCAGCGCATCTCGCCCCACGTCCTCCGGCACTCGTTCGCGAGCCATTTGCTCGAGGGCGGCGCCGACCTGCGCTCGATCCAGGCCATGCTCGGCCACGCCGACATCGCGACCACCCAGATCTACACGCACTTGCCGTCGGCGACGTTGCTGACCATGTACCGACGGTTCCATCCGCGGGCGTGATCGTGGCGAAGCGGGCGCACGTGTATCCGCAGATCAGCCTCGCGGCGAGCGATCTCACCGACGTCGCCATCGCGGCGGCGCCGGCCGGACTCGGCGTGGCCGAGGCGCTCGTGCTCGCGCGCAAGCGCAACGCGGGCGTGATCGCGGCCGGGGCGTCCTGCGTGCTGCGCGACGACCTCGTCCGGGCGACCTCGCTCGGCCTCGGCGCGCTCCGGGCGGCGCAGCTCGCGCGCGCGCTGCCTGTCGTCGAGGCGACCGCGAGTGAGGTGAAGGTGCGCCGTCTGCTCGCGACCGGCGCGCCGCTCGTCGTGGTGCGCAGCGCTCGAGGAGTCATCGGCGCCGTCAGTGGACGACTCACGGGCCTCCGTCTCGCCGAGGCGTCGGCGGCCGGGCGCGTCGGCCGCGGCCTGCCGGCGCCGGTGCGCGAGCTCCTCGGGACGATCGGGCGAATCGCCGAGGAGCAGGACGGCCGCGCGTATCTCGTCGGTGGGCTCGTCCGCGATCTGTGGCGCGGCGCCACGCTCGACCGTCGCGACCTCGACATCGTCGTCGAGGGGGACGGCCCCGTGCTGGCGCGCCGGCTCGGGGAGGCGCTCGGCGGCTCGGTCGTCGAGCACCGCCGCTTCCTGACGGCGTCGGTCGAGACGCCGACGTTCGGGCGGATCGACGTGGCCACGGCGCGCTCGGAGCGATACGAGTCGCCGGGGGCGCTGCCGCGCGTGCTGCCGGCGGGGATCGCCGAGGACCTGCGGCGTCGCGACTTCGCGGTCAACGCCCTCGCGATCGAGCTTTCCTCCGGAGACTTCGGCCTGATCGATCCGTTCGGCGGGCGGGACGACCTGACGCGACGGCGGCTCCGCGTGCTGCACCCGCTGTCGTACGTCGAGGATCCGACGCGCATCTTCCGCGCCGCGCGGTACGCCGCCCGGCTCGGCCTCGCGCCGGACAGGGCCACGATGCGGGCGCAGGCCCTCGCCCTTCGCCTCGTGCCGTATTCAGCGCTCTCGGGCCAGCGCATCGCCGCCGAGCTCGAGCTGATCCTCGGCGAATCGCACGCCGGAACCATCCTCCTTCGGCTCGGGCGCTCGGGAGCTTTCCGTCTGCTGGACGCGGGCTACCAGTTCACGGCGGCGAGCGGGCGTCGTCTCGGCGGGCTGGCCGAGGCGCTCGTCTGGGCGCGCGGGCGCGGCCTCGATGTCGCCGGCGTCGGGCTCGTGGCGCTCGCGTTGGCCGACTCACGCCCGGCGGCCGCCTCCGCGCTCTTCGCCAGGCTCGGGTTCACCGGTGGGCCGTTGACCAACCTCGAGCGCGCGCATGCGACCGCCCGAGGACTGGCCTCGCGGCTCGCCGCCGCCGGCGCGCCCAGCGCGCGCGCGCGTGCGCTTCGGGCCTGCGCGCCGATCGAGCTGGCCTGGCTCCGACTGGTCGGTGGCCGCGAGGTCCGCGCGACGGTGGACTGGTTCGCCGGCCTCGATCCGCGCGGCGTGTCCCTGAGCGGCGACGACGTCGTCGCGCTCGGGGTCCCGCGCGGCCCCGCGGTCGCCCGTATCCTGGCCGAGATGAGAGACGCGCGTCTCGACGGGATGCTCGCAAGCCGCGCCATGGAAGAAGCGCACGTCCGACAATGGATCGCGAAAGGAGGATGAGTTGGCCCCGAAATACATCTTCGTGACCGGCGGCGTCGTGTCGTCCCTCGGCAAGGGTCTGGCGGCGGCCTCGATCGGGGCGCTGCTGGAGTCACGCGGCTTCCGCGTGACGCTGCAGAAGATGGATCCGTACATCAACGTGGACGCGGGGACCATGAGCCCGTACCAGCACGGCGAGGTCTTCGTGACCGACGACGGCGGCGAGACCGATCTGGACCTGGGCCACTACGAACGGTTCACGCTGAGCCGGGTGACGCGCGATCACAACGTGACGACCGGCAAGGTCTACTACTCGGTCATCCAGAAGGAGCGCCGCGGAGACTATCTTGGACGGACGGTCCAGGTGATTCCCCACATCACCGACGAGATCAAGGCGTCCATCCGAAAAGTCTCCCGCGACACCGACGTGGTCATCGTCGAGGTCGGCGGCACCGTCGGCGACATCGAGGGGCTCCCCTTCCTCGAGGCGGTCCGTCAGTTCAGGAAGGACGTCGGGCGCGAGAACGTCATCTACGTGCACCTCACCCTCGTGCCGTACATGCAGGCGGCCTCCGAGCTGAAGACGAAGGCCACGCAGCACTCGGTCAAGGAGCTGCGGGCGATCGGAATCCAGCCCGACGTGCTGCTCTGTCGCACCGATCGCTACCTGCCGCCGGGCATCAAGTCGAAGATCGCCCTCTTCTGCGACGTCGAGGAGGAGGCCGTCATCACGGCGAAGGACGTCGAGACGATCTACGAGGTGCCGCTGGTCTTCCATCGGGAGGGTCTCGACGAGATCATCGTCAAGCTCCTCGGCCTCGAGCCACGGCCCATCGACCTGTCGCGCTGGGAGAGCGTGGTGCGCCGGGTGAAGTCGCCCCTGGTCGAGACGCGCATCGCGGTGGTCGGTAAGTACGTCGAGCTGAAGGATTCCTACAAGAGCCTCGTGGAGGCGCTCGCCCACGGCGGCATCGCCAACGAGGCGCGGGTCGACGTGCAGTGGGTCGACGCCGAGCACATCGAGCGCGACGGCGCCGCGGCGCAATTCACGGGCGTCCACGGCATCCTGGTACCCGGCGGCTTCGGCGACCGCGGGATCCTCGGCAAGATCGAGGCGGTGCGCTACGCGCGCGAGCGGCGCGTGCCGTACCTCGGCATCTGTCTCGGCATGCAATGCGCGGTCATCGAGTACGCCCGCAACGTGTGCGGGCTCGCCGGGGCCAGCTCGTCGGAGTTCGACGCGTCCGCGCCGCACCTGGTGATCGATCTCCTCCCGGAGCAGCGCGGGCTGGCCGACAAGGGCGGCACGATGCGCCTGGGGCTCTACCCGATCGTCCTGGGCGAGGGGAGCCATGCCTCGCGCCTGTACGGGCAGGGGATCATCCAGGAGCGTCACCGTCACCGGTACGAGGTGAACAACGACTACCTCCCGCGCCTGGAGAAGAACGGGTTGCGCGTCTCCGGCATCTGGGCCGAGAAGCAGCTGGTCGAGATCATCGAGATCCCGGAGCACCCCTACTTCGTCGCCGGTCAGTTCCATCCCGAGTTCCGCTCGCGGCCGTGGGAGCCCCATCCGCTCTTCGCCGGCTTCATCAAGGCCGCCCTCGAGCACGCCGCGCAATGACCACGCGCCCGGTCGCGGTCGGCTCCATCACGATCGGCGGCGGCGCGCCGCTCGTCCTGATCGGCGGTCCGTGCGCGATCGAGAGCGAACGGCACGCACTGATGACCGCCGAGCGTGTGGCGTCCATCGCCGCCGACTGCCGGGTGCCGTTCATCTACAAGTCGTCCTACGACAAGGCCAACCGCTCCTCGGTCAACGGCTATCGCGGGCCCGGTCTCATCGAAGGCCTGCGGATTCTCCGGAAGGTCCGCGAGACGCTCCGGATCCCGGTGCTCTCGGACGTCCACCAGGTGAGCGAGGTGGATCCGGCCGCCGAGGTGCTCGACGTGATCCAGATCCCGGCGTTTCTCTGCCGTCAGACCGACCTGGTGCTCGCGGCGGCGGCCACCGGCAAGCCGGTGAACGTCAAGAAGGGCCAGTTCGTGGCGCCGCGTGACATGAAGAACGTCGTCGACAAAGTGCTGTCGAAGGGCAACGAGTCGATCCTGTTGACCGAGCGGGGGACGAGCTTCGGCTACAATAACCTCGTCGTCGACATGCGCGGCCTCGCCATCATGCGCGCCCTCGGCTACCCGATCGTGTTCGACGCCACGCACTCCGTGCAATTGCCGGGCGGCGCGGGCGACCGCTCCGGCGGCGAGCGCGAGTACGTGCCCGCGCTGGCGCGCGCCGCGGTGGCCTTCGGCGTCGACGCGCTCTTCATGGAGATGCACGAGGACCCGGATCGCGCGTTGCCCGACGGCCGTCCGCTCTCGGACGGGCCGAACATGCTGCGCATCGACGACCTACCGCGACTCCTGGGACAGCTCGGCGCGATCGGAGCGGCCGTCCAGCCGTGAGCGCGGAGAAAACGCCGGACCTGCGTCGTCTGGCCGAGCGCGTGCTCCGCATCGAGGCCGAGGCGATCCTCGGGCTCATTGCAAAGCTCGACGAGCGGTTCGAGCGCGCGGTCGAGCTGCTGCGCGCCTGCGCCGGCCGCGTGATCGTGACGGGCATGGGCAAGTCGGGGTTGATCGGCCGCAAGATCGCGGCGACGCTCGCCTCGACCGGAACTCCCGCCTACTTCCTCCATCCGGCCGAGGGCGTCCACGGCGATCTCGGCATGGTCGCCCGGGGGGACGTGGTGTTGGCGCTGTCGAACTCGGGCGAGACCGACGAAGTGCTGGCGATCCTTCCGCCGCTCAAGCGGCTGGGCGTCCCGATCCTGTTACTGACCGGCAATCCGACTTCATCGCTGGCTCGCCAGTGTGAAGTCGTCCTGGACGTCAGCGTGCCGGAAGAGGCGTGTCCGATGAACCTGGCGCCCACGTCGAGCACCACCGCCGCGCTGGCCGCCGGGGACGCGCTGGCGCTGGCGCTGCTCGAGCTCCGCGGGCTGCGTCCGGAAGACTACGCGGCCTTGCATCCTCGCGGCTCGCTCGGCTGGCGCGCCCTCTTCCGCGTGGCGGACCTCATGCTCACCGGCGACGCGGTCCCGGTGGTCACGGAAAACACCCCGCTCCGGGAGGTCATCGTCGAGATGACACGCAAGCGCAAGGGCATGACCACCGTCATCGATGGGGCAGGCCTGACCGGCAAATCCATCGACGACCTGTCCGCGGGTGAGGTGACGAGCCGCGAGCCCAAAACGATCCGCGCCGACGACCTGGCCGCCAAGGCGCTAGAGGTGATGGAAACCTGGCAAATAACCAGCTTAGTCATCCTGGATCCGGGCCGGCGCCCCGTCGGTCTCATCCACATGCACGATATCCTTCGGGCGAAGATCGCATAGTTTTCAAGGTGTTTGAGCTTTTTCCAGCCCGGAGTATGTGATAGCGTGGTATCGAAATTGCATTCCGGTCCGACTTCCCTTTAGAATCGACAGAGCGATGAAAACACGATTCGTGGCGGCAGCGATTCTTGGAATGGTCACCGTCTTCGTTCTGGCGGTGGCCGGAACGCTGATCGCCAAGAGCCGGGTACCACCGGCCGAGTCGACCGGCGCGGTCACCTCGAGCGCCGACCTCAGAATCAAGGAGGCGAACATCGAGGAGGAGACCGGGGGCGTGCGCTGGAAGCTCAAGGCCGAGCAAGCGCTCATCTTCGACGCCGAGGGTCGCACGTCGCTCCGGGCCATCGCGGTGGACGTGTTCGAGCGCGACCGCTCGTGGACGATCGTGGGCGAGGAAGGCGATCTGTTCCAGGCGACGAAGAATCTGGAAATCCGGAAAAACGTCGTGCTCACCTCGAGTGACGGCATGCGCCTGGAGACGAGCGTGCTCCGCTGGCAGGGCGCCGAGAAACGGCTCTGGACCGACGCGCCGGTGCGGCTCTCGCGCGGCGGCGCGGTCGCCGACGGCTCGGCGCTCGAGGTGAGGATGGCCGAGGAATACACGACGATGGCCGGGCGCGTTCACTCGGTCTTCACGGACGCGCGCCAGTGAGGTCGACCACGATTCTCGCCGCGCTCCTGCTGCTCTCGACGCCCGCGTTGTCGGGTGGCCAGTCGGCGCCGAAGACCTCGGCGGCTCCGGCCGCACAGCAGCCGCCCGCGGCCCTCGGCGCGCCCAAGTCGAAGGACGCCAAGGACGACACCACCCAACCCCTCACGGTGGACGCGGACAAGATGGAGCGTTTCGGCAAGGCGAGCCTGGTCATCTTCAGCGGCAACGTCGTGGCCCGGCGAGACAACTCGGTCCAGTACGCCGATCGGGTCGAGGTCTACATGGACGAGAAGGGCGATCGGGTGATGAGAACGGTCTCCACCGGCGCGGTCCGCATCATCACCAAGGACTGCCGCACCGGCACGGCGCAGCGCGCGGAGTACTTCGACCTCGACCAGCGCGTGGTGCTCATCGGCAACGCGCGGGTCTGGCAGGACGACAACGTCGTGTCCGGTGACACGATCACCATCTACATGGCGCAGGACCGCACGATCGTGGAGGGCGGCAAGCAAGAGCGCGTCAAGGGCATCTTCTATTCTCAGAAGGACGACGCCACCAAGCACGACGGCCAGCCAGCGCCTCGGCGCTCGGCGGAAGTCTGCAAGAACTGAGCGATGGAAGGCCTGGTCGCGCAGGGACTCATGAAGTGGTTCAAGACTCGGAAGGTCGTCGACTCCGTCTCGCTCGATATCCAGCGCGGTGAGGTCGTCGGCTTGCTCGGCCCGAACGGCGCGGGCAAGACCACGTCGTTCTACATGATGGTCGGGCTCCTGCCCGCGGACGGCGGCCGCATCTTCCTCGAGGGCCAGGAGATCACGGCGCTGCCGATGTATCAGCGGTGCCGGATGGGTGTCGGATATCTTCCTCAAGAATCGTCGGTGTTCCGGAAGCTGACCGTCGAGGAGAACCTGCTCGCGATCCTCGAGACGCTCGATCTCACACGAGACGAGCGCCGCGACCGCGCGCGCGAGCTCCTGGCCGAGCTGGACCTGACTCCGCTGGCCCGCTATCCGGCCTACACGCTTTCCGGCGGCGAGCGCCGCCGGCTCGAGATCACCCGCGCGCTCGTGACCTCGCCGCAGTACCTCCTGCTGGACGAGCCGTTCACCGGAATCGATCCGATCGCGATCGGCGACATCCAGGAGATCGTCGGCCGGCTCCGCGAGCGCGGGATCGGCATCTTGATCACGGACCACAACGTGCGGGAGACGCTCGCCATCACCGACCGCGCGTACATCCTGTACGACGGCAAGATCCTGGTCGCCGGCACCGCCACCGAGATCGCCCACAATCCGATGGCCCGGGAGATCTACCTGGGCGAGCGGTTCGCGCTCTAGGGCGCAGGCGGAAACCCCCTCATGGCCATGGAAGCGCGCCTCTCGTTACGGCAGAGCCAGCGGGTCGTCATGACACCGCTGCTGCAGCAGGCGATCCAGCTGCTGCAGCTCTCCACACTCGAGCTCCAGGAAGTGGTCCAGAAGGAGCTCCTCGAGAATCCGCTGCTCGAAGAGGTCACCCCCGACACGCCCGAGACGCCCGCCGACGCGCCGGTCACCGCCGACACGCCGCCGGCGCCGACGGTCGAGCAGCTGACGACGGAGACCCCGCCGACCACCGAGCGGCAGACCGACGAGCTCCCGTTCGACTTCACGGCGGTGATGTCGGCCGACGACGACCACGAAGAGCGCTCGCTGGTCTCGCAGGAGGACCGCGAGGACCTGCCGTTCGAGAACGTCGTCCGGACGCAGGTGTCGCTCACAGACCACCTCGAGGAGCAGCTCCGCTTCGCGACCGAGGACCCCGTCGTCAGACGGATCGGGACCGAGATCATCGGCAACCTCGACGAGGACGGTTATCTGCGCGCCGAGATCGAGGAGCTCGCCCAGCGCTGCAGCGTCACCGGCGAAGAGGTCAACAAGGTGCTCACGCTCGTGCAGGGGTTCGACCCGGCGGGCGTGGCGGCGCGCAACATCCAGGAATGCCTCCTGCTCCAGCTCACGCGCGATCCGCTCCCGGATCCGGTCTCGGTCGAGATCATCGAGGCCCACTTCGACGACTTGAGTCGGCGGCGCTACCCGGACATCGCGCGCGCCATGAAGCTGCCGGTCGACCGGATCATGGAGTCGGTCGAGGAGATCATGGGGCTCGAGCCCAAGCCGGGGCGGCGCTTCGGTGGCAACGACTCGCGCTATATCGTGCCCGACGTCTACGTCTACAAGCTCGGCAGCGACTACACGATCGTCCTGAACGAAGACGGGGTGCCGCGCCTGCGCGTCAACTCGCTGTACAAGTCGCTCCTGAGAAACTCCGGCGTCGACGAGGCGCGCCAGTACGTCGAGCAGAAGCTCCGGTCGGCCCTGTGGCTGATCAAGAGCGTCGACCAGCGGCAGCGCACTCTGCGAAAGGTCACGCAGTCGATCGTCAAGTTCCAGCGCGACTTCCTCGACCGGGGATTGCCGCACCTCAGGCCGCTGTCCCTGCGCGACGTCGGCGAGGACATCGGCATGCACGAGTCGACGATCAGCCGCGTCACGACCAACAAGTACGTCGAGACGCCGCAGGGGCTCTTCGAGCTGAAGTTCTTCTTCCACAGCGGCATCGCGTCGGGCGACGGCGAGATGGTATCGTCGGTCTCGGTCAAGAAGATGATCCAGGACCTCCTGGCGGCGGAAGACCCGGCCAAGCCGCAGTCCGATCAGGAGGTCGCGCAGGCGCTGCAGAAGCGCGGTCTCACGATCGCCCGGCGCACGGTCGCCAAGTACCGCGAGGAGCTCGGCATCCTGCCCTCGCACCAGCGCCGGCTGGCGCCGCGAAAGCGGTGAGGCGTCCGACCCGGGTGGTGAGGGGAGGGCCCCGATGCGGCTCATCATCAGCGGGCGCGGGGTGGTGCTGACGCCGTCGTTCCGATCGCTGATCGAGCGGAAGGTCGAGAAGCTCGCGCGCGGCGCGACGCCACCGCTCGCGGTGCGAGTCACCTGCGCCTCGCAGCGGTGCCAGCGGACCGTCCGGCTCGTCGCGCGCGCGCGGCGGCGCAGCTTCTCCGGCCAGGCGAGCGCCGACCACCTGCTGGCCGCGGTGGAAGGCGCGATCGACCGGCTGAGCCGCCAGATGCGCGAGGCGCGAACACGCCGGCGGCGGGCGCGGGCCCGCCGCGACGCGTAGCGTCATGCCGGCCCCCCTCTCGTTCGTCGTCATCACCGGACTCAGCGGCGCGGGCAAGAGCTACGCGATCAAGTGCTTCGAGGACATGGGATTCTTCTGTGTCGACAACCTGCCCACGACCTTGATCCCCACCTTCGCCGACCTGATCATGCGGTCCGAGCAGCCGATCCATCGCGTCGCGCTGGGCGTCGACGTGCGCGAGGGCGCCTATCTCTCGCGCTTGCTCGATACGATCCGCGAGCTCAGGACGCGCGGCCACACCGTCGAGGTGCTCTTCCTGGAGGCGAGCGAGGAAGCGCTGGTGCGCCGCTACCACGAAACGCGGCGCCGTCATCCCCTGGCCGGGGAGGGGAACGCGCTCGAGGGGATCCGGGCCGAGCGCAAGGCGCTCTCGGACCTGCGCGAGGTCGCGGACCGGATCCTCGACACCACGGCGCTGACCGTGCACCAGCTCAAGGATCGGCTCGTCGAGCTCTACGTCGCGCCGAAGGCGCGCCCCGGCCTGGCCACGTCGCTGGTCTCGTTCGGGTTCAAGCACGGCGTGCCGTTCGACGCGGATCTGGTGTTCGACGTCCGGTTCCTGCCCAACCCGCACTTCGTGGAATCGCTGCGCCCGCTCGACGGCCGCCACGAGCGCGTGCGGGCCTTCGTGCTGGACCATCCGGAGAGCAAGGAGATGCTCCGGCGCCTCGAGGACTTCCTGAAGTTCGTCCTGCCCTGCTACGAGCGGGAAGGGAAGGCCTACCTCACCGTCGCGATTGGCTGCACCGGCGGCCGTCACCGGTCGGTCACCCTCGCGGAGGAGCTCGGGCGGTTCCTTTCGGGGCTCGGCTACGCGCCGACCGTCGTCCATCGCGACCTCGAGCGCGAGTGAGCGCTCCGTGGCCGATGGATCGCCTGGCGTTCTGCTTCGGGGTCCACAACCACCAGCCGATCGGCAACTTCGACCACGTGATGGTGGACGCGACGGAGCGCGCCTACCGGCCCTTTCTCGAGCGGCTCGACCAGCGGCCTGAAGTCCGGCTGAGCGTCCACTGCACCGGCAGCTTGCTCGAGTGGCTGCGCGAGCGCTCGCCCCGCACCTTCGATCTCCTGGGAACCCTGGCCGCGCGCGGTCAGATCGAGCTCCTGACCGGCGGTTTCTACGAGCCGATCCTGGCCGTGCTGCCCGATCACGACAAGATCGGTCAGATCGAGCGGCTCACGACGTTCCTGAAATCGAACTTCGGTGTCCGACCACGCGGCATGTGGCTCGCCGAGCGCGTGTGGGAGCCGCACCTGCCGCGCGTCCTCTGCGAGGCGGGCGTCGAGTACGTGCTGGTCGACGATCGACATTTCGCGCTGGCCGGCCTCGACGTCGACACGCTCGCCGGCTACTACCTGACCGACGAGCAGGGCCAGAGCCTGCGCGTCTTCCCGATCAACCAGCGATTGCGATACCTGATTCCCTTCGCCGGCGTCGACGAGGTGTTCGAGTACCTCGCGGCCTGGCGGGGGCGCGCGCCCGCGATCACGATGGTCGACGACGGCGAGAAGTTCGGCGCCTGGCCCGGCACCTATGCCCGCGTCTACGAGGAAGGCTGGCTCGAGCGCTTCTTCGATCGCCTCCTGTCGACGCCGTGGCTCGAGCCGACGACCCTCGCCGACGTCGTC